>Ga0325400_1007120_pt1 | contig 10684 bp, 9 predicted proteins | sample PopdelMetagenome_2_FD_205662 | JGI IMG/M metagenome (GOLD analysis project Ga0325400, IMG submission 205662) | Populus deltoides microbial communities from Bellville, Georgia, United States - Xylem-PdKOR-R1 | ecosystem: Host-associated > Plants > Phyllosphere > Stem > Wood/Secondary xylem...
CCAATGTGAATTTCAAGGAGACTACATATTTCAACATGTGATGATTAGATCCTTTAATTTAATCCATGTATAAGAGGGGCATGCTCCATTTACTTCATGGACTAATTAATTTTGGTAACTAGAGGCTTATTTTTTCTAATGTATAATTTTACTCTAACAATTCTAAATTTTGACTCGATCATTGGATCAAGCTATAGTTTTACCATAATTTTTTAGAGCTCTTATTCTATATTGGATTAAAATTTTAAGGTGATTGGACATCGAGAAGGCCTTGCAATAAGGATTATAATATGTTGTGTGAGAATTATATTAATTTCTAGTTTATTTAGGATTCTTTTTTCTATTTTATTTTGAACTTTTTTATTATTTTTCCAGCATTTTTTAGGATGTTTTTACATATTATAAATAATGTTATTTAGCTTTTATTCAGATTTTTTTGGGACAAACATTGATTTCAACAATTATTATTGTATGTGTCAGGTTTTGTTTTTACTTTTTAGTTATTTATTGAACTCTTTAACTTATTAAATAATTAACCAAGATTCATGATATTTTCTATACTTCTTGTTCATGTTTTTTTTTATAGGTGTTGAGTGAGGATTCAATTATTTATAGTCTTGTTGTTTCGGTACAAGTTATCATTGTGTCAAACTCAATTCCAAACCTAATCATAGCTTTCTTGGGAAGAGTTGATTGACTATGGGTTTTTAAATTTATATATCTATGGGATTCATATCAGTTGATATCAAAGGAAGACTCTACATCAGGTTATATCCCCTTTATCTTCAAGTTTTCGTATACTTCATTGTTGTCAAGTTCTTTATATTCTCTAAAAACTAGTTGCAAGTTGCAACATCAAGTAAAAAAAGAAATTATTTGCAATCTTGATTAAATAAAGTCTTATAAAAAAAAGAACAAAGAAATTTGCAAAAAAAAAAAAAAAACTTTTAGGGTTTGCTGCAAATCTTGATTCAAAGAAACATATAGTTAGGCCTCTTGATTTAAATCTAAAAACAATCTTAATTCTTGAGTGTTTCTTGGAGATAAATCTTGATTTAGGATATTTTAGGTTTACTTGAATGAGTTTTCTTAAAAATTACAAAAAAAAAAACATGTAGTTTTTGCATCATTTTTTTTTAGTTTCGGCCACCATATATATAAAAAATTGAAAGTGCTTTTGTTATTTTGAGTCATTTAAATCTTATTTTATTAGTTTCTTAATTTTCATAGTTTTTATCATGTTTTCGTATCGTTCATATTTTGCAAGAATTTATATTGATATTCATGATTTTGTTTTCGTAGTTTTGTATTGATAGTTTTCATTTTTTTTATTGCTTCTTAAGTTTTTACATTATTTTATTGTTCCATTAAGATATTAATCTTTTATTTATTATGAATTAGTTCCTTAAAGAGCTGAAATCTTGAAAATTGAATGGTAAAAGGTAAAAGTGAGCATATTAGAATGTAAAGCCAAAAATTTGTATAAAATATGAGAGGAGTAAGCAATATGGTTGAATTGCAACACTATGTTAATATTGTCATGATTACCATAAGGAAATGGAGATTGTCATTATTAGAAATAATGTTGTGAAGAATAAAGATGCTACAATAACAAGGCTTATGAATAGATTGAGTAGAGAGATAACCAATCTGATTAAGTTACAATATTATATTGATCTTCAAGATATGGTTAATATAGCTTTCAAAATAAAGAGATAGTTGAAAAGAAAGAGAAGTATATGTCAATGAGGTAATTCAAGTTTTTTTTTTTCTTAGAGTTTGAAGTATAGGAGAGAAATGGTTGCAACATCAAAGCCAAATTCTGTAGGTAACAAATCAAAACCATCTAAGGCTTAGAGGAAAGATTCGTCCACTAAAACAAGAGGTAAAATTGAGATCCCATGTAATAGTAACTATGATATTAAGTGTTTCAAGTGTTTGAGGAGTGGATATATAGCTCCACAATATCCAAATTAAAGGATTATGACTATAAAAGAGCATAGGGATATTGAATTAAAAAGTGACAAATCCAAGAAGGATGAAATGCCACCATGAGAAGACTATAATAATGTTGAGTATCTAGTTGATGAAGAGGCTTTGGTGATTAGGAGAACACTTAATGTTCAAATTAAGAAGGATGATATAAAACAACAAAGGGAGAAAATATTCCACACTAAATACCACATAAATAATAAGACATATAGTATGATTATTGATAATTAGAGTTGTGCTAATATTGCTAGTATAACACTTGTTAGAAATTTTAATACGAAAACTATTAAATATGAAAGGCCTCGTAGATTTTAATGGTTGAATGATTGTGGAGAAATAAAAGTTACTAAGCAAGTTTTGGTTTACTTTTTGGTTGGAAAATATAAGGATGGGGTTTTATATGATGTTGTGCTCATGCATGTTACTCATTTATTATTGGGGAAACCTTAGTAATTTGATAAAAAAAAAAAAAGCTAAGCAATATAGGTTTAAGAACATGTATTTTCTTGAGAAGGATGAGAAGACATTCATAATTGTATAATTGTTCCCTAGATACGTGTATGAAGACTAATTGAAATTGGAAGAAGAAAGTGATGTTAAAGAAAAAGATCAAACATGTGAGATTGTGAGGAAGAGTGAAACTATAATAAGTCAAGAGAGAAAAAGGTTAGATTAGGCCAACATATGAATTATTAGGGATTCAACTGAGATAAGAGAAAAGAAAAGAGGAGAAGAGAAAGGAAGAGTGAGAAAAAAGAATGTGAAAAAATATAAATAAAAACATGTTAATTTTTATACTAAGAGGAGTGAGTTTATGAATGCTTATTTTGTCTGACATGCCTATGATTTTACTTGTATATAATAAGATATATTTTAACACCAATGACCTTGATCATTGTATTCCTAGTTTTGTGTTTTTTTATTACGTTATTATAAGAACATCTTTTCTAATAAAAATCTTATTGAGTTATCACCTATTAGAAAAATTAAGCACCAAATCTTGTACCTAAAACATCTATATCTAATTTGTCAATCTATAGAAGTAATCTCAATGAGACAAAGTAACTTCAAAGGTAAGTGGGAAAATTGATAATAACAAAGTACATAAAAGAAGACATAAGTCCTTGTATAGTTCTAGTGCTAATAGTACCAAAAGAGGATATGACTTGGAGGATGTGTGTTAATTATTATGCCATTAAAAATATTACAATAAAAAATAGATACCTAATTCTAAGACTTGATAATATGTTAAATGAATTTCATGGGTCTTGTGTGTTTTTTAAAATTAATTTGAAAGGTGAATATCATCAAATAAGAATGAAACAATGAGATGAATGTGAAAATGTATTTAAAACTAAATATGGTTTGTATGAGTAGTTAATTATATATTTGAAATTACTAATGAACCTAGTACTTTCATGAAATTAATAAACCATGTTTTGCGAATTATATAGGCAAGTTTGTTGTGGTTTATTTTGATTATATTTTGATTTATAGCAAGAATTTAGAGGAGCATGTAGAACATTTAAGAAATATATTGGTTTATTTTGTGAAAAGAATGTTTATATGCTAATATAAAAAATATGACTTTTGCATGGAAAAGTTTGTATTTCTTGGATATATTGTTAGTGAAAAAGGTATTGAAATAGATGACAAAAAAGTTAGGGCTATCTAAGAATGACCTACACCTAAGTCAATTACTAAGGTAAGAAGTTTTCATGGTTTGGCTAGTTTTTATAAGAGATTTATTAAAGATTTTAGTACTCTAGTTGCACTTTTAACTAAGACAATTAAAAAATCTGTGGGTTTTTAAATGGGATAAAGAATAATAGCATGCTTTTAATTTATTAAAGAAAAAAATAATTTCAGCTTTATCATTATCAGACATAACTTTCAACTCGACTGTTGGATCAGACTGATATTTTGAAAAACGTTTCTAGACATGTTCTAAATGAAGTTAAAATATCATGTCAATTAAAGTATAGTAAGTGATTATTTCAAATGGTCAAAGTTACTGGGTAAATCTTGTTAAATTTGTATATCTGGACCTTTGTTTGTTGTTTTTACTATATCTATAGCTATAGAAGGAATTATGCTAAGATTGGGTTGGAAAGTAGACATTCATACCTTTTCGTTTATATAAGGTAGGATTGTTAATTCATTCAGACAAGAGAGAACCACGTGTTTAATGTCAGGACTAAAATCCACGAGGAATGTGCGAAAATAGGAGAAACATTGTTTCCTTGTGAATTATGGATTCCAATTAATACAAGGATTTCTTAATGCTTTTGGAAGCATGTGTGGTAACAATTGGCTTATCTATTCTATAAGGATTTCATATCAAATAAGAAGACATTTATGGTAGCAATATTATTTATGGTATGCAAGAATTCCGTATCCATTATGGAATGTATATAGTGACAAGGAGACTTATGATTGTTTTGTTGTTCTTTTCCTTATTTTACATGATTTCCTTATTCAAAAGAGAGATTATAGAAGCCTATTTAAATTAGATATTTCAGTCACTTTCCTTTCTATTTTTGAGGGCATACTTTTGGCTAAATAAGGGAAGAAACTTCAACATTCAAGACAACATATTTCAAGTAAGGAAAAAGAATTAATGGACGGCACAAAAAGATACCTTTTCTTCTAAGTTTTGGATTCGTCTCCAAGGGATCCAATGCAAGGAGATATGGTTTTAGGGTTGTTTCGATAACTTGTATTAATCTGAATATTTCTTAAAGTTTATTTATTGTTTTAATTAATATTTAGGATAATTATATTTTAGTTTTAGGGTTTTTATTTATGGTAGGTTTGTTTTGACCAAAACCAATGCTTATGTTTATTTTAGGCTTTAAGCTTGTGCTTAGCTGAGTTTTAGTTAAGATCCATTGGTTTGTAGTCTAATATAGGACTATTAGAGTTATTATCTTAGGATTATATTTTGTTTTGTTTTGCTGCAAATTTGGTAGCTTTTAAACATCAATGAAATTTAGTTTTGCTTGAGCAAACTTCTTCTTCTTTGTTGGGACAAAGAGTAAATCCGACTTATAAAGGTATATCTAATCTTGTAGCATCATTCGCTATCATCCAATACCTCTAGTTCTTAGTTATAGATTAGCTCTAGGTAAATGTTCAACCGAACATGATTATTCAATTTTCTCGGGGAAGTTATCATCTTCGTTGTGGGTTGTGTGACTACATGATCACGAGGTTCACATAAAATAATACACCATCAACTTTGATCGAAGGATAAAATTAAAAACAAATAAAATTTTAATAAAAAAGGCCAAGAAAAAAAATAAAAATAAAAAGAATAAGAACCAAATTGAAAAACATAATATATTACAAATTGTAATTGAAAGACTAAATTGAAAATAAACAAAACGTTTATAAAATGGTCAAGAAAAAAATTAAAAATTAAAAAAATAAGGATTAAAATTAAAATACCAAATACAAAAATGGCCAAAGTGTACCTTTTACGATAAGAGAGAGAGAGAAAAAGAAACAATTACTAGCATTAAACCATCCATTAGCCTCCATCGCAAGCCGCATTGGGAGGAAGAGAACGAGATGACACTTCCAACAACATGGTAAAAAAACAGATTTAGCTACCGAGAAGTATCCATATTTTTTGCAAAGGCGCTGCACACATTGCTCAAAAGGTGTGGGCGCCTCTTACATGTTGATGCGTGAGGTAAATAAGCCAATAATTTTTTGATTAAAAAATTTAAAATACTGTTTATGATTATAGAATTAACAAAAAAGCTCATATAAAATAACAAAAATACCCTTAAACGCCTGTTTTAATTTTTTTTTAGGAGAGAAAAAAAAGGAAAAAAAATAGAAACACGCTACTTAACAACTCTAATATTTTTTACTTTAAAGTGAATCTGAAAAAAATTAAAAAGGTGAAAATACCTCCTGACAATTTTGTGTTTTAATGACCAATTAACTATAAAAAAAAAAATCAAATTACCGTATAAAACAAAGCACCTCAATTTTTCTTCTAATGACAAAAGCAAAATTTAACTTTAACAATAAATATTTTTTATGTGCTTTCCACGTTATTTTTGCTAGTGTGGATGAACGGGGTAACAAAGTCATTGCGAGGTCGTACACGTGTCAAATGTCCTACTCTTTATGATGTTCGTACGTTCTTCTTTGGCCAATTCTTGTTTTGTCCTTACTTTGTCTTTGTCTTTGCAATAAAAAAACCCAGACCGAATTTTAGCAAAAACCTCAACCGGCATTAGTTCCTTCCCTCTTTATTGCATCATCACATCACTTTTGTTATTATTATTATTTTTTTTGTAAAAATATCCCCTCAGCTAAATCCAAATTTATCATTTTATAGCTACTCTGTCCAAGTTCACAACTCTTTCCTTCGCTCTAGAAAGAAAAAGAAACAATCTATTCTAGGGTTTTAAACAGTGAATCTTTCCTTATTAATTTGATAGGTAAGAGTATCTATACTGTTTCATTTAGGGTTCTTGACGAGTAAAGTTATTGTCTTTACTATATGGGGTAGTTACTATTATTCCTTTTATTGTCTGACCATTTTTTTTTTTTTTTGTGAATTTTAGAGGAATAACTTTCCTGGATACTCGTGTTTCGTTGTTTATTTCCTATCATTTCTGTTTTCTTGAATTGGGTTCTAGTCATTTTATTTGTTTATTTTCTTTGCATTTGTGGGGTGTAAGCGACTGTTTTTGGCCTGTGTTTATGCAAAATGGCTGCTTTTTTGGACAGCAAGGGATTGTTCTAGTGCCAGTTTAGAGAGAAGGTACTGTCCTAATATCTTTTTTTTTTGTTGATGAGGAAAGCAAGAGAATAGAAAAGTCCGGAACTTTTTTTTTCTCCTGATTTTCAAATAGTTAAGAACTCGATTCAACCGGGTTAGAGTGAAGTGCTTGGTTCTGCCGATAGGAAGTCTTCTTTTATCTTATTTATTTAGCTTTTGTTTTAGCAACCAACTAGAGAGTCTTAATGTTGTGAATTCTTTTGCTGATTCTTTCTCTGTGTTTTCATAGCCATATGCATGGTGAACGACTTCTAATTGAACCTAAACCCCTCACAATGGCAGAAGGGAAACTCTTTGGGACGTTGAATTAAACGAACCAAGATGACAATTTCTCTCAATGCACTTGTGGTTTTATGCAATTCTACAATTTTCTTTACAATCTAGCATTTATATGTCTCCAAATAGCCGAGTCACATCTTTAGCTTGATATTTCCTTATTACTCATGACCATGGTAAATTGATGCATCTTTTTCAGGGGACTATGTGAGATATCCTGTCACTCCTTAATTAGGAAAGAGCACCATAATAATAATAATTTAGCAATATGGCAACGGAAAGTCCACTTAGAATGCCCTCGCACAAGGAGCCAGCAACCTTTGCGCCACCAACTCCTAATATGGCAGTGGAGGAGTTGGGATTTCCTAGAAAGGGTCAAAGATTCCATGGAAGTGGGAGAGACACAGTCCCTAATCGAAGTGGAAGTGCACCCCCAAGTATGGAAGGCTCCTTTTTGGCCATAAACAACCTCATTTTCCACCAAAATTCCAACCTTAATCCTAGGTTGGGGCGTTCAAATGATGCTCTTCAAGAGTTTGACTCAGAGAAGCACTCATATGTATCTTATTTTGGTACTGGTGCCAACCCAAACACCTCACCCATCCCAAGGGAGAATCAGCTTGCAGAACACCATGCTGTTAAGTTTGGTACTAATTGGGGATTGACTCCAATAGATGACAGCAGTAACAGTTCCTTGCATTTGTCGCAAGGAGTACTTTCTACACACAAGGAAGAGTTGGAGGATGATCACTCACCCAAGCAGCCCGTGGAAAGTTTAGTCAACACAACAAATGGGTTTTGGTCTGGTGAGGCTGCTGCTTCATTGGCAGGCCAATCCAAAAGCTTGGTTGATTTAATTCAGGTAGCTATTTTCATTTCTAGGAAATGCCCATTGATTTGACAGTTAATTACTGTGCTTGGATACCTCTTTATACAATTTACTTTCCTGTTGGGTTGACACTTAATTTCCCTGCCTTTCAGATAGCTTCCCTTGATAATTGTTAGCTACATTACTCTGATGCAAATGGAAGAGTTGTTAGTTTTAGCATGTAAATTCCATAACTGACAGAAGTTTGTCATTACTAGCTTCTAGTCGTGTTCCATTTGAATTTCGTCTGTGTTGGAGTTTGTCTGCAACAACATGTTCTTCATTAGTTATGCACCACTCATGCTTGGATATATTTCATATGTAATAGTGACTTCATTGTTAACTTCAAATTTTGGCTTAATGTTTCTTTCTTTTGTATTTTTGTTGATTAAGTTAATCATGGATGTACCACACCATAGTTCAGACATGTTTTGGTTTGTAAATTTAACTGTAAATTTTCATTTGTTCCAACAAAACAACAGTAAACATAGCAATCCTAATTCTTTAAGGTTGAACTAAAATAAAAATCGACCCATCATTTAATGTAATTTATATGCTCAGTATGCTGCTTATTGGCTTAACATTAGCATGAAAATGGAGATTGATTCTTTTATCTTTGTTCCTTTTGAATTACATTATTATGCACGTGTTATTTATTGATTCACATTTACAGGAGGATTTCCCCCGCACTCCATCTCCTGTTTATAACCAGTCTCGCTCCTTAAGCTCTGGAATGACAGATGAACCTGCTGATCATGATATTGTTTCTAGTTCCTTGCCTGACCCCACTGTTAGCACATCCAATGCTGTTCCATCAATTCTAGGTACAAAAACTGTGGGGCTACCTTTGAATGCTGATCCCCTTGTTGCTCCTGTTTCAAGCTCATTGTCTCGTAATCGTACAGGAACCATACAACCCAAACCACCTCGTAGCAAAGGATTTTTAAATACTGCAGACGTCAACGTTATTGAACCTGGAATGAAGGATCTTAATATATCTAGCCTTCAGAATCCCAAGGAGCAAACAAATCAAGAGCAGTGGCAACACAGCTACCAAAGCCATGTGCAGCAACACCAAGTCCACCAACAGCCGAACAATTCATTTCAAGTTCAAAGTGCCAAGTCTCAAATGGGTCATCAGGGAGTAAATTCTGCATACATTGATGTGGACCAAGCTCTCCATGGCCCATCAAAGTTCTCAGCGGAGGTGCAGCCAGTTTTGCAGTCATCTGGGTTCACACCTCCTCTTTATGCAACAGCTGGCTACATGACTTCACCAAATCCATTTTACCCAAATCTACAGGCTCCAGGATTATGTGCTCCACAATATGGCACAGGGGGGTATGCTCTGAATTCAAATGTTATTCCTCCATATGTTGCTGGATACCCCCCTCATGGTACAGTTCCAATGGTTTTTGATGGCGCTGTTAGTCAAAACTTTAATGCCGGAATGTCTGGGGCTTCAAGCGGGGGAGGCATTGCCCACGGAGCTGATGTGCAACACTATAACAAGTTCTTTGGGCAGCTTGGGTATGCAGTTCAACCTTCATTTACTGATCCTGTATATATGCAATACTATCAACAGCCTTATGGACTGGCATATAATACGTCTAGTCAATTTGATCCGTTGGCATCTGGAGGTGGTGTTATTGGGAGACAAAACAATGCTCCTGACTCAAAGAAAGGATCTGAGGTTGCTGCTGGCTTGGAGGATCAGAAATTGCTTCACCAGAGAGGTGGAGCAAGTAATCTGAATCAAGGTCGAGGGCAGATGATGAATCTTCCCTATTTTGGAAATTCTCCAAACATGGGTATATTGCAGTACCCCACATCACCACTTGCTAGCCCTGTTTTTCCAGGATCCCCAGTGGGGGGCACTGGTATTTCTGGAGGGAGAAATGAATTGAGGTTCTCGCCGGGCAGTGGAAGATATGCGGCTGTACATTCTGGTTGGCGAGGTCAAAGAGGATCAGAGAGTTTTAATGATCCTAAAATATATAATTTTCTTGAGGAGTTGAAATCTGGCAAAGGCCGCAGATTTGAGTTGTCTGATATTGTAGGGAACATTATTGAATTTAGGCAAGTCCTTACTGAGTTTGCTTTCTTTGTTTTTGTTTCTTTTATATTGAAAAGTTGAATGATGAAGACTTTTTAAACTTCAGTGCTGATCAACATGGTAGCCGATTTATTCAGCAGAAGTTAGAGAATTGCAATGCTGAAGAGAAGGCATCTGTATTTAAAGAAGTTCTTCCTTATGCTTCCAAATTAATGACTGATGTTTTTGGCAACTATGTTATTCAGAAAGTGAGTGCTTAAAATATGCAATTTTTTGGTGCTATGTTCACCACTTGCTGACAATGTTGATTGTCTTGGTGTCCTTTTCCTTTGTTTACTTGCAGTTTTTTGAGTATGGAAGCACTGAGCAGAGGAAGGAACTTGCTATTCAGCTTACTGGTCAGATTTTACATCTAAGTTTGCAGATGTATGGCTGTCGGGTAATCCAAAAGGTATGTGTGATTCTCGTGGGACATTGTTATCATGCATTCCGCACAACCATTTAGTAGCTTCTGATTTTCTGTCCGTGATTGACTGCTTGCATGCAAAGAAAACAAATGCATAATGATTCGGTATAACACATGCATAATGATTCTGTATACAAGGTGTGGGAATAGCCATAGGATGTTTCATTGTGTCTTGCACTGAATTTTGTTTACTCCAATGTGGCTAAAAGAATGCTCCAAGTA
>Ga0325400_1007121_pt1 | contig 10684 bp, 11 predicted proteins | sample PopdelMetagenome_2_FD_205662 | JGI IMG/M metagenome (GOLD analysis project Ga0325400, IMG submission 205662) | Populus deltoides microbial communities from Bellville, Georgia, United States - Xylem-PdKOR-R1 | ecosystem: Host-associated > Plants > Phyllosphere > Stem > Wood/Secondary xylem...
ACCCCCGCCCCGTTCGCGCGCTTCATGCGCGATCGATCCGGGAGCGACGGGACCAAATTACCGCCGCCGCTCGATCCGCGTCACTTTCGGACGCGGATCGTGGCGACGGATCAGGCCGCGCGCCTCACTCGCCCTGCGCGCGATAGTCCTTCAACTCGTCGCCGATGATGCGCACCACGTGGAGCACGTTGGTCGAGCCGGGGGTGCGGAACGGCACGCCCGCCATCACGATCACGCGGTCGCCCGCCTGCGCGATGCCCTGGCGCAGCGCGATCCGCTTCGCCTTGGCCACCATCTCCTCGAACGACTCGACGTCGCGCGTCACCACATTGTGCGTGCCCCATAGCAGCCCGAGCCGCCGCGCGGTCTCGCGGTTGGGGGTGAGCACCAGGATCGGCACCGAGGGCCGCTCGCGCGCGATCCGGCGCGCGGTCGAACCCGAGCTGGTGAAGCAGATGATCGCCGCCGCCGACACCGTCGCGGCGATGTTCTTGGCCGATTCCGCCAGCGCGTCGGCGGTGGTGGGATCGGGCCGCGTCACGGTGAAGTGGATGCGGTCGCCGTGCATCGGGTCGCGCTCCACCGCGTCGCCGATCGCGTTCATCATCGCCACCGACTCGACCGGCCAGGCGCCCGCCGCGCTCTCGGCCGAGAGCATGATCGCGTCGGCGCCGTCGTAGATCGCGGTGGCGACGTCAGAGACCTCGGCGCGCGTCGGGGACGGGCTCTGGATCATCGACTCAAGCATCTGCGTCGCGACCACCACCGGTCGGCCCATCCGGCGCGCGGTCTCGACGATGCGCTTCTGCAGCGGCGGCACCGACTGCGGCGGCAGCTCGACGCCGAGGTCGCCGCGGGCGACCATGACGCCGTCGCACATCTCGACGATCTCCTCGAGCCGCTCGATCGCGGCGGGCTTCTCGATCTTGGCGAGCAGCGCGGCCTCGCCCTGGATCAGCTTGCGTGCCTCGGCGAGGTCCTCGGGGCGCTGGACGAACGACAGTGCGATCCAGTCGACCCCCTGCTCCAGCGCGAACGACAGGTCGGAGCGATCCTTCTCGGTCAGCGCCGCCATCGGCACCACCACGTCGGGGACGTTGAGGCCCTTGTTGTCGCTCAGCGCGCCGCCGATCTCGACGTTGGTGACGATGCGGTTCTCGTCATGGTCGGTGACGCGCAGCACCAGCTTGCCGTCGTCGAGCAGCAGGCGCGCGCCCGGCTCGATCGCGGCGAAGATCTCGCGATGCGGCAGTCGCACGCGCGTCGCGTCGCCCGGCGTCGGGTCATGGTCGAGCGTGAACGTGCTGCCGTGCTCCAGCATCACGCGGCCGCCGGCGAACTTGCCGACGCGCAGCTTCGGCCCCTGGAGATCGGCGAGGATCGTCGAGGGGCGGTTGAACTTCTGCTCCAGCGCGCGGATCGATCGGATGATCTGCGCCTTCGAGGCCTGGTCGCCGTGGCTCATGTTGATGCGGAACGCGTCCGCTCCTGCCTGGAACAGCGTCGCGATCATCTCGGGCGTGTCGCTCGCCGGGCCTAGGGTGGCGAGCACGCGAACCTTGCGCGAGCGCGGGGCGATCGTATCGGATGTCTCGGTCACATGCGCCTTCCTGCTTTGCCGCGGACGCCTTAGCGACTAACGCGCCGGGATCAAATCCGGAGATGCAGATGGATCAGCGCGACCCCCTCGACACGCTCGACGACGCGACCGCCGCGGCGGCCTTCCGCCGCCTGGTGCGCCACCTGCGCCACCGCACCGACGCGCAGAACGTCGACCTGATGGGGCTGGCGGGCTTCTGCCGCAACTGCCTGTCCGACTGGATCGGCGAGGCCGGCGGCCTGCCCAAGGACGCCGCGCGCGAAACGATCTACGGCATGCCCTACGCCGAATGGAAGGACCGCCACCAGCAGGAAGCGACTCCGGAGCAGCTGGCGCGGATGAAGGAGAGCGTCGCGCGCAACGCCTGACGGTGGCGCGGGCGTTCAGCTTGACTCCGCGGCCCTGCCCCGCTACCCGCGCCGCTTCGCAATCGCCCCCGCACCCCGGTGAAGCGGCGGGCCTGCGCTTTCCACCTCGTGGATCACGCGGCGCGATGACCGGGACCAACGTTGTACGCCATTGCTTAGGAATATCTGATGTCGAAGCGCAGCAGCGCCAAGTACAAGCTCGACCGTCGTCTCGGCGAGAACATCTGGGGCCGGCCGAAGAGCCCGGTCAACAAGCGCGAGTACGGCCCGGGCCAGCACGGCCAGCGTCGCAAGGGCAAGATGTCGGACTTCGGCATCCAGCTGCGCGCCAAGCAGAAGCTCAAGGGCTATTACGGCGACGTCACCGAGAAGCAGTTCCGCCACGCCTATGAGGAGGCGTCGCGCATGAAGGGCGACACCTCGCAGAACCTGATCGGCCTGCTCGAGCGCCGCCTCGACGCGATCGTGTACCGCGCCAAGTTCGCGCCGACGATCTGGGCCGCGCGCCAGCTGGTCAGCCACGGCCACGTCCGCGTCAACGGCGTTAAGTGCAACATCGCGTCGCGCCGCTGCGACGTCGGCGACGAGATCACGCTCGGCACCAAGGCGCAGGAGATGGCGCTGGTGCTCGAGGCGCAGCAGCTCGCCGAGCGCGAGGTGCCCGACTATGTCGCTCCCGACGGCGCCGCGAAGGTGTCCTTCATCCGCGTGCCGACGCTGGACGAGGTGCCCTATCCGGTGAAGATGGAGCCGAACCTGGTCGTCGAGTTCTACTCGCGCTGACCTGACCCATCCGTCGCCCCGGTATTGCCGGGGTGGCGCGGGAGAGCCGTCGCTCTCCTCCAAGACCCCGGCCGCGTGCCGGGGTTTTTCGTTGGGGTAATCTGCTCCGGCGAACGCCGGAGTCCAGGGCCGCACGCGTCGCGCTCGTGGCTCTGGGCTCCTGCGTGCGCAGGAGCACGCCGTCGCCACCTTAGCGCGGCCGCCCTGCCCGCAACCAACCCGACCCGCTCTCGTTCTCCGTCCACATCGACAGGAGACCCAAGATGGCGGACGCCAACACCGACCCGACCAAGCTTAAGCACGACCTGTGGCAGAGGATGGCGGACAGCCCGTTCGTGATGGTCGGCGCGGCGGACGGTTCGTCGCACAGTGAGCCGCTCACCGCGCAGCTCGACAAGGATCAGGTCGACACGCTGTTCTTCTTCGTCGGCAAGGACAATCGGCTCGCCGGCGGCGGACGCGTGATGGCGCAATATGTGTCCAAGGGGCACGACTTCTTCGCCTGCATGGACGGCGAGGCGCGCATCGACAACGATCCCGTGCTGATCGACAAGCTCTGGAACAAGCAGGCCGAGGCCTGGTTTCCGGGCGGCCGCGAGGACCCCAACCTGGCGCTGCTGCGCGTCGACATCGACAGCGCCGAACTGTGGGAGAGCGACATCTCGCTCTCGGGCCGCGTGAAGATGCTGTTCGGCGGGACGATCAAGGCGAGCGAGTCGGGCAGCCACGCCAAGGTGGCGACGACGGCGGAGAGCTCGCCGGCGTGACCCTAATCCTCCCCGCTCGCGGGGAGGTGGCAGCGCGATGCGCTGACGGAGGAGGCTCTCCCCCCATGGGGCGGCTCGTTTGAGGCGGCCCCCTCCACCACTCGCGGCGCGAGTGGTCCCCCTCCCCACGAGCGGGGAGGAGCCTATCTAAGCAAAAGGGGCGCCCGGTTCGCACCGGGCGCCCTTCTCGCGTCAGCCGCTCGGCGCGACTTACGCGCTGTAGTACATGTCGTACTCGACCGGGCTCGGGGTCATCTCCCAGCGCGCCACGTCCTGCCACTGCAGCTCGACATAGGCCTCGATCTGATCCTTGGTGAACACGTCGCCCTTCAGCAGGAAGTCGTGGTCGGCCATCAGCGAGTCGAGCGCCTCGCGCAGCGACGCGCAGACCGTCGGCACCTGCGCCAGCTCGGCCGGCGGCAGGTCGTACAGGTTCTTGTCCATCGCCTCGCCGGGATGGATCTTGTTCTGGATCCCGTCGAGACCCGCCATCAGCAGCGCGGCATAGGCCAGGTACGGGTTCGCCATCGCGTCGGGGAAGCGGACCTCGACGCGCTTGCTCTTCGGACCGGTGCCGTAGGGGATGCGGCACGAGGCCGAGCGGTTGCGCGCCGAATAGGCGAGCAGCACCGGGGCCTCGTAACCCGGCACCAGCCGCTTGTAGCTGTTGGTGGTCGGGTTGGTGAAGGCGTTGATCGCCTTGGCGTGCTTGATGATCCCGCCGATGAAATAGAGGCAGGTGTCGGACAGGCCGGCATAGCCGTTGCCCGCGAAGAGCGGCTCCTTGCCGTTCCAGATCGAGAAGTGGGTGTGCATGCCCGAGCCGTTATCTTCCTTGATCGGCTTGGGCATGAAGGTGGCCGACTTGCCATAGGCATGCGCGACCTGGTGCACGACGTACTTGTAGATCTGCATGCGATCGGCGGTGGTGGTCAGCGTGCCGAAGGTCAGGCCCAGCTCGTGCTGCGCCGCCGCCACCTCGTGGTGGTGCTTGTCGCACGGCAGGCCCATCTCGATCATGGTCGAGACCATCTCGCCGCGGATGTCGACCGCCGAGTCGACCGGCGCGACCGGGAAGTAGCCACCCTTGGCGCGCGGGCGGTGCGCGAGATTGCCGCCCTCATATTCGCGGCCGGTGTTGGTCGGCAGCTCGATGTCATCGATCTTGAAGTAGCTGGTGTTGTAGCTGTTCTCGAAGCGGACGTCGTCGAACATGAAGAACTCGGCCTCGGGGCCGACATAGACCGTGTCGCCGATCCCGGTGGTGGCGACATAGGCCTCGGCGCGCTTGGCGGTGGTGCGCGGGTCGCGGCTATAGCCCTCGCCGGTCGACGGCTCGACGATGTCGCAGAACACGATCAGCATCGGCGTCGCCGAGAAGGGATCGGTGTAGACCGCGTCGAGGTCGGGCTTGAGAATCATGTCCGACTCGTTGATCGCCTTCCAGCCGGCGATCGAGGAACCGTCGAACATCAGGCCGTCGGTCCACTCGTCCTCGCCCATGACCGAAGCGACCATGGTGAGGTGCTGCCACTTGCCCTTGGGATCGGTGAAGCGCAGATCGACCCACTCGATCTCCTCGTCCTTGATCTTCTGCAGAACGTCTGCGGCCGTGTTCGCCATGATGCTTCTCTCTCTCGCAGGTGCGCTCCCCGAACGTTGCCGGGGCACGCGGTAACAGGGACGCCCGGGCGCGCGGCCGGGGCGATGGGATGTCAGATCGCGTCGTTGTCGCGCTCGCCGGTGCGGATGCGCAGCGCGGTCTCCACCGGAATCACGAAGATCTTGCCGTCACCGATCCGGCCGGTCTGCGCCGCGGCGGCGATCGCCTCGACCACGCGCTCGGCGAGTCCGTCCTCGACGACCACCTCGAGCTTCACCTTGGGCAGGAAGTCGACGACATATTCTGCGCCGCGATACAGCTCGGTATGGCCCTTCTGCCGCCCGAAGCCTTTGGCCTCGGTCACGGTGATGCCGCTGACGCCGATCTCGTGCAGCGCCTCCTTCACCTCATCCAGCTTGAACGGCTTGATGATCGCCTCGATCTTCTTCACGCGATTGACGCCCCACCTCGGATGAAAGACCGATACCCCGCGAGGTACCTTGCACCGACCGTGCCAGCCGCGGACGCTCAGGGCAACCCAGTGCGGCGACCGACCGGGCCGTCGGCGCGCCTGCCCGAAAAACGGGCAAACACCCGCCGACTGCCACCGCTTTGAGCAACCCGACGCAGGCCAATTTGTTAAGCGGCAACGGCATAAGGGGCGACATGCGTAACTTCCGGTTGTCCTGGATCTTCGGCGTGTCGTCGCTCTCGCTGCTGCTCGGCGGCTGCGGGGGTGGTGGCGACGGTGGCAGCAGCACGGCGAACACCCCCGCCGCGGTCGTGGTGACGCCGGCCACCGCACCCGCTCCCTCGCCGACGCCGAGCCCGACGCCGCAGCCCACCCCCACGCCGGTCGCTGCCGATCCCGCCTCCCCCGCGCCGACCGGCAGCTGGGCGGCACGCGCCGCCGCGCTCTTCACCAGCCAACCCGACGTGCCCGATTGCCGCGCCGGTGTTCTGGCCGACAGCGTGCGCGCCGACGTGCTCGCGCGGCTCAATGCGATCCGCGCGCTCCACCACCTGCCCGCGGTGACCTATTCCAGCGCCGACGACGAGCAGGCGACCCAGGCGGCGCTGATGATGGCGGCCAACGGCCAGCTCACCCACACGCCGCCGGCCGACTGGAAATGCTACACCGATACCGGCTCGACCGGCGCGGGAACGAGCAACCTCTACGGCGGCCTGATCTCGCCTTACCTCGCCTACTACACCGAGGACATGTATCTCGGCGGGTGGCTCACCGAGACGACCAACCTGGTCGCCAACAACGTCGGCCATCGCCGCTGGATGCTCGATCCCTTTCTGGGCAAGATCAGCTACGGCCGCGTCGCGCAGGTGCTCGCGGACGGCAGCCGCACCGACGCGGCGGCGATGAAGGTGGTGTCGTTCACCGGCGGGGTCACGGCGCCGGGCGGGCTGCCGCCGTACGTGGCCTATCCCTACGGCGACTATCCGGCGCGCTACTTCGACCCCGCCGCGCTGCTATCCTTCTCGGTGATCGCCGACGCGACGCGGCGCGGCGGCGCCAACGCGCAGGTCGATTTCTCCAAGGCGACGATACGGGTGGCGAACGGCGACACGGCGCTGACGGTGTCGAACATCAGCTTCGACAACACCGGCTACGGCGTGCCCAACAACATCCAGTTCGCGGTCGCGGGGCTGGCCAACGGCGTGACCTACACCGTGACGATCGACGGCGTGACGGTGCGCGGCCAGCCGCAGAGCTACAGCTACACCTTCCGGATCGTGCCGTAGCCGGGCACCCGACCTGCCGCGACGGGCATTCGCCCGGCTCATGCCGGGCACGTCCCTGGCTAAATCGACCGGAACCACTCCAGATCAACGCGAAGCCGCGACGCGCGTGTCAGGTTGCGCGCATGTTTCCGGACGCTTCCCTGCCCGCACGGCCGTTGCTCCTGCTCGCCGAGGCCGAGCCGTTCCGCGCCGACTATCTCCGCCACGCGCTCCACGACGCCGGGGCGCAGCTGCTCGGGCCGGTGCGCTCTGTGACGGAGGGGCTGGCGCTGCTCGCCAACCTGCGCGAGCGCCCGGCCGCCGCGATCGTCAACCTGCGGCTGAGCGATGGAAGCGCGCTGCCGCTGCTCGACGCGCTCGACGCCGGCGGCGTGCCGCTGCTGCTCATCGGCGAGGCGGGGATGGCACCGCCGCCGCATCTCGCTGCGCGCCCGTGCCTGCTCGCACCTTTTGCCTCCTATCAGATCGTCGATGCCGTCCGCGCGCTGCTCGTCGCGATGAGGCCGCTGTCACCCGCACCCGCATCAGTAGCCGAGAGCGCTCGGCATGGCTGACGCCACCGAGCCGACGCCCGGCGCCATTGCGCTGTTGATCATCGACATGATCAACGACCTCGACTTCGATGGCGGCGAGCAGCTCGCTCCCGCGGCCATCGCGGCGGCGGACCGCATCCGCGCGCTGCGCGACCGCGCCGACGCGGCCGACGTGCCGGTGATCTACGTCAACGACAATTTCGGGCGCTGGCACGCCGAGCGATCGAGCATCGTCGACCATTGCCGTCGCGAGGGCAGCCGCGGCGCCGCGCTGATCGACGCGCTCCGCCCGCGCGAGCGCGACTATTTCGTGGTGAAGCCGCAGTTCTCCGGCTTCTACGCGACCAACCTGCCGGTGCTGCTGCCCCAGCTCGGCGTGAGCCGGCTGATCCTGACCGGGGTCGCGGCGGACATCTGCGTGCTGTTCACCGCCGCCGACGCGCACATGCGCGACTATGACCTGTGGGTGCCCGAGGACACAGTCGCGAGCGAGCGGAGAGAGCATCTCGACTGGGCCTTGGAGCTGATGCGCAAGAGCATGTGCGCGGAGACCGCGGCGAGCGACGACCTGAGCTTGGAGACGTGGTTGGCGCGGGCCGACACCTGAGCTGCGCCCGCCACCCGGAAGATCACCCGCTCAATAGTTCGGCCACAGCCCCGGCGTGGCGATCTCGAGCACATGGCCGTCGGGATCGTTGAAATAGACGCTGCGCCCGCCCGCGGGCCAGTGGATCTCGCTGAGCTCGCCCACCCCGTTCGCCCGCAGATGATTGCGCCAGGCGTCATAATCCTCAGCCGCGGTCTTGAACGCCATGTGGAGCGGACCGGCGCCGTCGTGCCCGGGGATATGCCCCTGTGGCGTGTCCTCGCCCGCGGTCGACTCGCCACGCGCGAAGATCAGCAGCACGCTGCCGCCGCCGGCGTCGAACGCGGTGAGCCGCTCCTCGTCGCGCAGGATCGTCAGCCCCAGCACGTCGCGGAAGAAGGCGATCGAGCGCGCCTTGTCGTCGACATACAGCGCGGTCTCGAGCACCCCGTTGAGCTGCGGCATCATCGTCTCCCGTGGTGCGGCGCTCAGGCGCCGCCGCTACGCTCAACGACCAGCCCGACCGCGGCGATCCGCCTCACTCTATTCCGCCCCGCTCGCGGCTCAGGCGGCGCGCGCGGGGAGCGCGGGGAGCGCGGCGGCGGCTGAAGCCTGTTCGGCGAGTGCTTGCTCCAGAGGTCGCAGCAGCAGCAGGTTGCGCACCGGCGGCTCCCGCCCCGCATCGCCGTGGCGCAGGTGCCACTCGCCGGTCGCGCGATCGATCAGCAGATCGAGCGCGGCGCGGATCAGGTCGGGTACGTAGGTGGGCGTCGCGGCCCGCGGCGTCGGCGGCCGGTCGGGCGCGAACAGATCATCGGCGACGGCAACCAGCGTCGCGGGCGTGCGGCGCCGCGATCGCGGCGGTTCATCACCCCAGCTCGCCTCGATTCGCAGGCGCGGACGTGTCGGAGGCGAGCCGCCGCCGCGCGGGTCGCCCTTGAGGTCGACCACGGCCCAGGCCTCCGGCGAGTCGTCATCGCGCTCCCCGAAGACCATAGGGATCGCGCGCTGCGCGCAGGCTGCGGCGAGATGCGGCGCGAGCGCGTCGTCGCGTCCGAGCACCAGCAGCGGCGGCACCGCCACGTGCGCGACCTCCTGGTACGGCCGCTGCGCCGACATCGGTGCGGGGCGCGGCACCGCGGCATAAGCGAGCCGCTCCGACCGGCGCCACCAGCCCGGCACGTGCGCCAGCGGGTCGCGCGCACTACCCGACACCAGTGCGCGCAGCAGCGGCACCATCGCGGTCGCGCGCGGCACGCCGGAGGAGACGTCGTAGACGCCGGCCTCGTACCATCCGCCGCCGGTCAGCAACGTGTTCCACCCCTGGCTGCCGAGCAGCGACCAGCACGTCACCGCCCGCAAGTCGACGCCCTCGGCGCGCAGTGCCACGGCACCGTCCCACGCCTCGGCCATCCAGCGCATCTGCTCCTCGCGCGTGCAGCCGTTGTGCACCTCAGTCACCGCCAGCGGCAGCCGGTAGCGCGCCCAAGTCTCGCGCAGCACCCCCACCAGCCCCGGCGCGCCGGGCTGGAGCGCGCGTACCGCCTCGACGTCGGCGTAGCGCTGCCGGCCGTTGCCGCCGTGCGTGTGAGCGGGATAGCGCGCCACGCGGTGATCAAGGAAACGATCGCTGGTGAGGTAATGGTTCACCCCGATCACGTCGGGCGGGCACGGCGCCGCCGCGAGGGCGTCGAGCCGCGCGGCGAGGCCGAAGTCACTCAAGCGCGCGTGCAGCGGATGACCGGGCACGACTCGGCCGCACAGCAGGTCCCACGTCGCCCAGCGGCGGACATTGTCGAACGCCACCTGATCACGGGTGGCGACGGTGCCGAAGCTGCGGCCCAGGTCCTCGGTCTGGATCAGCCGTGCCCGCGGGCTGACCGAGCGGATCGCGGCCATCGCGCGCGCGGTGCCGTCGACCTGGTTGACCAGCGCGCGCCAGAAGTCGCGCTCTTCGACGCGGTGCGGATACCAATGGCCGTACAGCGCGGCGAAGCGCGCGGTGGTGAGCGGCTCGTTGACCGGGGTCCAGTCGTCGATCCACGGATAACGCTCGGCGGTGGCGCGGGCGTAATCGGCGAGCAGCGCGGGGAAATGCTCGTCGAGCAGGTCGGTGTAGCGCGGACCCGAACCGTGATGGACCAGCCCCGCGATCACGCCGACGCCGCGCGCGCGCAGCCGCTCCAGCCGCTGATCATACCAGCCATAGTCGCGCGACTCCGGCCGCTCCGGCGCGACGCTCTCCCAGTGAATCGGATAGCGCAGCGCGCTGATCCCGAGGTCGGCGATAAGATCGATGTCCTCGGGGCGGTCGCGATGGCCGAGCAGCGCGAATTGATCGACGTAATGGTCGCCGACACGATTCACGGTACACTCCAGGCCGCCCCACAGCTCGAGTTCGCGCATGCTCCGGCTCCTCTGCCCGATCGTGCCGCCAACGTCCGGGCCCGCGCGCCGTTGCCTCGCCAGCGCAAAATCGCCGTCGACAGTTCAAAGCAAACCTAAGTTTATCAGATACTTACACTGGAACATGCGGCTATGTTGCTGAGTTTCCCAATGTGTCCGAACCATCGGGAGACTCCTCCGTGACCCTGCCCTCCCCCCCCCTGCCGCACCAGGACAGCCGTGCGACCGCCAGCGACGACGAGGGCACGCTGATCTGCTTCAGCCACCTGCGTTGGGATTT
>Ga0325400_1007124_pt1 | contig 10683 bp, 3 predicted proteins | sample PopdelMetagenome_2_FD_205662 | JGI IMG/M metagenome (GOLD analysis project Ga0325400, IMG submission 205662) | Populus deltoides microbial communities from Bellville, Georgia, United States - Xylem-PdKOR-R1 | ecosystem: Host-associated > Plants > Phyllosphere > Stem > Wood/Secondary xylem...
ACTAATGGAATCATCAGAATCCTCTGTGCAACACTTCAGACAGTCAGACACCAACTCTGCACCCAAAACTTTAGCGTTAGACTACTTGTAGCTGCAAGGCAGTACTAAAGACCTTTTACATTATTATGGCCTTAAGCAAAGTGGAGTCCAATAAATAAGTATTAAACCTCATATCTAGTCACTATATCCACCTAAAAGTATAGTCAAGTACCCATCACTGAATTCCATCAACTTAGTTACAGACTCCGACCCTAGCAGCTAGTGTGGTGTTATGGGCGGGGGGAGAATTCGACTGTGCATGGGAAATGGTTTAAATGATGTGTTCCTGTCTTAAGGACTTTGCCTTCATCTCCTTTTGGCTCAAGCATATCGCATTACATAAAAATCTTTCCATCAGTCCCTGATTTCTTATTAAAAAATAAGGCTGTGTTAATAATTCTCCTCGCTTGTGTCACGGCATGGGCATGCTACTACACACAATACTTCATCCTGTCTTATCTTAGAACTCAACAAGTTCAATAACTTCAGTTCACACACTTTTATTATCAGGAAAGAAAATGGTAATGTCACCATCTTTCTTGAAGAATCAACAGAGAGGATAAGCTAGCACAACTTTTTGCTGGACAAACACCCAATACAACATATTTCCATAGAAGAACCTAGTCATCCTGAACAAGTTGGACTGTTTACATCCTGCGCTCAAGATGACTGATACTACATCACTCCTACATTAGTTAAACAGCCAATCCACCCACACCAAAAACAACACCAACAAGAAGAATCATTCAACCATTGACATGTCTTCATCACACAAATATCTATGCCCCCCCACTTAATTAGCCAAATTTTCACAGCTGCAGTTCAACAATGACTAATCCATTATATCAACATCACAGAAAACTGAAATGACCAACACCATCCATATAAGGCAATCTCCTCCCAACAAAAAGTGCCAGTTCTTTTTCAGTGAGCTGATTAACATGGGGATAGTCTCAAATTCTCTGCACTTTCAAGTTAAATCAAAATATCTACTTGAGAATCCAACACCATCTCAATGTTACAACACTAATTAAATAGAAACAAGTAGAAACTAACTCAAATAGCAACCATTAATTCCATTCCATAAAACAATCAAGATCCCACCTTTAAACCTAAAAGGACCTCATAATATTCAAAACCCAGAAACCAATCAACCAAATAACCATAAACAGAACACCAAAACAACCCAAAAAGAATTAACATAACCACACTAAGAACTACAATTCCGAAAAGACACAAACTTTATGAACAAAAAGGCTAATACATAGAGAAATATCAAAAGGGTCTTTAGAACTCACCTTGGTTTTTAACATACTCAGAAAAAGTATGGCAATCAGAGCAAAGTGCAAGCCCTGAAAAACCAAGATCCTCACATTCTCCTGAACTTAATTGCTCTTTGGATTTCACAATTGGTAATATAAAAGTAACTAACAGCAATAGTATAAAATATTTATACACATCCATGCTTAATATCTCTGTCTTCACCATGAATTTTTTGTGAAGTTTCAATATTTTTATATGATCAAAGAATGTTTAGAGTTGAATCTTGACATGGGTAGCTAATGGTGCTTTTGTTATGGAAAATTTGAGGAGTTGACTGTCATACGAGTCGTTTTGGTAAGAGAGACGACACGACGGTCATGGTAGCGGGTAATTTCTTTTCGAGGATAAACTTGGCTTTTTTTTTTAATATTTAAATTTCATATATAATATTTATTTTAAGGGTTAAATTTCTTTTTAAAAAATCAATGCTAGATGGGTTTTACAAAACATATATATATGTTTTTGAAAAAAAAAACTATCTTCAGGGCAACCAAAATTCTTCAAATGACAAAACCGTTATTACATTTTTACAATCTAAAGTGTAATATCTCTACATTTACATATAGTCAAAGAGCAATATCCTTTATATATTTGTTGCATATACATATACATATACATATGTATCCTTTATATGTTTGTTACATATACATATAAAGGATACACCTAAGGTGTATCCTTTATATGTATATGTAACAAACATATAAAGGATACATATGTATATGTATATGTATATGCAACAAATATATAAAGGATATTGCTCTTTGACTCTAGATTGTAAAAATGTAATAACGATTTTGTCATTTGAAGAATTTTGGTTGTCCTGAAGATAGGTTTTTTTTCTTCAAAAACACCTATTGGTCATTGTTAAGGGTTATTTTTATCTTTTTAATTTTTTTAAAATAATATAATTATTTATTTGCCCCCAAGCTAGAAAAAGAATTGTTGTGCAAGGGTGTATATCCTTTTATAATTTTTGCAAGATTATAAAAGGACCTTTCTACCTTTACATTTGGGGGGGGGGGGATAAGGAAATGATCTAGGGGTAATTTTGGCTTTTCACGTTGGTTTTTTTAATGAATGCTAGAATTAAGAGGCATACTTTGGACCTTTTACTTTGATTAATTAATTTTTAAATCAAACAACAATCAACACGTGGGATGCGTTTACGATCTTATGACAATGCTTGCAGTGTATCCTTATGCCCAAATATGTTGTTTTGCCATGTCATTAGAAGCGCCGCCTTGCCCTTTTCCTCATGATGCGGCGTGTGGTAATGGTCGATGGATGATATTTTACCGGTGGTCGTTTCTTTTTTTCCTTCTTGCTTTTCTTTCTTTCCCAGCAAAAGTTCACACATGCCCTCTTTTCTTTTCATTTCTCAGTTTGAGTCCTTAGGTTTTTTATTGCTGATTTTAGTCCTTGACCTTTTTGGGAAATTTTTTGATATTTTCAATTTCATCATTGAATTACAATTTGTCATGAATTATTGTTTGCGATTTGGTCCCTATTCTTTTGATTTCTGATTTTTCCCCTGACTCTTTTTTAAAAGTTTAATATTTTCAATTTCATCATTCAATTAAAGTTTATGTTATTTTATTTTGTTAATTTAGTCCTCATTCTTTTGATTTCTTTTCTCTTTTGTTAAAGTTTTGTTTCTTTTTAATTTAACACTCTAATGTTAATTTTTATTTTGATTCTTAAACTTTTGATGCCCTCATTCTTTTAATTATAATTTTTTGTGTTATAGATTTTTTTTTCCAGTTTCATCATTTGACATTTGATTTATTGAGGATTAAACTTCATGGTTTTTCTAATTGTTGTGCTTTCGATCTGATGACACGGGTCATGATTTTTAAGAGTTGGTACGGTTAGAGATTCCTTTTTTTTCCCTCATTTGCTTTTACAGTTTTATCATTTTACACTATTTGTTTTTTTTTCAAAAAAGATTGATTTTGTGGCCATCTTCAAAAAAACATTCTATCGGTTTATCTTGATATATATTTTTTAAATGTTTTGTTTTGTATTTAAATTTTGCACACTTTTTTTATTTTATGCCGATGAGCTTTATTTTATAAAAAATAATTATTTTGAAATAATATTTCTGATATGTTCGGCCTTGCATATATTTTTTTCTTTTATTTTATTCACTTAATTTCCTATGTGCTTTTATTTATATTATTTTTTATTAATTTTAATAAACAAATTAGGTTGGCGCAAACAGATAAATATCTCATTTTATGAGATTAAATATTTTGATCTACATCTATCTCTCATATTTTCCAGTTTCTCTTATATTTGTTGTTAATAACTTTTATTTTTTGTTTATTTACATTGATAATTATCGATTTATTTCATTAGATGCTTTGATAAACTTTTCAATTTAAACTTTGAATTTGTTATGTAAAAAAAATATCGAAATAGCATTTCTAACCATGTTTTTTTTTTTAAGTTACGACTCGTAGCAAAGCGTTGATCAAATATCTAGTATAAATATAATTCTTATCATAATTTCATGATTAAAGATAATTTCACAATCTAAATGTCAATTTAAAAGTGCAATGGAGGATTTGTTTCTTCATTTCCTTTTTATGCATTAATGTAACATTGGTTAGTTTTTGAAGTTGTCACTTAACCTTGCATTAATGCTAGAAAAAGCTTGCGTTATTACCTTTTAGTGATTAGGTTATTTACCTAGTAGGATTAAGAATCAATGATATACTTTATTAGTTAGATATTAGGCTTAGTGCTTGCGCTTTGCTATGGGCCCGATCAAAAGTTAATTATTGCGCCAATAGTATTATTAATCTTTTTTGCATGTGATGAAAAGTAAAAAATATGAATTGAAAGCTTGACATGTATGTTAGATAAAATTAATCGACTACCATATGTGTTAATAAATGTAAAAAAAATCTGTGTAACTTATTCAACTAACAGGTGAAGAGGTGAACTAGTTAACCCGTTCAAATGGTGATTTGGCTTAAAAAACTTTTCACTCCACCGTTGTTTTAGCATCCGCATAACTTATAAGGCTTAAATATGAAACAATGGATTGCCTAAGGATTAAATAGTAAGAAAATAAATTTAGAGAGTAAAATGAAAAAAACTACAACATATTGTATTGACCTGAGTTAACTTTTAGAAAGTAAAATAAAAAGACGATGACATATTGTATTGACCCGGGTTAATTTGCGATATTTATTACCAGAGTAATAGACACGAGCATAATGAGCTAATCCGATTGGGCAATCTATCTCTTTCCTTTTCTTTCCATTATTTCTCTCCCTGGTTGGGCCTTAAATGAGTCTTAATCGGTCTCTAGTTTAATGAGATATAGGACTAAATTGAAGAATTATAAAAGATTCAGGGATATAATTTTTAAAAAATATCATATTATGTTGATCCTAGTCAACCTGTGTTAATCTGCAAAACCCACAACTTAGGTCTCGAACACGACCATAATGAGGTAAACTGGTTAGGCAATGTCTCTTTCTTTTCTTGTCCCCTATTTTCTCTCCAGTTAGGCCTTAACACAACCTTAATTAGCCTCGAGTAAGATGGAGTTTGAGACTAAATTGAAGAGTTATCAAAGAATTAGGAACTTGACTTTAAAATGTTTTTCACACTGTTGTCATTTTAACCTATATGTTAAGGGTCTTTATGAATATGGTTGAGTTGGATTTGAACCCATAATTACTTTCAACCCAATTTCTAATATTTTACAAAGTAAACCTAACCCATTTAGTTTTTTTTTGCCCCGAGCGAGTTGGATATATCAAGTCAGGCTAAATTTTTTATGGATATTACAAATATCTAAAATTTGAGCTTATATTGCTAATTTTTCTAAGTTGGAATTAATTCAAACTAATATTTGAGCTTAATAAATTAGCCCAAAACATGTCATAAGCTGTAACAAGCAATTTAGACTTAATAAATCACTTGAATCAATTAACTACAATACAAAAATCAATTGTAAAAAAAAAAAACATATAACAACAAATTAAGTTGTGAATAACAAAAAACTCAGTTACAACAAAACATAATAAGAACTTAAATTAAATTGTTTCAACTCCATATTTTTTTATGGGAGCATTAGCCAATGCTAGCTATATAAAAGCAGCAAGAAGTAATAATAAAATAGCAACAACAACACAACACACTCTATAATATGAACTCGAAAGTTAATTATTTAAGAATTACTCACCATTTCAATAATGACTCATTACTCTTAAACCTCTATGGCTAAACTAGCAAACTTTAAAAGAAGATAAAAGCTAATTGTAACTTCGCAAGTTAATCTAAAATATTTATGATATAAATAAAAGCTACATAGTCTAATAATAGTCTAAAACATACATAATTCTAGTTTTTAAAAATTCTCAAGATCATTTATCATTTGTGAAAGATGTATTGATGCTACCAGAGAAGAGTGAATCTAATTTTGGCATCAAATGAGAGCTTCAACAATTGTTGGATTCAACAAACTTCTAAAAGGATCTAGTACACAACCCCCCGTGTTAAAGGATGATTAAGAGGCAACAATAGATATAGGAATGGCTAACACATCTCTTATAGTTGTAAAGAGTATTGAATATTTGGAGTTGTTAGCTTTCCATCAAGTTAAAATATCGAAAGAAATATCACTTGGATCTTCTCATCCATTTACCAAAATTTTCTCCAATTTAGATTTACTATCCTTCTTATCTTTCTCAATTAAATGTCTTTTGAATTATAAGGTTATGGCTTGACATATATCTTTCTCCATTTTTTTAGCATTCAAATCTTGAGAAGGATTATTTCTAATATAAACTTCTGCCACAAATTAAATATCTAGGCTAGAATAGTAGTAAAAAACCCTCACAAGTATTACCTGTCTTTCACTTTTTTTATCTACTATTTTACCATGACAGCAGACTCATACACTTAACATAACACAAAACCTCACATATTTTAAATTTTTAACTTGTAATGAAAATCTAAAATAATTTCTACAAATAAAATATAATTTATATCCTCAAACTTTCCTCGATATCAAACTTGTACCATATTGGTTATCATTCCACCTGTTAATAAATCTTCACTTTTAAACAACTTAGAAATCTGTATTTGCATATAATAATTGGTTCATGAAAAAAGAATTGCATATGACATGCAAAGACTTGAAAAAATTCAAAGTTACCCCATAAAATGATTTTAAGAACTTTATAAGGATTATTGTATTTTTCCAATCTAGTTTACTAGGTGGCCCTATGTGTTTCTTCTTACCTTTTAAATTTACCTATAAAAAGAATATTAATTACCTAGGTTCATCCTCCTCTAATCTATTAATCACTTTCTCCAATTTTGTTGTTATATCTAAAATCAAATAAGTGGAATTCCAACAAGAGTTAGGATATTAAAAAAAAAAACCAATCTGACTTTTAACCTTCAAATTCTCCATACATTTCTTAAAAGACATAAGCCTAGCATAATAAGATCTTACAAACTTAACAACATTTCTAATTTTAATAATTGACTAATTCACTTTTTTTAACCTATCACTCACAACAAGATTGATATTATGAGCACAATATTTCATATGAATAATTCATTATCGAGAACCGTGAACTTCCAATCCATAGTCCTTTTAAAATAAGTAATGACACTGTCATTAGAACTTACATTATCTAATGTAATTGTCAAAATTCTATCAATTCCCTAATCAATGAAACAACTCTCCGATGTTTTCCCAGTGATCTCACTCTTGTGATTAAAAACTTGAAAAGAGTTTATTTATGCAAGTTCTGATCACTATATACCCAATTAGTTGTGACACATATGTAATTAATGTTTTGGACAAAAGTCTAACTATAACTTGTAAGACACACACCCTTATTCTTAATGGCTTGTTTTTTTTTTTTACTTTTTCTTTTTTTTTTTCAGCCTAAAGGTTCAGGCAGTCCTTTGTGATGATGATTCATAAGAAGATACAAAATCTAGTTTGCGTTACAAAATTTCTTAAATTCTAAACCTTCTATAATTCTAAAAGAAAACTCATCACAAATAATCATCCTACCAAATACCTTTCTAAAAGATTCTTAACTAAAATCAACAGTCTTAAGAGTATCTTAACTTCCATTTTTTCGAGCCAATGTAATTTGTTTTTTTTTCATCAAACTTAAACCTACCAAGAAGCTGTTTACATAAGTTATTTAAGTATGTCTAAAAATTACTAGTGTTATGAGTCTTTAAAGCAGATGCATAATCTTGTTGACAATACTTACATATAGTTGTGCTTAATAAGGAGTTAGAACCCTCTATTATATCAAAGTGATGTCAAATTTCATATATAATTCTAGAGGGCACATCCATTTTCTTGTTACCTTTATTGCAAATAACATTTATAGGAGTAGCTGAAAAAGGTTTGGTCTCTGTTGGAGCACAACATCATTTGTTAGAGGAGGAACATTATCATTTGTTGGAGGAGCACTTGATGGATCAATATTGTTATCTTGAATAGAAGGTCTTGTATTCTTTATTTAAAATAATAAAATTCAATCAATTTTAGTTTAATTCTTATACAAACAAAACCAACATATGATTTTCCACAAATCACAAAATAAGTAATATATAACTAAATAAAACAAACCAGCATAATGACCTTTCATATTATTCAACAAATAAGAGCCAACAATGATAGAGTCTTGACTAGGCATAGCCACAAAAGGCAATATATCTCTTTCTTTTGTCATTTCTTATTTTCGCCTTGGTAGGGCCTTAACACGACCTTAATCAGCCTCAGTTAAAATAAAATTTAGGATTGAATTGAAGAGTTATCAAAGGATTAGGGACCTAGGTCCAAATGTTTTCACATTGTTGTTATTTTAACCTCTATATAACTCCATCAGGCTTAAATGTGTGACAATAGATTGTTCAAGGATTACATCATAAAGATTAAAAAAAAAATTTCAAATATAGGACAAATTAAAATGCAATAAAAGATTTTATCAATAAAAACAACTATCTTGACAAGCAATACACGTGCCAACTTATAAGGAAGTTGACACGTTAAAATGGCATGTGCAGCCTTCTTCGAGCTTCGATGGCGATTTTCTTTCGTGCCACCTGAATTGTCTCATCAATGTCTTCATTTAAGGCATCACATGTCACAGTTGAAGTCCCAACGTGGCTTTAACAACATTTTATTTCCTTTCTTTTTTCTCTCTTCCTTTAATTTTCATGTCAAATTAAAGAAAAGAAACATAACTATTGTCCGCAATGTTATGTGTGTGTGTGTGCACATTGTGGATTCCTTTAGAAAAAATACCATTAGTTTTAGTTTATACTACGTCATAGGCCAAATCAATTTGTTTTTTAATATAAAAAAAAGTTAGGTGCTACTAACATATTTTCTAATAGAAAAAAAAAACAATGTAGGGGTTAACTCGAAGTGACTCACCCGACTTGGTAAGTCCAAAGGTAACTTGTAAGATTAAAAAATGACAACAAAAATAGACGTTTGCAAAATCAAGCACCAATAAAATGATGGAATGTTTATTTGAGATTGTGATAACTTCATAGAAAAAAAATAAAACAAATCATGAATATCAATTTAAAATAAATCAAATGTTGAAAGATAAAATTGAAAAATAAAACTAAAAAAACAAAGGATAAAATTAAAAAATAAAACTAAAGTACCTACAAAAAACCCAGGCAAACAAGTCTGGGTAGCCCAACTTGCATTGGCATTTAAAAAAAGCCAAGTTTGCATGCTTAGGCTTTGATAAAAAAAAAAAAAAAATTAAAGGGTGGACACCATGCTATCCCCTTTATTTTTTAGGTGACGTATCACTTGCTGTGCCTAAATTCTAGTGACCATTTGGTTATCAAAAAATCAAAGTAGGGGTGTTTTACACCCAAAAACTCATTTTCAAATATTTTTTATCCAAAAACACACACAAAAAATCTAATAGATCTTAATAAACCTACTTTTACATTCAAACAACCCAAAAATAGTCCAGAAATAAAAAATTCAACCTTAAGTCTAAAAACTTCATATAGTGGTCAGATCTATTCTTTTAGACAATTTGTAGGTGAAAGAATATCAAAGTGAAATTTTTTTTTTATCAAATGAAATTCATTGACATCAAAATTAACTATTTTGATAGTTAAAATTGATGTTAGTCGATATTTTTTCTCTTTACCATCAAAATCCGATGACGTTTTCTCTCATATCTTAAACTAGAGACTGAAAAATAAAAGAAATGAAGTTTTTTATCAAAATAAATTTTGAAAAAAAATTAAGGGGACTGAAATTGAGTGAGTTGCAAATTAAAAGAACAAAAATCAACCTTTCAAAGTCAATTTCAAAACAACCATCTAGTTTATTCATGTTTTTCACTATGATTTCCTAAAGCGACCTTCCTTTTAATTTATTACTTTCTTTTTAATTTTGATTTTTCTCTTGGTTAACAAATAAGAAGCAATTAGTCTTCATTGGCCACATAAAAATCAAATCATCCAAAAAAAAACACAATTTATGACCAAAATAAATAGTGAAAGAATCAACCGTATTTTGACGATAAGTTAAATCACCACACCTCTTAATTTTTTATTTTTTTTTGTTAATTGGGGTTTCCAAGGCACTAATCATGCCTTATGGCTAGCTAGCACAATAACGATTCTTATCAATATTCAACGCATATCATGATTGTATTATTTATTTGAGAAAAGCACAAGGCACATTGCAATAAGTTTCAATTACTTTGCATCATGTGTAACAACTACACTTTTTAACATCACGATAATATATATCAAAATTTATTTAAGCACATTGAAAGAGAGCCTCGAAAAACAGGAATGGAAGAAGATCATGGGTTTGAAAAACGATTTTGATGGAGGAAGGTGGAAGGCAAACACTGGAGATCCCTAAATCCTTCAAACTTGTGGTTGGTTTCATGAAATCACTGACCTTCTTTGCATACAAAGATGAAAACAAAATTCGTAAAGAAGCCATCAAAACTGATTGGATCATGCAGAACCAAGAACTTGAGTAAAGAAGACGATGATTATGTTGGAATGGAAACACTACAAGAGGATGAAAGAAAATTGTTATTGCAGGTTAATCCTATAATCAACAGCTTGGTCTCAACAAGTCAGCACACAACAGATTATGTCTAACTATTTTTCTTCCACCATCCACTAACTACTATTTATCCTTTCTTTCGAGAATGAGAATGTGTATGTTATTCTAATTTCTTTACCAATATGTTTTGCTAACATTAAGCACATGTTTAACTATGGTACGAGGAATTTGCGGTTTGATAAAACATTTCATGAACACAC
>Ga0325400_1007125_pt1 | contig 10683 bp, 8 predicted proteins | sample PopdelMetagenome_2_FD_205662 | JGI IMG/M metagenome (GOLD analysis project Ga0325400, IMG submission 205662) | Populus deltoides microbial communities from Bellville, Georgia, United States - Xylem-PdKOR-R1 | ecosystem: Host-associated > Plants > Phyllosphere > Stem > Wood/Secondary xylem...
CATCGAGCCGACCCTGCGCAGCCTGGCGCCGTTCGTCTACTCCGGCGGCGGACAGCTCTTCGACGACCCGAGCGACCCCACCAGCCTGGCCCTCAGCGACGACGACAGCCAGGAGGCGCTCACCGAGGCGCTCGAGGTGCTGCGCGACCCCCAGCTGAGCCTCACCCAGGAGCAGCTCGCCCAGGCCAGCCCCGAGCAGTGGTTCAAGCGCGGCAAGCTCGGGGTGCTGGAGGGCTTCCGCGACCTCACGCCCGAGCTGCGAGGCGTCGACGGGCTGCGGTTCGACACCATCTCGCTGCCCCGCCTCGACGACTACGCCACGGTCGGCGACTTCACCGGCTTGTGCCTGACCCCCGGCGGGGCGATCAACAAGAAGGCCGACTTCTTGTTCCACGCGATCTCCGACGAGAGCTTCTCCCGCCTGGCCGACACCGGCTACGTCGTCCCGGTCAAGACGTCGGTGGCCCGCTCCCAGGCGTTCCTGCAGTCGCTGCGCCAGCCCGAGCACGCCTCGATCTTCAACGCCACGATCGACAGCATCCAGCTCTCACCGCTGAGCGACCGGCTCGCCGGCCTGGGCGACGCGGTCGACCCGCTGCTCGCCGAGCTGCTGACCACCCCGGTCCTCGAGGACGTCGGCCCGCTCACCGAGCAGATCGACGAGGCCTCGCGCTCGGTGCTCGACCCGGACTACAGCCCCTCGCCCGGAGCGCCGTCCGGGTCGCCCACCGGGTCCCCGTCCGGGTCACCCACGGGCTCACCCCGGCTGCCCACCTCGCCGACCGTGCCCCCGGCACCGGCCGACGGCGACTCCTGAGGGTCGGGCGGCTCGGGCGGGTCGGGCGTCTCGTGCGCTGCGGCCTCGGCGTCGGCGACCAGGACCGCCTCGACCAGCACGGGCGCGCAGAGCGCGACCTGCCAGCCCCGGGCTCCCCGCGCCCCGAGCTGGTCGACCACGCCGTCGAGCAGGGAGGCCGGGTCCCGCGTCTCGGGGGGCTCCCACAGCACCCGGCGCAGGGTGTCGGGCAGCAACAAGTTCTCGGCCGGCAGGCCGAGCCGCTCGGCCAGGGCGGTGACCGCGTCGCGGGCCAGCCGCAGCCGGCTGGCGGCGACCGGGCTGCGCTCGGCCCAGGACCGCGGGGGCGGCGGCCCCTCGATCCGGGGCGCCCGCGAGGGCAGCTCGTCCTCGTCGAGGGCGGCGGCAGCGGCCAGCGCCTCGACCCAGCGGCGTGAGTAGCGCTCGGCGCCGCGTCCGTGGAAGCCCCGGGTGGCCAGCAGTGTGGCGCGGTCGGTCGGCAGGGCCGCCGCGGCGGCGGCGATGGCGGTGTCGGGCAGGATGCGTCCCGGGCTGACGTCGCGCTGGGCCGCGAGGGCGTCGCGGGTCTCCCACAGCGCCCGTACCGCGGCCAGGCCGCGTCGGCCCCGGACCCGGTGCATGCCGTTGGTGCGACGCCAGGGCTCCTCCCGGACGCGGGGAGTGAAGGTCAGGAGGGCGTCGAACTCCTGGCGGGCCCAGTCGGCCTTGCCGGCTTCCTCCAGCTCCGCGGCCAGCCGGTCCCGCAGCTCGACGAGCACCTCGACGTCGAGCGCGGCGTACTCCAGCCACGACTCCGGCAGCGGCCGGGTCGACCAGTCCGCCGCCGAGTGCTCCTTGCGCATGTGGAAGCCGAGCAGCGTCTCGACCAGCGTGGCCAGCCCGACCCGGGGGTAGCCCAGCAGCCGGCCGGCGAGCTCGGTGTCGAACAGGCTCGTGGGGTGCAGGCCGACCTCGGCCAGGCACGCGAGGTCCTGCGTCGCCGCGTGGAGGATCCACGCGGTGCCCTCCAGCGCCTCCTGCAGGACCGAGAGGTCGTCGAAGGCGATCGGGTCGACGAGGGCCGTCCCGGCCCCCTCGCGTCGCAGCTGCACCAGGTAGGCGCGGTTGGAGTAGCGGTAGCCCGAGGCCCGCTCGGCGTCGATCCCGACCGGGCCGGTGCCGGCCGCGAGCGCCTCGCAGTACGCCGTCAGCGCCGGCACCGTGTCGATCAGCGGCGGCAGGCCGTCGGCGAGCACGAGCAGCTCGGCCTGCGCCTCCTCATCCGGCTGCTCCGGCGACTCCGCGGCGGTCTGGTCGGTCTGGTCGGTGCCGCTCACGCGCCGGTGCCGCGCTGCCCGCGTCGGCTCGGCATCACCGCGACACCTTCGGGCACGGGCTCGAGCCCCGAGGCGGTGCACAGAAGCTCTCCCCAGGCCTCGACGTGGGCGGCGACGTCGGGCAGGTCGGAGGCGGCGCCGGAGGTCGAGACGCCCGCGCCGAGCGGGGTCCACGAGGCGCGGATCTCGACCTGTGCGCTGGCCGGCTCGGCCTGCATCCCGCCGAAGCTCTCGCTGGTGACCCGGGTGACGGTGCCGGAGGCGGCGGTGTGGTCCGCGCCGTGGGCGGCGAGCGCGTCGAGCAGCCAGGTCCAGCCCACCCCGGCCAGCATCGGGTCGGCGGCCCAGTCGGCCTCGATGTCGCACCGCACGTAGGCCACGCACCGGAAGGTGCCCTCCCACGCCTCGACGCCGTCCGGGTCGTGGAGCAGGATGATCCGGCCGGTGCCCACCTCGACGTCGTCGACGGTGACGTCGGCGCTGAGGGCGGCGGAGTAGGGCGCGATGCGCTGGGGGGCCGGCATCTCCTCGCACGAGACCTCCGGCCGCAGCCGGGCCGAGCGCAGCCCCTCGACGGCCGTGCGGAACTCGGCCGGGTGCGCCGAGGCACCAGGCCGGCTCTCCTGACGCAGGACCATGGGTTCAGCGTAGGTCGGGACGCCGGACATCACCGGGACGAACACGCCGGGTGACCTGCGAGGCTGGGCCCATGACTGCTGTGCGCACCCCCGACCCCCGCCTGTCCGGGAGCGCCTTCTTGAAGGCCGCCCGGGGCGAGGAGGTGCCGCACACGCCCGTGTGGTTCATGCGCCAGGCCGGACGCTCGCTCCCGGAGTACCTCCGGGTCCGCGAGGGCGTCGGCATGCTGGAGTCCTGCATGGACCCCGAGATGGTGGTCGAGATCACGATGCAGCCGGTCCGCCGGTACGGCGTCGACGCGGCCATCTTCTTCTCCGACATCGTGCTGCCCCTCAAGGCGGTCGGGGTCGACCTCGACATCAGGCCCGGCGTCGGTCCGGTGGTCGCCGAGCCGGTGCGAACCCTGGCCGACGTCGCCGCCATCCCCGACCTGACCCCGGAGCACGTCGGCTTCGTCACCGAGGCGGTCGGCGGGCTGGCCGACCAGCTCGGCGGGACGCCGCTGATCGGGTTCGCGGGCGCGCCGTTCACGGTGGCGTCGTACCTCGTGGAGGGTGGTCCCTCGAAGGAGCACGCCCGGACGAAGGCGATGATGTTCGGCGCGCCGGAGGTGTGGGACGCCCTGATGCACAAGATCGCCGGCATCGCCGCGGCGTACCTCGAGGTGCAGGTGGCGGCGGGCGCCTCGGCGGTGCAGCTCTTCGACTCCTGGGCCGGGGCGCTGACCCCGGACGACTACGCCGAGCACGTGGCGCCGCACTCGGCCCGCGTGCTGGAGCGGGCCGGCGCCTGGGGCGTGCCCCGGATCCACTTCGGCGTCGGCACGGCCAACCTGCTCGACCTCATGGGGCGGGCCGGGGCCGACGTGGTCGGCGTCGACTGGCGGACCCCGCTCGACCGGGCCATCCCGCTCGTCGGCGACCGCGCCGTCCAGGGCAACCTCGACCCGACGCTGGTCTTCGCCCCGACCGAGGTGATGACCGCCCGCGCGGCCCAGGTGATCGAGGCGGGGCGGGCCGCCCGCGGCCACGTCTTCAACCTCGGGCACGGGGTCATCCCCAGCACCGACCCCGACCAGCTGGCCCGGCTGACCGAGTTCGTGCAGGGCTACCCGCTCGCCTGAGGTCCTTCCCGAGGGCCGCCGAGCGTTCCCCGAGGAGGGGTGCCCGCGTGGGCCCACCCTGAGAGGATCGGGACCATGACCACGGTGGCCGCGCGCGAGGAGCCGGGGGGCCCCGCCGCCGGGCCGCGGCCGCTCGCCGAGCGGGTGGGCCGCGGGGTCGCCGAGCTCGCCGACCGGGTGCGGTCCTCCGACCCGGGCCTGGGTCGGCTGCGTCAGGGCCTCGCCGCCGCCGTGAGCGTCGGCACCGCGCTGCCGCTGCAGTCGCTGGTCGGTCATCTCGCCGGGTTCACGGGCCGGGCCGCCTTCACCGCCGTGCTCTTCGGTGCCGTCGTCGCGATGCTCTCGGCCAACGCGCTGGTCGGCAGTGCCGAGCGGCGCGACAAGGTCCGCCATGCCGTGTTCTTCCCGGTGGCGGTGGGCCTCGGGCTGATCGGGGCGGTGCTCACCGACACCGAGCGGTGGCTGCAGACCCTCGGGTTCGGTGTGGTCCTCTTCGGTGCGGTCTACGTGCGCCGCTTCGGCCCGCAGTTCTTCTTCTACGGGTTCATGGCGTTCATGGGCTTCTTCTTCGCCACCTTCCTGCAGGCCACCTGGGCGGTGGTGCCCGAGCTGCTGCTGGCGGCGGTGGTCTCGGTGGTGTGGGTGCTGCTGCTGTCCACCACCGTCCTGCAACCCAAGCCGCAGGCCATGTTCGAGTCGGTACGACGGGCGTTCTACTCCCGCGCCCGCGCGGTCGCGCGGGCGAGCGCGGACCTGCTGGAGGTGGCCCCCGACCACGACCGCCAGTGGGCGCGGGCGCTGCGGGCGCTCTCCGCGCGCCAGGGTGGGATGGCCGAGGCGGCCCTGCTCGCCGAGGCGTGGTCGACCGAGCGTGGCACCCTGCCGGAGGGGTGGTCGGCCAGCGCGGTGCGGCGACGCCTGATCGAGGCCCAGCAGGCCATGGAGCGGGTCGCGGGCGCCTCCCAGCGGATGCGGCACGCCGACCCCGCCCTGCGCCGGCAGGCGCACCGGGTGGTCGAGGCCGTCGCCGCCCACCACGACGCCGCCGCGCTGCACGGGTGCGAGCGGCTGGAGCTCGACGCCGACGCCGTCCGCGACGCCGGCGGGATGGGGGAGGAGGAGGCCTACGCGTCATGGGGCGCCCACCACATCGCGTTCGGGGCGCGGGAGTTCCTGCGGTTCTACGCCGCGGTGGGCGAGCCGCCCGAGCTCGACCCGGGCGAGGAGGAGTTCGAGGCCGCGACCGACCTGGTCAACGGCAACCTGCCGGGCTCCCCGGCCGTCGCGGGCGACGTCGCCGCCCGGGGCCGGCACAACCCGTTCCGCGGCGCCTCGCTGAGCACCCGTCAGGCGGTGCAGGTGACCATCGCCGGGGTCATCGCGCTCGGGCTCGGCACCGTGCTGTCGCCGGTGCGCTACTACTGGGCCATCCTCGCCGCGTTCGTGATGTTCACCGGGACGGGGACCCGGTCCGAGACGTTCCTCAAGGGCGTCGGGCGCGTCGTCGGGACCCTGGTGGGCCTGATCGCGGCGATCGCGCTGGCCCACGTCACGGCCGGGCACGACGCGGTCGTGCTGGCGGTCATCCTGGTCTCGATCTTCGCCATGTTCTACCTCGCGAAGGTCTCGCAGGCGGCGATGACGTTCTTCATCACGATCCTGCTCGGCCAGCTCTACACGGTGCTGGGCACGTTCAGCGACGGGGTCCTGGTGCTGCGGCTGGGCGAGACCGTGGTGGGCGCGCTGGCCGGGTTCGGCGTGGCCATGCTCTTCACCCCGCTGTCGACGCGTGACACCGTCCGGTCGGCCCGCGACGAGATGCTCGAGTCGATGCAGGACCTGCTCGAGGAGGTGGCGCGGGCGGCCGACCGCGGCGGACCGCAGCCCGGCGGCGGCGCCCGGCTCGACGCGCTGACCCGCACCCTGGACGACCGGGCCCGCCGGCTGGCGCTCGTGGCCCGGCCCCTGCTGCGGCCGCTGGTGGTCGGCAACTCCAGCCCCCGGACCCGGCGACGGCTCTCCCTCTACGTCACGGCGGTCTCGCAGTGCCGGGCCCTGGCCCTGGCCGTCCAGCGCGACCTCGCGGCCCCGGAGGCGACCGCCGCCGCGGCCCGGGCCCTCTCCCGCGCGGCCCACGCCCTCTCCGAGCAGGAGCCGGGAGCCAAGGTGCCCGCCGCCGAGGAGCCGCTGCGCGACGGTGACCTCGCGCTCTTCGGCGACCGGTCGGCGGCCTCCGCCGACGACCCGGTGATCCGGCACCTGCACCACCTGGCCGCGACCCTGACCCAGGTCTCCCAGACCACGCCGGTCTCCTCGCCGCGCACCGCCCGCCACCGCGCCTGAGGGCCTGGGGCCCGGGGCTGGCCTGTCGGGGTCACCGGTGAGCCGGTGACCCCCTCACATCCAAGGCACCGCGATGCCCTGGAAGTGACGGGGTCGCCCCCGCGCCGTGACGGTGGGGGCAGCAGTGACCGGTGGGGTCAGTCCTCGCTGGTGCCGCCGGAGGACTTGCGGGTACGCCGGGGCCGGTTGGAGCGCAGCCGCACGTAGGGCTGGCCGGTGCGCTCCTCGACGTCGACCGTCTTCTGGGCCCGCACCATCGCGCCGAGCTTGGAGTAGCCGTAGTTGCGGGGGTCGAACGAGGCGTGCCGGGTGGACAGGAAGCTGCCCACTGCGTCGAGGCGCGACCAGTTGTCGTCGCCGGAGGTGGCGTTGACGGCGGCGGCCAGGATCGTCTCGAGGTCCGGCAGCGGCGCGGCGTCGCCTCCCGGCTCCTCCTCGGCGGCCGTGCCGGTGGGGCCACCCTTGCCCGGCCCGTCCTGCCCGGAGCCGCCGGCGGCGATCACCTCGAGGAAGACGAACTTGTCGCAGGCCGCGACGAGCGCGGTCGGCGTACGCCGTCGGCCGAGGCCGTAGACCGTCTTGCCCGACTCCCGCAGCCGGGTGACCAGCCGGGTGAAGTCGGAGTCGCTGGAGACGATCGCGAACGCGTCCAGGTTGCCCGTGTAGAGCAGGTCCATCGTGTCGATGATCATCGCCGAGTCGGTGGAGTTCTTGCCGGTCGTGTAGGAGAACTGCTGCACCGGGGTGATCGCGTGCCGGTTCAGCTCGTCCTTCCAGCCCACGAGGTTCTGGGTCGTCCAGTCGCCGTAGGCGCGTTTGACCGTCGGGACGCCGTAGCGCGCGACCTCCTCCAGCAGCACCGTCGCGTGCTTGGCCGAGGTGTTGTCGGCGTCGATGAGCACGGCCAGGCGGGTCGGGGCGGCGGTGGCGGTGGGTTCGGGCACGGGCCCACCGTAGGGGTGGACGTCGGCCCGGGTACGGCGTGCCGTTCACCCGACGGCCACCTGGCAGGGTCACCCTGAGCCCATGAGCCTCCGGTCGTCCCTGCTCGCCGTGCCCGCCGCGGCCGCCCTCGCCCTGTCCCTCCTCGGCCCGGCCGGCGCCGCCACGGCCGCGCCCGACCGCCCCGACCACCCGAAGCAGCACGGCAAGCACCACGGCAAGCAGGGGATCGACCAGCTCCGACGTCCGCTCGTCTTCGGCCACCGGGGCGCGGCCGGCTACCGCCCCGAGCACACGCTCGCCTCATACCGGGTCGCCATCGAGCTCGGGGCCGACTACGTCGAGCCGGACCTCGTCCCCACCAAGGACGGCGTGCTGGTGGCCCGCCACGAGAACGACATCACCGCGACCACCGACGTGGCCGACCACCCCGAGTTCGCCGACCGCAGGACGACCAAAACCGTCGACGGCACCGAGCTGACCGGCTGGTTCACCGAGGACTTCACCCTGGCCGAGCTGGAGACCCTGCGGGCCAAGGAGCGCATCCCCGAGGTGCGGCCCGACAACACCCGCTACGACGGCCGCTTCCGCATCCCGACCTTCGCCCAGGTGATCCGGTTCGTGCAGCGGCAGGAGAAGAGGACCGGACGCCGCATCGGGATCGCCCCGGAGACCAAGCACCCGACGTACTTCGACTCCATCGGGCTCTCCACCGAGGAGCCGATGCTGGCCACGTTGGACCGCTTCGGGCTGGACCGCCGGGGCAGCAAGGTGCTGATCCAGTCCTTCGAGATCTCCAACCTGCGCCAGCTGGACCGCCGCACCGACCTGCCGCTCGAGCAGCTCGTCGACGCCACCGGCGGACCCTTCGACCAGCGCGGCAAGATCACCTACGACGACATGGTCACCGCCCAGGGACTGCGCGCCATCAGCAAGTACGCCGACTGGGTGGGCCCCGAGAAGAGCCGGGTGCTGCCGCGCAACGCCGACGGCGCCACGACGATCCCGAGCCCGCTGGTCCGCCGGGCGCACCGGGTCGGTCTGCACGTCGTGGTCTTCACCCTGCGCCGGGAGAACCAGTTCATGCCGACCAACTTCCGCCGCGGCACCGACCCCGACGCGGCCGGCCGGATCCGGGCCGAGGTCACCGCCTACTACCAGGCCGGCGTCGACGCGGTCTTCGCCGACCAGCCCGACGAGGCAGTCGCGGCCCGCAACGCCTACGTGCGCCGCCGCTGAGCGACCCCGCGCCGGGACGCACCCGCACGCACCCGCACGCGCCCGCACGGCCTCCGCCGACACCGCCGACCGGGAGGGCAGGATGTCGCCGTGCGCCGTCTGACCGCCCCCCTGGTGGGCCTCGCCCTCGTCCTCACCTCGGTCCCCGCCGTGCTCGCGACAGCGGGTGCGGGTCCGGCCTCGGCCGCCCCCGCCCCGACCGAGATGACCCTGGTCGCCTCCACCGGCTACGCCGACGACCCGGCGTCGCTCGAGGCGACGTTGACCTCGGCCGGAGCCCCGGTGGCCGACCGCGAGGTCGCGATCCAGCGCCGGGTCGACGGCACCTGGACGACGATCATCAGCGGGCCCACCGACGCCCAGGGCGGGATCCTGGTGACCGCGACCCGCCGCCGCGACGCCGACGACAACGCCTTCCGGGCCCGCTTCGCCGGCGACACGGCGTACGCCGAGTCCCTGTCGCAGACCGCGACGGCCGGGCTGCGGCGCCGGTCGAGCGAGCTCGGGCTGCACGCGCCGGCGAAGGTGCGGTTCGAGCGCCGGGTGGAGCTGTCCCTGCGCTGGCGCACCGGCGGCGGCCAGCCCGTCGCCGGCCCGGTCAACCTCCAGCGTCGTGGTGCGAAGGGTGGCTGGGCCACCCTGCGGACCGTCCGCACCGGCGACGCCGGTCGCGCCGCGGTCAAGCTCGAGCTGCCCTCCGGCACCACCGGTGCAGTGGTGCTGCGCGCCCAGGCGCCGGCGATGGACTGGGTCGACGGTGCGCGAAGCCCGGTACGCCGGGTCGCGATCACCCCGCCCGGTGAGCCGGTCCGCTTCCCCCGGGGCACCCCCCGGCCCCGGATCAGCCTCCCCGCGCAGCCCGCCGCCGTCGGCACGGGCGCCAACGCCGTGATCACCCCGATCCCCGACGCGGTCTGGGCCGACATGGTGGGGGTCAGCTGGCACGAGGGCTGCCCCGTCGGCCGGGCCGGCCTGCGGCTGCTGCGGATCAACTACTGGGGCTTCGACGGCTACCGCCACCGCGGCGAGCTCGTCGCCGCGACGACCGCCGTCGACAACATGGCCCGCGCGCTGGCCGACATGCAGCGGCTCAAGCTGCCCATCCGCGCGATGTACCGGGTCGACCGCTTCGGCTACAACGCCCGTCTGCGCGGCGGCGACGACTACAAGTCGATGGCCGCCGACAACACCTCCGCCTTCAACTGCCGCTCCGTGGTCAACCGGCCCGGGGTGCGCTCCCCGCACGCGAGCGGCCGCGCCCTGGACGTCAACACCTGGGAGAACCCCTACCGATCGGCCACCGGGCCCGTGCCCAACTCCTACTGGCTGGGCCACTCCCACCCCCGGGTGGCCTGGCGCTCGGCCTCCCACCCCGTGGTGCGGGCCATGGCCCGGCAGGGCCTGCGCTGGACCTACGGCAACGACGACGCCCAGCACTTCGACGTCGCCACCGGCGCCGGACGCGTCATCGCCCCGCGTCGCGTCTGCGGCCCCGCCGTCTGCCACTGAGGTGGCGCGCTCGGCGGCCGGGACGTCCGGGACCTGCGTCTTCTGCACCATCGCCGCGGGGGAGGCGCCCGCGGCGCGGGTGCTCGACGAGCCGGCCGTCGTGGCCTTCCTCGACCAGCGGCCGGTGTTCAAGGGTCACGTGCTGCTGGTGCCGCGCGAGCACCACGTGACCCTGCCCGACCTCCCGGCCGACCAGCGCGACGGGTTCCTCGAGGCCGCTCAGCGGCTCGCGGTCGCGGTGAAGGACGGCCTGGGAGCGCAGGGCAGCTTCGTGGCGATGAACAACACCGTCAGCCAGTCGGTCGCCCACCTGCACCTGCACGTCGTACCCCGCACGAAGGGCGACGGCCTGCGGGGCTTCTTCTGGCCGCGGACCCGCTACGAGGAGGGTGAGGCGGACCAGTACGCCGCCCGCCTGCGGGCCGTCCTAGAGTGACCGACGGCCACGCAGACCACGAGCACAGCGACGAGGAGACACACCATGGGACGGTTCGACGGACGGGTCGCCGTGATCACCGGAGCGGCGCGCGGCATCGGTCTCGGCACCGCAACCCGCTTCGCCGAGGAGGGCGCATCGGTCGCGATCGTCGACCTCGACGAGTCCCAGGCCGCCGAGTCGGCCGCCACCCTGCCGGTCACGGGTGAGGCGAAGGCGATCGGCGTGGGCTGCGACGTCAGCAACGGCGCGTCCGTCGAGGCCGCGGTCGGCCGGGTCGTCTCCGAGCTGGGCGGGCTGCACGTCCTGGTCAACAACG
>Ga0325400_1007128_pt1 | contig 10682 bp, 6 predicted proteins | sample PopdelMetagenome_2_FD_205662 | JGI IMG/M metagenome (GOLD analysis project Ga0325400, IMG submission 205662) | Populus deltoides microbial communities from Bellville, Georgia, United States - Xylem-PdKOR-R1 | ecosystem: Host-associated > Plants > Phyllosphere > Stem > Wood/Secondary xylem...
CAATGATCCATGTTTTCCTCCACAATGCAGACAGTTTCTAACACCATTTAGATTTCTTCGTAATGTCAACACTTCTTTTTAATAAAGATATTGTTGAATGGACTTAGATTAGATTTTTTTTCTAAATAATCTTTAAAATATATTGTTTTACATCAATTTGACGACGCATTTAAAATATTTTTTATATATAAATTGGTTTGGAACTGTACAAAAACACAATTGAACTGTGGCCACAAGGCTGAACCGGTATTACTTGTTAGAAATTAAAAAAAAAAAATCAATGAAAGCAGAATCAATAAAAGAATAAAAAGATTTGAAAGTGCCATTACAATTATTTCCAATATTGCTTCCAGTAAAGCACCATTAAGTGCCTTTCAAAAGAGTAGATGAAATGTTAGCAATAACAATAATTTCCAATCCGAAGAAAGGCAACTCAAGGGGAGGGATAAATATTACATCAGCTATTTTACATGACACAACAGCAACAGGTGCCTACCTAATCAGCTAACTAAAATTCTACCTGAAAAAGAAAATAGGTAAAATCGACATGCCAGTACTGATAAATATTTGATAAGATTACAGATAAAACAAACACAGGAAGGTGTGAAGGTGAGTTTCTAGGATCCGAGGTTGAATGCCATTGTTGTCAGTGACAAACCTTTTGATGTACCAGTGAGGTGAACCCTATTGCCCTGCTGGCAAAGTTACATTAATGTCAGCCGGCTTGTTCCTTGAATCAGGAGGCAAAGGAGACCAGCTATCTCCACGAAACGAGGAAGATGAGAAGTTGGTTTTAGGATCAGCACTAGATATAGGAATGGCTGCAGTCAGCACGACACCTGATAACGAATCATGCTTCTGTTTCTTTGGCTTCTGCTCATGCTGGTTCCCAGCCAGAAAACTGCCTACTACAACCTAATCAATTAGCAAGAAAAAAGACAGCACGTGTCATGAACTCTGTCCAAAAACCATCCATGACGATCATTACTTCTTACACAGATTTAGCACCACAGTTTACAGTGCACTGGGATCAAGGAGTAAGAGACAGGAAAACAGTGAAATTTGACAAGCCAAACCTGTACAGGACTTGCAGCTACCAGCAGACCGGCAACTCCACCACCTACAACCCGTCCATCTGGACTAGCTAATGAAACGCTCATCCCACCAGATCTACTTCTTGTTCCTCCAGTTTCAGTGGGCATAAATGAACCAGATAAAGACAATATCTCAAAGCGACCCTGGAAGAAAACAAGGAAAAGCTAGGACTTCAGCCAATAATAAATTGATATTGGAAATTACGAAGTACAAGCAACATGAGGTGATAGAATGAGATAGTTGACCAAAAGTCCTAAAGTGTTTTTTCAAATCCAATATTGAATTGGTGAGGAAAGGCAGTTTACAAGTTTAAAGGGCACCAGTAAGAGGAGCAAAATAGAACAAGATCCATTTTACAAATGTAATGTTTTAGATGAATAGCCAGCACGAGAACCCAAGGATAAAAGGCAGGAGAAAGGATGAAAAGAACAAGGACATGCATGTAACACATCACCAACCACGAGCATTTGTTCCTTCTCCATTCTATAAAGAGTTGAAAGAAAAAGGTTTCGTGATTAGGATTGCCAGTAACTCTTAAGGTAGAATTGCAATCACTAACTTTCATGCAGAAGTGCACCTTTACAGTAAAGACAGACAGTTGTTTCAGAGAACTAAAAGCTGAGGCTCCAAACACTCATCCGTGCACATTGCGCCATCAAAGAAAGAATGAGCAGGGTTGCAGATACCAATTTGAATGAAAAACCCAAATGAGAATTTTTTAAAGTGAATTTATTATCCCTGGATACAGCCAAGGGATGAACTGATATTGTGGACTACATATTCCCATGTGCAGAGGAAAAATGATGGAAAACAACATAAAATGAAATGGAATGGCTTGAATCAAAGGGAGATGTAAATCATAAAGCATGAATCAGAATCAAGCATAAACAAAACAAGATAATTCATAACAGCTTAACTAGATGACAAAATCATTGTACATGAGGAAGGACAAAATGCCTCACCTCATATGTTAATGTGCCCCCAGAAGAATCAGGCTGGCGAAGCGTAACACTAGAGATCACACCATTAGCTGAGAGGATGCATATAGCTCGAGGCCCTTGTTGAGAAAATGATATGACCTTCATTGTGACGTCCTAAACAACCAAAATGATAATTCTCTTTACATAAGTCAACAGAGTCTTAAAACCTAGGAAAACATATAATTCAATATCAGAAGTTATGAAAAAACCCTTGATTTTGCAACTTCCAGGATAATTCACAAAGTATGAGGGAATCTTACACAAATCAAAGCTTTTAATTTTTATGCCTTGTCTATTTTGGAAATATATGCAAATCCAGATCAATTTTGGAAATATATGCAAATCTTGATCAATGTTCACAGTTGCTCAAATCCCAACCACTTTTTTCAAACACAAGTCGTATTATGTTTGCATTTATACTAACAAATGACAAAACGAAAATCACAATGTCAATACAGGGCATAAATACAAAACTACACTGGCTATGTTCAATATATACCTCGCCTGCATTGACCGTGATGATATGGGGAGTAAAATTAGCACCTACAGAGCATGCAACCCATTCACCTAGAAGAACAAATTACCACAGCATCAGTAACAAAGACATGGGAATTCTCATTCTGCAACAAATTCTCAATTCACAGGGCTTCAAGCAACAAAAATACACCTCAAAGGTAATAGGAAAATCAATGCAGAAATTTTCAGAAATTTAAATTCAGAAATTCTTACTTTAATAGAAAATCAGGTAAGACATCATATTTGGGGTGGCCTCTTGGGCAATAGGAGACCCAATTGAAGTGGCATAGAATACATGAAACCTTATGGTGGCATGGCCAAAGAAAACCAATTCCCATTGCCTTCTAAGGCAGCATTACCAATAAAAATATGACATGCCTGCAGCCCATCAAGAACTTACAAAATTGCATGAAAGTCCCATGCATCAATGGCTGGTATGAATTGAGTATCAGTATAAAGATATTTGGGGATCCTTCAATCTCCAGGTGGAAGTTCTCTGTAATGGTATTTAAAGGCTCCTCAACCTGTGGGGCATGGATGTACGTAACTAACTCAAACAACCAGGAGAAAACTTCCAAGCCATCTCATAGCAAAAGAAGAGCCTCTCCAAGTACAGAATCTCCCTAGTTAAGAGAAGAGCTTAATGACCCAATTTCTAGATAATTATAGAAAGCTATTATCATGCTCCAAGCAAACGCAACAATCCTTCGAGTGGTGCAAAACCAATGTACCGTGTAAGTTTCTAGATTACTCATAGGCGGGAATCTCCACGTACGGATCAGATTCAACACTGCAACCTAAAAACAGAAAGAAAGAAGGAAATTGAAGCACTGTTGCTATTGGGGTGGCAAGATAATCGCTCAGAGCTTGGGCTGCCTAGTAGAGGTGGTCTCAAGAGTTCAAACTCATGAATTTTGTATGTGGAATAATCAAATACCAGGTAAAATGAGGAGGAATTATAGTAAACGAATAATTTCAAGCAAACCCTTTTCACTTGATAAATAATATGCAAATTTTCAGCAAACCGTGAAAAAAGGAACTGACTTTGCCTAAAATACACTGTCAATGGCTTGTTGGAAATTGATGGTACTCCATTCTACTGATGGCCTGCTAAAAATTGAGGGCAGTGCATTTTATGGTCTCTGCTGCAATTTGCCAAAAGTTCTAAATAAGGCAGCAACAATGAAGATAGTTACATAGCTAAATGGAGAACTACAAAATTATTACTCCCATCTTTTCATATAATCTAGAAAATTTTATTTTAGTAAGCAACCGAGATGCCCAACTCAACCAAAGATGGTAGAGATGAGAAGTCAAAACTCGCAACTCTCTGACTAGATTGTACATGCTATGGCATTTACTAGTCACAGTTGACCAAAATTCTTATCTTTTGTATGATCATGTAGGAAACTTGAGAACTGCTCGGGGGGGAAAGCTTACTTCAGCAAGTGAGAAGCAGCCCACGAAGACTAAAGAGGGCAAGTTCGGCAACTAAGACAGGTCAAAACAATAGATCCAGATATTCTTACATCCAGACCCACTTGGCAGGAAATGATCACACAAGGTTAGAATCTAAAAGATAACCACAAAAACATCCCCGTTAGATAATATCGTAAACAGAACCAGCCATAAATACGATCAAAACATGGTAACCAAAAAACTCCCTCCGTTCTTTTGGAAGCAAAGCGATGACACCTCTCTCTATTCCAATTCTGTTAACCATACAAAACACAGCAGCAGACCTTTACCAGGTAACCAACAACAGTACCTTCCACAAATTCTTTCCCCAAAAAAGGGAACACAAGCGCCAAAATACACCCTCGTAACAGCAAGATTCCCTCGTTACCACACCGACTTACATACCCTCACCTCACTACTCTCTTTCCAAACCCACTACACACATATCAAGATCTCAACTGAAGCATCATTTCACAGGTCCCACTTTCACAGAACCCTTACTAAAAACCACTCAAATTTCTCTTACATTAAAACAGACGACTGATATAAACATCAAAGATCCAAACTTTAAACCTAAAACAAGCACAAAAACCACTTAAGCTCAAATATCAAATTTCTCACCAAGATTCAAACTTCAACCACAAAACAAGCACAAAACACTTCAGCTCAAAAGGAATCCATAAAATAGACAAATTTATCCATTCGTTACCTAAATTCTCCAGATCATACTTGGCTTTGCTCACTGGCTTTATTTTCTTTTGTTTCCCAGCTGAGAAATCAATCACCGGTGGAAGCGGCGCCGGAGCTGCCGACGAAATCGGCTTCGGAGACAAGGTCACGGTGACACTCCCGTCCGGACCATACTTTCTAGGCCTCCCTCTCTTCTTCTTCACTGGCATAGACCCCGCCGCGGGCGGCGGGTGGGGCGGTGGAGCTTGCGGCGGAGCTGGTGGCGCGGATCCAGGTGTTGAATTTGGGTTGTTGTCGGACCTGGGAGCGATTTGGTAATCTGAGGGAGCACCGGATCCCACCACTGTAACCCCACCACCACCACTGGTACTATTTACAGTTGTTTCCATTCTTAAACCCTTCAAAAGATTTTTTTTTAATTATTTTTTTGGACAAGTTTTCCTAAAAACCCATTTTGATTTTGAGCTCAAATCATCTCCAAATATTAAAAAGTTTCGATTTTTCTTGAAAATTAAACCTAAAAAATTCCAACTTTTTTAGAGGAAAAAAAAAACTCCAAAATATAAAACCCAGAAAGGAACAAAAAAATGGAAGAAAAGCTGGGGATGAGCTAGAAGAGAGAGCTTTATACAGGTAGATTTTAATCTTAAAAAAGAAACAAAAAAAAGATAAACTTGAGATTTTTTTAGCTTAATTTTTGAGATTAGAGAGCTCCAAGTTAAGCAGAAACAGAACTTAACCGGGGTTTTAAGGAAAAAAGCAAAAAGGAAAAGAAAATTTGTGTTTTTATTTTTTATTTTTTTGTAGAGTAAAGAGAGTGATGAGAGCAGGAAGGAAGATTGGATTTAAGCTGTGAAAGTGAATTTAGATTTTTTGAATTAGTGGGGTGGTTTGAATTGGAAAATGGTTTTTTTTTTTTCTGCGATAAAAATAATACGAAAGTTTGTTCTGGTTTTTAGTTGTTGTTGAGCTAATTTAGTTCCTAACTTCCCAAAGTCTGTCCGAAATGGGATTAAGAAAACAACAATAATAATAATAATAATAATAATGGGAAATCGAAAATATTTAATAATAATAATAAAAAGCTGGCATTGATGAATATATGTGTGTGATGATTATTGGAGATTTGTATTTCATGTTATATATATTATAAAGATATTGATGTTATGGTTGGAATCTTGTGGGAAATTAAATAAATTAAATAAAGTTGAAAGTGGGAGGGGTTTTCTTTTCTCTCTCTCTTCTTTTTCAATTTTTTTTCTTTTTTTAATTCTTGATAGGGAAAGTGACAAAAGATGATATTATTGCCATCATTTTAATTACAGTTTTCTTTTCTCTTTTTAATTTTTGAGTGAATGGCAAGTAAAATTAAGCTGTCAAGAGAAGGGAAAAAAAAAATGTCTAGAAAAGGGAAAAGAGGAGAGTGGTTTAAGGGCAAGCATGCCCCTTTTTATGGGGCCTGAATCCTGATAAGCTTCTATCTGTTGCAAGAAAAACCCACAAATCCATGGTGGTGTACAGTGCTGTAGATGGATAGCCCCTTGTGCATTTCATGCTTGTATTTTTGTTTTATTTTTTCTCAAATTCTGGCTCTATTTAGAACAGGGGTTAGTGAAGAAAGAGCTTGCAAAGCAACAAAAGATAGTACAGCGATGCAATCCTCTGCTTATGCAAAATGGATTTCATTCTCTTGTATTGTTCCCTTGGCTTGTCAATGATGCAGCGATGAAAAAGATTGATGATGAAAGCTGTTCTCGTGTTTCTTATACTGTGCCGGGAGCGAAGATGGATTTTCTACTGCAAACTTACTAGCTTTACTTGATTTCCATGATCTGAATCAAGGGATTTCCATGATCTGAATCATCAAGGGTTTAGTCGATTCACAAATAGATTGATTAGGATTTTGACTCGAATGGAATCCATTCAAGTTTTAATGGAAAATAAGACCCTTTCAGTTTTTTTATATTAACCTGGATATATTAAAAATATTTACTGTGATTGTTTTTTAATGTGTTTTTTATTTTAAAAATTTATTAAAATTATATTTTATTTATTTTTTAAAATTTATTTTTGATATTAATATATCAAAACAATCCAAAATTATAAAAAAAATATTCCAAAACAAATAAATTTTAAAAAATTATTATTATTATAATACCAAACACACACTCCTAATCTTCTTCCTCTCCGTTAACTGTTGCCATATTTGTTTCATATTTTCATACGAAAAAAAAAAATCCATAATTGCTGCATGCATCCTTCTGTCAAAAACTCGTCGCCTTCGGGTAAAATTATTGGCCACGTTATTTCTCTTTATTGCCGAACAGCGATTATTTTTGAAGTGCTTACTATATAATATTTGAAAAAAGAAAATTATAGAGATAAGAAAAATAGAGGGGAGATCAGATCATAGTATTAAATATGAGCACAATCCCCTTTCATGGGACCGCGAGATTTGACCTTTAAAAATGCTGTTAACGACAGCTTTAATATTCACAAACAAGACTATAAAGCATCTTTTTCTGAACTAGGGTTAGATTATCAATTACCAAGAACAAGAAAAATAAATAAACTAACAAGGTTTAGATAAGAACCAGTTAATTATTAAATTGCTCGAGCATTTGAATAAAAATGGTGATGACCTCGATGCATATTAACTTCCACGGCTTTCTTTTTTGTAACTTCTTTTCGCATGCCATGTGTATTAATATTTTAATTGTTGGTCGGTAATCAGACCTAACTTTTGCATTAATTTAAGCGATGGGATAGAGAAAACTTGATTTAACAATCAAGATATATCAGAAATTCATATAAATAAATTTCCACTTGAAGTTAGTGGTGCTTGTATTGCACGTCCATGTCAAAAAAAAAAAAAAAATTGGAATCTCGAAGGAGATGGAACATTACAAATTAATCTCCTTTTCATAAAAAGAAAAATAACTTGTTAATTTATGCCTTCCTGCACTTGGTAATTATAAACAAGAATTTATATTATCTTACTCGCCGGCCCTCCATGTAATGGTGGTTTATCGGCTTGACAGCGTCGCAACTTTTGGGAAAAAATACTCACTGGCAATATATATATATAGTTAGTTAGTTAGTTAGTTAGTTAAATCAAACCTAGTTACACTTGACATCGTTGCCATGTTTAGACAAGCTTGTGTTTTGGAAGTGTAGTCAATGTAAGTTGAAATAACAGTCAAATGGGGTGTTGCTATCTAGGTTGGATCTTGATGAAAATGTGTCTTGACTCTAGTTTAATTAATGGAGAAAGAGAGAGATACAAGGTTGCTGCTATGGAGTCCAAAACCACATGTGCATATATCAGGCTTTAAATTTGTAGGGTATTCACGCATCGATCGATCAACTCCACAGAAAGAAGAGTCCTACCATGCCCTGGTCTATCGATCCATGGTTTGATTCCTCGTCCTGCGTGGTGGTACGTGGAGGTCTCAATCCAAAGCTTTTTTAATCAGTTCATGATCTACATCCGAGTTTAATTAATTAATTGTTAGAGACAGGATCAATTTCGCAGTTCTTTTTTTGTTTTTGGTAAAAATCATTTAATTTCTTTGTTATTATTATTTTGAAAATTAAGATATTATCAAAGTCAACAAACTACTGCTTTGAATGAGATGCAAACAAATTATAAAAGAAAAAAAAAGGGGTTCCATGAGCTCCCATGACTCGTCCAATTGGTTGTTGTTATTATTTTAAGAGCCGTGATTCAATAAGTTTTGTGAGAAAATGCATGAACCTACAGGCAAGGAAATTAAATCTAAATAAAAGACATTGCAGTTTCAGTTTCACATCGACAACTCACGACAGAAAACTAAGGCCATTTTCTCTTGTCTCTCTCTCTCTCTCTCTCTATTTTCAAGGATTGATAGCAACTCACGACAGAAAAATGAGTCCTGCCAAAAACCTATATGGATACGCTGAACGTAATACATGCTGAGAATTGGAAATAGCTAGCTTTGCTGTCTCTCATTTTTCTCCTACCAGGATTGATAGCAACTACAAGAATTATCGGTCATTACTCCATGTGTTATTGTGTAGATCCCATACTTGTAACCTACGATCACGCGATGGAGAAATTGCAGTCTTCGATTGTACAAATGGCAAAGAATCAGCTCATACCGTCAGTTTGGACTTCATCTGCAGTCTGTGACTGCAAGCACGCCATTTTTCCCTGATAATCCTGAAAGGCCGGTTTGTTAACTCGAGGCCAGCCCAACTTTATTTCCCATTCCCGCCGGTATTGCTTTGTGCTAGATAGGTGCCCCGCGATTTCCCTTGCTAGCCAAGTTGATTTTGTTTGTAATTTAAAATTTTTCAAATGTTGTTAGAGTGTTTAAGAACTCAATTCTCAGTATTTTAATATTAAAAAATAAAATTAAAAAAATCAATATAAAAGCAAAAAAAAAAAAGCAAAAAACAATAATTAAAAAGATAAAAACCAAATTTGATATAAAATAATATAAAAATATTAAGTTAATTTAAGTTAACATGAAAAACCTCGTGGCATGGGTTATATATGAGGCAATCTCGTCTTTGATTATGAGCCTCACATGTTAGAAGCATAGAATAAACCTCTTTCAACGTGAAAGACTTTATCATGGTGAGTGACTATGAAAATAAAAGAGCCATATTCTTAACCAAGTTCATGAAGTAAACACATGATGATATTATCACACATCAAAGGTTGCCTAGCAATAGTCATCTCGTCTGTGAGACATTTGATGTCATGAAATAATCACTTCTGGAATGACTTCCTTTTCATGTAATAGAGAGTTGAAAGCGAACTTGTACTACTTTGGCACGAGACTATAATGCAAAGGCAGAGTGTAGAGCAATCCAAACTTGAATGAAGGTGCTGTAATGAGCAACTTGTTCCAGTACCTCGTCTGAAAAGGAAGAATTGATGCGGCTAAGAACAAGATTAATATCCTAAGTTTCTCAATCAGCATATGATGGGTTTTAGCAGGTTGCTGAATGGTGTCGATGACCTCTAACCTTTAAGGTAGAGTAACATGGTAGCTTTCCATATATGCTGTGTAATTCAAACGTGTGAGTTTAGTGAGGCTAGCTGTGGAGGAGGATGGGTTAATAATGAGAAGGTTGGATTCAAACGCAGTTAAAGTTGTGGAATTTTGAGAGGCAGACATGTTGAAGATGATTAATTAGACGTGAGTATTATGCAACCCTAATACCATACAAGGAGAGAAGAACACACAATGTAAAGGGTTTTATAAATAGACTATTTATAACCTTCTCCTCTGCATAAGCTATTTGAAAGTCAAAAAATAATATTACAATGTTAGCAAACAAATCAGTTAACCCAGAGTATTAGCAAGCAGTTTGAGTTTTGAATTCTACTTCCAACAACGTAGAACAATAGGTAATAAATCAAGTTTGAGATATTGGAGTAAATTGGTGTAACTTATCCTTCAATAAAAGAAAAAAGAGAGAGAGAGAGAGAGAGATTTAGAGTAAAGGTATAGTTATTGAGCAATTAGTAAAATTTCAAAATTACATTTGATATTTTGTGAAAATTATTCGGATGTTATGGACTTTAGATTTTTAAAAGATAAATTTCGTTGAAAAGATGAAATCATTTTTGTCAATATCTTGGTAAATATAAAGAAATCCAGGTTGTGAAATGAAAATAATTTTTTTATTACTTTTAAATTTATATAAAATTAACACTAATAAAAATAAAAATTTATAAAAAAAATAATTATTGTGAAAAAAACATTAATAACCAACTCGGGTCGATTGATTTATTTTTTCTTTTCATGTATTAAAATGACCTCTATTAAGTAAGCTTCTAAGAATAAGATGGAAAATACCTTGGACCCAACACAAATTTTCACAGTGATTTATGAAACTGGATCGACCCTCTCAAAACTCTTGGGCAAAAATCCAGGTGTAAAAATTATG
>Ga0325400_1007129_pt1 | contig 10681 bp, 4 predicted proteins | sample PopdelMetagenome_2_FD_205662 | JGI IMG/M metagenome (GOLD analysis project Ga0325400, IMG submission 205662) | Populus deltoides microbial communities from Bellville, Georgia, United States - Xylem-PdKOR-R1 | ecosystem: Host-associated > Plants > Phyllosphere > Stem > Wood/Secondary xylem...
ATCAAAAATAATTTTTAAATAATAAACAAATAATTTTAATACATAAAAAATACATTAAAAAATCTATTACACTTTTAAACAACCTCAAATCAGCAAGGGTTTACCCATTGTTGTACGAGGCTGTGCCCATGAGAGATATTTGGTACACTTGCTGTCATGCCAAAATGATGTAAGAAATTAAAGGCAAATTCTAAGTAGGCCAATATTTTCCTAACAATCCATCACAAAATCAAGCTATTTTGTATTTAATTTTACCCTTTGTATACTTTTTTAATGGATAATCTGGAATATAAAGAGATTGAAAAGAAATTCCTAAGAAATCACCATAAATTATAACAGCAATACTTGATTTTCATGTTCATTAAAATTTATATTAGAGGGTAGGGTTTTCATGAAAATGCTTTAATAAGTTGAGATACACCATACATACTGAATGCTTGAAAGAACCTCAAAGTTTGAGATCTTTCCAACAAGTCAGGGCAACTAATTTCTATCACTTTCATTGGTTTAAAATAATGGCCTTTACAGGAGTAGGCATCCTAAAACTTATGAACAATAAAACAGGCTTCTGCATTGTTTTAAAATTCTATACAAATCAATCACGATTATAAGATTTTTAAAATCATGCAGGAGAATCTTACTCAGTATAACACTTATTATTATTGGATTAGCATCGGATTCAATAATATTAATAATAATAAAAAAAATCTATCATTACTGCAAGAAATCTAAAATATATAGTGATGAATCACTACTTTTGACCTAAATTTTATAAATTAAAAGATCTTGAAATGATATTCATCTCATGAATATATTTAGGGGATGGTTACTGTATATATATATATATATATTTTTGTTTATATATTCATGAATATATTAAGGTTCGGCTACGGTTAGATATGGCCGGAATCCTTATAATTTAAAAAACAATTGCTTACGGAATAAATTCATTGGATGTAAATGAGTTTTTAAGATAAAGGCTAATATGGATAGCAATGTAGAAATGTACAAAATTAGACTAGTTGCCAAAAGTTACAGAAAAAGACAATGAGTTGAATTTGATGGAACATTCTCGTCGGTAGCTATTTTAAAATCCATAAGGATTTTGCTTGTTATAATTGCATATCATTATTATGAGATTTGACAAATGGATGTCAAAACTGTATTTTTGAATGAGAATATTCATGAAGAAGTGTATATGATATAATCTAAAGATTTTGAATCTAAGAAATTTACCAACAAAATATGTAAGCTACAAAAATTTATTTATGGACTTAAACAAGTTTCAAGGAATTAGAAAATTTGTTTTGATGAGATAATTAAATAGTTTGATTTCATCAAAAAAATATGGATGAGCATTATGTTTATAAAAATATTGTTAGTGAGAGTGGAGTTATTTTCTTAATATTATATGTAGATGACATATTATTGATAAGAAATAACATTTCTTTACTCCAATTAGTAAAAAAATAGTTGTCTAATAATTTCTCCATGAAGGATATGTGAGAAGCAACCTATATATTGAGAATAAAGATCTATAAAGATAAGTTTAGAAGGTTGCTTGGATTGTTCCAATCCACGTACATAGATAAGATGCTAAAATAGTTTAGCATGGAAGAATCCAAGATATGATTCTTACCTATTTCATAAGAAATACTTCTCTCTAAAAATATATGTCCTATGACACAAATTGAGAGAAATATGATGGAAACGATTTTTCTATGCTTCGACTATAGGATCTATTATGTATGCAAAGATATGTACAAGATTAGATGTATCTTATGCTTTGAGCATAACAAGTAGATATCAATCTAATATAGGTAAGAGTCACTAAATGATAGTTAAAAACACTCTTATATATTTAAGAAGAGCTGAGAATGTCTTTCTAGTCTATAGAGGACATGAACTAGAAGCTCATGATTTTTCAAATGCTAGTTTTCAATCATATATTGAAGATATCAAATCTTAGCCAGGATATGTTATTAATTTAAATGGTGGTGTTGTAAATTAAAAAAGTTCCAAACAAGAGACCACAATTGATTCTACAATTGAAGTTGAATACATCTCTGCGTTTGAGGAGGCAAAATAAGCAATTTGGATCAAGAAGTTCATCATTAAACTGGTGTAGTTGCTAGCATTGTTGATTCAGTAACGTTGTACTAGATATTAATGGAACCATTGCACAAGCAAAGGAACTGAGGTCTTATCAAAGATCCAAACATGTACTTAGACGATTCCATTTGATTAGAGAAATCATAGAGTGAAAAGATATAAAAATAAAATGATTACCCACTAAAAAGAATCCTGCAGATCCTCTCACTTAGGCACTGTCCTAACATAAACATGATCACTATATAGAGGGATATAATATTAGTTCCATGAATGATTAACTTTAGTGCAAGTAAGAGATTCTTAGTGAATATGCCCAACAACTCTTTGGTTGGTTACACGTAACACTAGTTTTATTAATGTAAAACATATTTATTATTAATAAAAGCTTTCTTTATCTTTGATATTTATTTATAATTTATTAATGAATCTAATATTTATTTAATGAATATAGAGTAAAGATAAAATCCATGAGAAAAAATATTTTGCAAAGAAAATTATATAGTTATTATAATTATGAGATTCCTATTTCATCATTGCATTGTCCCTAAATGTTCTCGGTTAAAGTTTTATTAAGACTGTATATTAATTAGAGTTGTTGAGACTAATACATATTATGTTTCTTCCTTTATGAAAGGAAGTAAAAGCTCTCATAAACTGAGGTATAAGGGATACCTGGAACTAATATGTAGGTGTTTGTCAGATAATATGTGCACAAAACTAATATGTAAGAGAATTTCATATGAAGAGATCATCAATGTCCATGGAAAGGCTCACATGATAATTGTTTAAGTGATATTTAAACTTGAGATCACTAAATTATCTTATATAGAGATTGCTATATTTTGATCCTTACCACACGATGTCCTAATTAAGGGTAACATACAGACATATATTGTGTATAACATAAACTATATGAAGATTTTTAAGTAATCAAGAGAGGATCCATCACCTTAGGTGAAGTAGAAAAAATATTTCATCTATTCTCAAATAGTATTGATTGTGAAATCCATGACTAATGTTGAATGAGTTTTCAAAAGAGTTTAAAAAATCTTATTCAAATAATTAATGACTTTAAAGTTGAGAAATAACATGATTTAACAAAACAAATATATTCCATGATATAATATCTAAATAAGAACATTCTTGACAAAGTGATAATAATTACATTGAGAAACTGGTCACTGAAAGGTTAAGTCAAACTACTTATGATTTTTTTAATATTTGGAGGATCATGATAAATTACTAGATATTATACTTGATCTTCAAATATAAGTTAAAAGATTATTGAATTGATAATAAATTAAATAATTTAATTTATTTAATCTTATTTGATTTAGAATTGTAATTTATTTTTGGACCAGCTTATTAAGTAACCTAATGAGTCTCACACACACAAAAATCATTGGTCATATATTAAAATGAGATGATTAATCAAGTGTGAATTAATTATAAATAAATTTTAGAATTTGAGAATTAAAATATAATTAATATAGAGTATTACAATTCTATATTTAGAAACAATTAAGTAAGAACTCGATATAATAAATTTCTAAAATAACTTAAAATATACAAAAATATTTAAAATACAAAAGAAAAATATTATTACTCTAAAGATATAACAATCCTCTACTCTTAAAAGAATTTAAAAATTTGATCGAACACTCGTGAATGGCATCAAATTAAGATCTATCTCCTGTGCATAACGACGTATGTCAAGACCTCTCATGCACCTATGTTATAGGCACTGCCCATTGAATGCACCGAAGAGTTCAGCACTAGAGTCATTAAATTAATCCTCTACACATTCTATGCAGCACTGGAAGTTTATATATGTGTATTGGATGCTAAAAACTATTCAAAACCAACAATATATGGTCAACAACACACACTGACACAGATCACAGCTAGTAACATCTGACCCTACCACTTGGAGAGGGGTGCACCACACCTCAGTCCAACTCCTCTTGTCACAGATAAGCCTGCACAAACATAGGATATCCGACATTCTTTCAGCTTCCTGCTATAGTTTAATTCCAAGCCAAATTTTTGATACAATGGGCACCTCTTCCTTTTTGCAAGGGCAGAGAAATTAATGGCTCCTCTTGCCCTTTTGCTAGCACAGCATCGTATCAATGCCCCAGCTGGGAGGAGCAGGAAATTTCCCTTTCCGTCTTTATGCTAGCTGGATGTTGAGAGGCTTGCTCAATTCATTCCAAGACATGGAGTTCTCTGATCACTGGACTTTTGACAGAAAATAATTTGGTATCTTACAGACAATCCATATTTTATATTATTACAACTTACCTTTGTTGGGAAAGCAGTGTACAAAAGTGTCAAGATGCTTCTTTTGGACTCCTTTTGAAATTTTCTTAGTGAACTTTCGTTGATTAGGTGGGCTTAATGTTTGCCTCTTGAGCTATCCGAAAATAATGAAAAGAGCACTATCCTCTTGATTGAATGATTGAAATTGAAGAATAATTATAACCCTACTTCTGTTTAGGTGGCTCTTTTCAACCGTAGACCCAAGGCAATAACCATTTTCTTATCAACAACACATGCTTCAATATTAGGTTTAATAAGTTGAAATATTTTAATCAGAATTTGCTTTCATGTAGTAGTATGATCCCATTCTCACCCCAACTAATGAGTGGTCCCTGATGAATACTAAAATCCCTCAAATTCCTTGCTCATACACTCAGATTCTATTTCCTATTAGACAATGAGAGCAACAACATGAACTGCTTAACAGTTTAGTATTATCAAATTATCCATTGTCTGCCATTGACGCATCTCTCCTCAAACAATGAAGTTGGCAGTTCCCTTACATTACTCGACTTGTCTGCTGGCACAAACTCTCTAAAGCTGCTACTTTGGAATGTTAAAGGAGAGCTCTCAAGGCATCTCCTGACGGTAGTATTCAACATGTTAGTTTCTTGGAGGCAAAAGTGCTTGCTATTTACTCTTCTTGCTTTCGTTGTTCTCTCATCAGACGCATCAAGATTGCCAAAGGCTTACTGGGAACAAATGTTGCCCAAGAAGCTGCCTGCTCCTTCCTCATCCCCCTCTAAAGGCACCAATTCAGTCTCCAGATCATATTCTACTACGGTAAAATCTGATAGCAATCTTTCTTCGTCGGATGGAAAGGTCTAGTTGCAGTTTCAAGAACTCTAATCTCCTATCTCTAACAGTAGTACATGCAGTCTTGAAATTCCCACTGATCCCAAAGAAAGCATATGTCGAGTTTTGTAAATTAGTCTACATGATGATGTGTGTGTGTATATACATGCTTTAAAGAGAAGCAAACTCTTGTGGATTTTCTCGACTTGGTCCTCGAAAACACTGTATAGGTGATTGAGCAGAGATATTGACAAAGAATCAGCAGGATGAAATAATCAATACTGAGCTCAAGATGGAAAGATTCTTCCTAGGAGTTTGGATTTCACAACTGAGCTTGGTTTTGTTACCAGAGAAATATTGATCATGTTAATGCAGAGAAATAACTTACTATATATAGCATTTTTTTGTAGATTTTCTTTCATATAACTAATCTCTCTTGTAATTTGGATGTTTCCTTCAGTATAATCACAACTCAAAACATTACGAAGCAAATATATCTTCAAATTCTGTGAGCAGATGCATTATTCTTGAAAATAAAGTTTCTCACGAATTTTATTAACAGGCTGTAGAATTAGTTCTATTTGTTGTTTTTCATTTAATTTTCTTCTCTCAGGCCAGTATAATGTCATTTACGTTGGTCCTTTTCTATATTTAGTTTCCTATTTTTTGATGCATATGACTGTGATTAGAGAAGGGATGTCAGCCATAGAGCTAACTGTAGATAGCTGTTTCTGAAGCCATCGCAATTCCAACTTTTCCAAGCGATGGAACAATCCTGCACTGTGTTTGGCTATTCAAACTCTACAGCCTAAAATGAGTCCAATAAATTATGTTACATAATCGCAAAATTCTCTGGATGCAAAAAACTTGATGCAGAACAGGAAGAACAAATTATCAGCAGATTGAAGTGGTAGTCATGTGTTTCCAGATGTTAAAATATCTACGACATCATTCCCTACTTAGAGGCCTCAAACCAACAATAGGCTTGTGTCAATTAACAACCATGTTCTTGGTAGAAATCTCCTGCAGGGCTTGTTTTCGCTAATCAAGCTATGTGAGCCTTTCAGAGCATTCTGTCATCAGCAATGCTCAAAGAATCTAACAGTAGACAATGATGCGGGACAAAGGAAAAATTGAAAAGAAGTAAGAGAGGAGAAAGATAAAGCCAAGAAGAGAAAAAAAAAGGAGCTGGCGAGGAAAAAAAAAGGAGTTGATGAACAGAGGAGAAAATCAAAATTCTATTACGTTTTATCACTTCATCACAAACTATTATAATGTTAAAAATAAACAGTAAAACTGCAATCAAAATCAAATTTGAGCTTAAAAACCCACAAAATAATAAAAATCCAACAAAAAAATAAATTAAAATTCAATAATAAAACTATATAAAATCCAATAATTTGGATTTAATAAAGTTCAGACTTACATAAATAACAAATCACCTCAAACATATAATAACAAACTAAGATAATAACATGGGCATAAAAAGTCGTTATTTAAACAAGGATGGAAGTGGAGAAAATGAGTTCTTAACAAGTGGTTATTCATGCTCTTCCTATTTAAAGCAAGACACAAGGCAAAAGAGAAAGGACATGAACAAATTATCATCGTCGTCGCGTCAACAACAACAACAACAACAACAGTACTTTCTATCGCAGCAATGCTTCGCCGGCAACTTGCATTTTCTTTTCTTTTGCTTTTTTGCGGTATCAAATATTAATTTGTTCCTCAAAGGCACACGTCGACTGAGTTTTGTGTGATAAAATTAATGGAATGTTGCAAGTGAAGTTAAATACAATATTATTGTTCTGCATTTAAGAATTGTATTTTAATACATTCATGTCAAATTATCAATTAATTATTTTTTTTTATGTATTTAAAGTTAATTAGATTATGAAAGTTTTTGTTTAAAAAAATATTTTTGATTAAAAAAAAATGGGCCAATAAAAAAAATGAAAGAGAGATGTTCTGATTAAAGAAATATTTTTTATACTTATTTCAAAATGTTTTGCTTATAGTTCTTATGCAATAAACAAAATAGCTAAAGAAGGGTATATTGGTTTTTGTTAAAAAAATACATTAATAATAAAAAGAGAATTTATTAAAAACAATGATATTTTTGTACATAATTCAAATTATTATTTTTCTTATGAAAATATTTTTTTTATTAAACATTAACAACTTTTTTAATGGCTCGAATAATTAAATAGAAAAACCAAATAGCATTATGTGTCACGAAATCAAATATATTCATAAGAAAATGCATTAATAATAAAAAAATAATTTATTTAAAACAATTAAATATTTTACATAATTCAAATTATTATTTTTCTTATGAAAATATATATTTTTATTAAACATTAAAAATGTTTTTATTGGTTCATATAATTAAATACAAGAACCAAATAGGATCATGTGTTGCGAGATTAAATATTTTTATTTGAATATATCTTTCAACTTTCCACTCTAACCTTTAGTTATCGTTTACAACTCTTATTATGATTTATTAATTTATATAAATTTTAGTTTATTTTATTAAAAACATGCATCAACTTTTCAATTTTTAATTAAATTTTCATGATGCTAGAAAATGTGTTCACAACATCTTAACATTTTTCTCTTGTATTAAAAATTAACTTGAAATCTTAACTATAGCATAGTAGGATACTTGGCTAGTAAAAATAAATAAATTAAAATATTTTTTATTGTTTACATAGAAGTAGTTGCACTGAAACAAGTAAATTATGATCTGCTGCAATGCAACAACTTTTTCTCTCTTCTTTTTTGTTCTTGAAAAATTATATAGTTAATGTTACTGAACTTTTTTTCTTTTTAATTTCATCTTCCCACATTATATTGACATAGTTTAAAGTTTTATATTTTGTTTCAATTATACAAAAACTAATTTAAAATGCTATTTGACTCTTTTTTTTATTGTTCACCTAGAAACAGATATACTGTGAATTGTTATAGTGCAATTGCTTATGTCTATTTTTTGTCCTTGAAAAAATTATATAGTTATGGTTGTATAATATATTTTTTTTAATTTCATTCTCTTATATTATGTTGACATGGTTTAAAGTTTTATATTTTATTGTAATTATAAAGAAACAAAATTAAAATGTTCTTTTTCTGTCCACCTAGAAACAATTGCATGGTGCACTAGTATAGTGCAACTGTTTTTGTCTCTCATTTTATATATGAATGAATAGAATTAAGTATTTTAAAATATTTTCTATGGTTATTGAATGTTTTGATCTGTAACAAATCTTTTTATTTTTCATTCTCAATTACGTTAATTAGTATTAGAATCCTATAATTTCTCATGATTAGCTGTTATGTGTCATTATTTAAAATTTTTATGGTTGGATTCACAATGAAGCAGCTCATAAACAAAAGCATCATTGAGTTTCAAATTTATAAGGCTCTTTTCAAAAAGTTTTATGTTGGACGCTTTTATGGTATATGGTGTTTTTCGACTGAGAAGGTTTTCTTCCATAAATAATTTAAACTCGATGATGAGTTTCTTTCAACCTAGAGAGACCGATGAAATAGTGTATTTTTATTTTTATTTTTTTTTCAATTTAGGAATTTTTCTTTCTACTCGACATTATTAAGTTTTTTTTTTTTTTCAGTTTAGGAATTTTTAAAAAGTTATATATTTTGTTTTAATTATAAAAAAAACAAAATTAAAATGTTCTTTTTCTGGCCACCTAGAAACAATTGCATCGTGCACTAGTATAGTGCAACTGCTTTTGTCTCTAATTTTTTTCCTACAAAAATTATACATGTATGATCATTGAACTTCTTTTTTTTTTAATTTATCCTCACACATTACATTAACATGATTTAAATTTTTTATATGTTTTTCAATTTGCGTGTTTTGCGATATTCACAATGGAGAGAAATTTGTGTGTTTCATAATTAAATTCAAATATTAAAGTTTACATATTTTATCTAAAATTCATTACAAACGTAAAAGAGCAAAATACATCTAGTCTATAAGGACACAAGTAGATAAAACAAATCTACTCTGGTCAGGAAGATGAAGGCCCTGAAAGAAAAACATAACAACAATATAAAACTATTTATAATTTAATGTAATTTCTCACATTCAAATTTATTATATTCCAGTAATACACAACTATAATTTGTATGTTTCAACATATTTCCCACATCATCGTTTTATTATATCTTTCTCTGTTTTTTTTTTTTTTGTTTCTTGGATAGCTATTTCATTTTAGTCTTTTATCTCTCGTAATAATTTTATAATCAATACTATTAGTTTCCTTTTCAATAATTGTTTTCATGAAAAGTGGATTCCTAAAAAGTAAATTATTTTCTAATATTTGGTAGTGTCATAAAAAAATAAGTTGGAAAATATTTTTCAGTATTTAGTTATGTCACGGAAAATGAGTTGGAAAATAACTTATTAATATTTTGGTTTTTTAAATGTTATTAAAAGAATGAGGACCAAATCTGATAGAAAAAAAAAGTTATAGGAGGATGAAATTGAAAAAAATAAAATTTGTAAATTATATCAAATAAAATAAATAGCAATAGAAAAAATAAAGACCAAATCTGACATTAAAAATTTGAAAGATGATGAAATTAAAAAAAAAACTCAATTTCATAAATTATTTTAAAAAAAATTAATAGCAATGAAAAGAATAGGAACCAAATCTAATAGATACAAAAAATTCAATTAAGAAAATGATAAGAGAAAAATAAATAGCAATAAAAAAAGGACCAAAATTGATATGAAAATCAAATTTTAAGAGATGAGATTGAAAAAAAATATATAAAAAAATTCAAAACAAAATATATAATAATTAAAGGATTGATGATTAAATTTGATATAACCAACAAATTGATGAAGCTGGTTGCTTAAATTAAGATGTTTACCAAGTCTTTTCTGTTAGAATAAAACTTCTAGTCTATAAGGTTGTCCTAGTCTCTAGGAATATTGTTACCTGATATTATGAGATTCCTCATAATACTGCACTTTATTTGTTTCCCGTTACCATTGTAAGGCTATATAATGAGCCACACTTATCATTCAATAATCAAGCAACCTTAATCATTTTGTGCACACTTCAAGCAAGCTACTATTCTTGTTCATTAAGTGTAACAAAGTGGTATCAGAGCCTGGTTGAGAGAATTCTGAGTGAGAGAGTTTAGGAACAGCAGTATCCTAAAAGAGAGAAACACTGTGAGGAGATTGTGAGAAACACCAAGAGAAAAGAGTGAAGTATTAGAGTGAACTGAGAGAAGAGAAACAGAGTGAGAAGAGAGAAACACTGTGAGAAGATTGTGAGAACCACTGAGAGAAAAAGAGTTAAGAGTGAACTGAGAAATGGCTGCTGAAGGGCAAAATTTTTTGAGCATTCCTAGGTTCGATGGGGACTATGATCACTGGAGCCTATTGATGGAGAATCTTCTGAGATCAAAA
>Ga0325400_1007130_pt1 | contig 10679 bp, 16 predicted proteins | sample PopdelMetagenome_2_FD_205662 | JGI IMG/M metagenome (GOLD analysis project Ga0325400, IMG submission 205662) | Populus deltoides microbial communities from Bellville, Georgia, United States - Xylem-PdKOR-R1 | ecosystem: Host-associated > Plants > Phyllosphere > Stem > Wood/Secondary xylem...
TGTGTGAATAGGAAAGGGTAGAGTTTCACTTTTGCCAAGCCTACAAGAATTGCAATCAAATTGAACAACACTAAGAGATGGTGATTCTTTATTTCCAAGAAAACCAGATTCCAATAAATCATGAAGAACATTATAGTTTGGATGTCCGAGACGTTTATGACACGCTTGATAATTAACATGAGTAGAATTATAAGTGACAAAGGGGAAAAAAAAAAGGAGACAAAAGATATTGAAGAGGGAAAAGACGTCCCACTTTAGGCCCCCTTGCAGTCATCATCCCTGACTGTTGACCCTGCATAACACAACCAGATTTAGAGAATTCTAGTTTACAATCATTTTTAACCAACTGACCGATAAACACAAGATTGGTGGTAAGATCAGGTGATACAAAGACATCAGTGAGAGAGGGAGAAACATCACCATTGGTCGTGATAGGTAAATGACTGCCATCAGCTGTATGAATTTTGAGATTTCCAAAATATTCGTTGACATTGGTAAGAGAAGCAGCATTGTTTGTCATATGATTGGAAGCCGCAGAATCAAAATACCAAAGAGATGATGTAGAAAGATTTTTACCTAAGTCCTAAAGCTGAAAGTGAAAATGCAGAAATGATCATTTGTTGAATCATGGCAGGGGTCACGGATTGGACAGGAGTAGGAGCACTTTGTGTCAGAGGTGAAGAGCCAACTGAATAGTATATTCTATCTCTGTTTTCTTGGGAGGTCAAGTAGGGCATTCTTTGATGATATGGCCATCTTTTTTGTAGTAGTTGCAGAATTTTTAGGGACAATTTGCAGCATAATGGCCAAATCACTTACAACAAAAGCATTGAATAGTGCTCATATCCCTGCCTCTTGGCTTACCTTGTGCTGCATAGGCCATAGGAATAGATGTAGATCGTCGTTGTTCCATGGTGGTTTGAGTGAGAAGGCGTTGTTCTTCATGAAGGAGATCACTGAGGCATGTATCCAAGGAGGGAACAGATTCTCGGTTCATCAGGTTAGACCTGGTGCCTTCAAATTCAGGTCTCAGTTTCATTAGAAATTGATCCCTCTGAGTAGTTTCATGGACAGATTGAATAGAGCTATGACCTTCGGATGGTAAGCCAACATAAACTATATCAGTGTATTCAGTCCAAAGATTAGTGAATCTAGAGTAAAATTCAGAAATAGAAAGACTATCATGTTGAAGAGTGCCCAATTCATGTTCAAGCTGAAACCGATGAGCAGTGTTTTGTTAGCTGTAGATTTTCTTCAAGTAAGTCCACATCTGAGTTGCATTCTAAGAGGATCGAAGGCTCAAGGTAATGTTAGACTTGACAGATCCTAAAATCCAAGCCATAACTTGAGCGTCCTTGACTTCCCACTTGGCGTGTTGGTCTATGTCTTTGGTTTTGTCAGGAGCTGGGTTACTTCCATCAACATGTCCCCAGAGCTCCTTACCTTTGATAAAAATCTTGAAATGAAATGCCCAAGCAAAGTAGTTCTTACCATTGAAACGAATCATGGAAACATCAGACTTATCTGTAGACATGAGGTCAAGAGAACTTTGATGAAGAATAACCGAGACTAAGAAACTTGAGAGCAAATAATAATTCAGAGTTGTAGCTTTGATACCATGACAGTTTAGAGTCTTTTCTGAATAAAATCGTGTATCTTCTCATTGAGAATTTTTCATTATATAGTCAAAATTTACAAGCTAAGAAAGAAAAGAATACAGGCTGATCTTCAGCCCTCGTTAACAGCTAACGTACCATATATACATTGATCTAATTATAGCCTACAGCTAGTATATCCCAATCAAGGAAAGAATAAATTTGTATACCATAATTGTCAAGGCAAAGAATCTACTAGCATTAAATGCGGAGGTATTTCCTTTGACATTGAAGTCATCTAATCATTTTCACAGTTAGATTATTTTCAGTATTTGGATCATGTTTAACCAAGTTTAACCAAGTTTTTGGATTGTTGAGATCTTGAATAACTGGGATTTCAAATGCTTCTTTGAAGGCGTTTGCTCTCTCCTGTTAGACTTGGAGTCCAGTCATTTTCATGGGCAGCAGGAAAACTGGAAAACAACCGCATTGGTTTACCTACATCACCTTCATCCTTAGATGTTCAAAACCGGGTGCTGCAAGCTGCTGCAAAACAGGAATCCCAACCATCTGAAACTGAATTTTAGAATCCATCTCCTGAATCAGTGACTCCATTAATGAGAAAGTAGATCTTTCAGAAGCATAGGCATTGAGACGGCATTTACTGGAGTGTGGTATATAATTCTGAGAACTTAACTGAGCTGTACACGTACAAAGAATAAGAAACATTCTATCATTGCAGACCTCTTGGAAAACAAATTTTGTATGTTAATACCAGATAAAAGAACAAGTTTTGTACATTTCTCTAATCAAGTGCATTGTTATCATGTGCTCAGGAAAGCCAACACAGGATTGCTATTAATAATTTAATGAATTAGGCAAAGAGAATGTCTGCCTAATTCATTCCCTAATTTTACATGTCCTGTCGTCACTGCATCATACTGGGGCCTTCACCAAGTTGTTGAACATGACCATGGTAACTAGTGAAATGAGCATAAACACGACATCAAAGCTAAACTAGTTACCGGAATTGGCAGTCTATCCAACAAACTATCAAGTCCGAAGGCTCTCGGCAATTCAGCCTTCAACCAGCACTGGATCGGTTGGCTAAATCTAAGAAGAGGTCTAGATTGCTTAGCAGAGCAATCAATCTGGTAAAAAAGATAATAATTTTCAGACTCCTTAAATTTTGTTATGAGATTCTACGGATCCAGTTTTATAATGAGATTGGTTAGTTGTAATCAGTTGAGTTTCAGAATTTTTCTAAATTAGATTCAAAAGATCTTGAATATAAAATTATAAAATATACAATAATAAAATTTTCGATAGAATTTTGATTCTTGTATTTACTGTTTGTTTCTGTGTTTTTCTTATGTTCTTTTCGTTTATGTAAGTTTATGTAATTTGGTTAGTATATAGAAAACCAAACTTACAAGTAAATTAAGGTGGAGAAGAATAATATTTACAGCTATCTTGAAAACCAATTAATAATTGAAGAACAATTTGCAGTAATTATTGAACTCTCTCTCCCTTTCAATGTCTTCTATTTCTCCCTAAACTTTTGTTTGTTAAGGAAGATCCGTGTCCGCCAGTAGATTTTCATCAAAGTGCAGATACACCCCACAATTTTTCAACTTGAAAGGCTTTTGGATCTCTTGACCTACCTTCCCCCCCCTGTTGTCCACTTCATGGTGGTGGAATTTAAATGTAACTTCATTGCCAGAATATTGACGTAAATGATTTACCAATTCGAGCTCGTAGCGTAGAATCATGTGATCTGAGTCACATGTCTTCAAGTTAAGTGATAGAGCACGGCTTCCCTGGGAAGCGAAGACGCCTTCATCATCACCATCATGCTCACCGTTTTTACTCTTAACATGGTAATCAAAATATACATGAACATAAGAACGATCAACGAATTCATAAAGCATGTCATGGGAGGGAAGAGGGAGTAGAAAGACAAGGCAGAAAGCAATTCCCTTGAGCTGATGAGAATTTGAGGGCAACTGTATGGTGAGTGAAGATCCAATTCCTTTGTCACCGAACCATTCTGGAATTTCACTCCCCGGTAGAACCATTTGAATTCTGCCAAGTGGGATCTCCTCTCCGGACTGTAACACAGAAGTCACATTCCGAAAATGTGATGAAGCAAGCAAGAGAGAGAGAAGAAAGATAGACGGGGTTAGGAGAGATACCTGAATTTTCAAAAGCATTGCTGCTATCAGTGGTTTCTGATCCAATTTGAAGCAATTTGAAAAATCCAATCCAAACCATAATCTGCCGATATTGATGATTGATATCACGGTTTTTAGTGATGCACTGTCATGTGTTGATAGATTCCTAAGCGAAGGGGGAAGCTCAGGTAACGCTTTAATAGGCGTTCCATGCAAAGTCAGATCTTCCAAACATACCATATCTTTGATAGATAAGGGTAGCTCTTTAATAGGCGTTCCATCTAAATTTAGAGTTATCAAAGATATCATATGCTTAATTAATGATGAGGGTACCTCTTTAATGCCTGTTTTACTCAAGTAAAGATGCTGCAAAGATTTCATAGGGACTGTGATTTCTGGGAGGGTCTCAAGTTTTGAGCAACCACTCATATCCAGCACGTAGAGTCTTGTGAGAAACTGGATTGATGAGGGCACCTCTTTAATAGCAGTTCCACTTAGATATAACGTTCTTATATCCTCTGAAATCTCTGGAAACTTGGTCATCTCTGAGCAACCATCTAGAAAAAGAAGTTCCAACTTGCCAGTAACTGATTGTGGAACTTCTTTGATAGAAGTTTCCTCCAACTGTAACCATTTCATATTTTGTGAAATCGTTGGACACATGGTCACATCTAGGCACCGACTTATAAGAAGTACACTGAGAACCTTTGAATCAAGCACTGGAAAACTTCTAAGATTATAGCAAAATCCGAGATCAAGTTCTTCCAGCTTGTCAAGATATTGAAGAGATGACGGAACCTCGGTTAAACTTGAACAGGCCACAAGGTATAAGCCTTCTAAATTTTTAGCCTTTGATAGATCTGGTAATTCCGTTAAATATGGAGAGTAAGATAGTTTAATTTTTCTTAAATTTCCAACATCCTGTCAACAGAAAAGGGCATAATTAGATAGTTAGCACCTCCAACTACATATTTCTGATCATAAATCTGCAGCAATTAAATCATACCTGTACTCCGGTCCAAAGTTTTACAAGCTTACTTCCGCATAGGTCAAGCTCGACAAGGTGTTCAGCACAAAAAAATGGCGGCAAGGATTTCGAAGGGAATCCATACCAGTGCAAATATACCAGCTTATTAGAAAGATATTCGAGGCCAGTAGGAGGAAGGTGCATTTTATCTTCGGAGGAATGACTGAGATAGAGATTGAGAAATCTAAGACGATCCATTATTGCGAAGGCATCAGATTTCAAGTGTATCTGTCTCGATAACATGGACATGTCCAAAGATATGCCTTTAATTTTTTGAGTTCCCTATTAAACAAGAATAAAGAATAAACAAACAATAATACAATCTACTCAAACACATCAACTTTTGAGCAAATAAATGAACGACAGTTAATGGCTGTAGCTTTAACCTTATTTTCCTCCAATACATGAACGACATCAGGTAGATGACATAACCTGCTACGTTCGCCAGGAAAATTAGATTCTGCACGAACAATGTTAAATGCCATTTCTTGTAGTAAATCATGCATTTCTAGCAAGTTTTCAGTTGTAGTTATGAGACACTTATCAATGAGCGTGCTTATATCAAAAATCACAGGCCGATCATCAAAGCCATCTAATATTCTTGTTGCTCGGTTTTGCTCCCATCTTCTCAAGAAATGTGCTATGTCAAGAAATATGGATTTTTGTTCTGAATCCAACCCTTCGTAACTAATTATCAACGCATTTTTTATTTGAGGGTCCTGAGCTAGTTTACTTAATGCACTGCGCCATTCTTCGATGCTTTTACCATAGAGAGAGGAACCCAAAACTATAAGAGCCAACGGATTGCCTTGTACATGACTTGTAATGTGTTCTATCAAGTCTCTATGATCAATTGTGGGGATGCAATTCTTCAATGCTTTTGAGCTAAAGAGTCGAAGAGCTTCTTCATGGTTAAACCTCTCAACCTCGTATGTCTCATCAACTACATTATTAAGCACTTGCTTGTCCCTACTTGTTACGAGAACTTTACTGCCCGGACCAAATGAACTGTTTCGTCCATCAAGCAAATCTTTCCATTCTTCCAAACGCATTAAATTATCCACATCATCCAGAACAATAAAAACCTTTTTGCGACGAAGTCTATCCCTCACAAAAGAATCTTGAAAACTCAAGGAGCCCATGTTCAGAATTTCTTGGCCAAGCAGCTGTGAAAGAAATCTTCTTTGCAAGTCAGATTGTTGCCTAAAGTTTTCAACAAAGATTCCTTCAAATCGAGAACGAACCTTATTGCACACAACTTGAGCAATTGTTGTCTTACCGATACCACCCATTCCCCATATCCCTACAATGAGAACATCTGGAGATTCCATATTTAACAAACACTCAACTTTATTAACACGAACATCAATTCCAAATAGACCCGTAGTGTGACTTGAAGACATGGAATGAAATTTTTTCAAAACATCTCCAACGATTTTCTCAATAAATTCAGACTCCATCCTGACAAACAAGAAGAACACACATATATTTGTTTGTCAAAATGGACCGAACAAGAAGAAATAACAAACATATAAACATACTCACTCCTTAGTAGCTACATCTATACATAGTAGGCTGGTATGAGTAATTAAGCATCATTATTGGCAGTGGATAGTGTGATGTAACACATGAATCGATGACGACATTGTCAACAATGTCCGGATAGCTTAGAAACAATTGTGTCTGTACAATAGTAGTCCTATTTAAGGATGGAAAGCTAAGAATAGAAATACACAAAAGTCTTACCTAAACTTATTCCTGATTTCTAGTTTTCCTGATTTGTAATATTTGATTGCAAAAGTAGTTCATGTCAACACTCCCCCTCCAGTTGGTGCAAAGATATCTTGTATGCTCAACTTGTTGAGAGAGAAATGAAACACTTTACTCGATATTGCTTTAGTAAGGATATTTGCCAGTTGATCCTCAGATTTGATAAAAGAAAAAATCACGATCTTCTCATCGAGTTTATGCTTGATGAAATGTCTATTTACTTCCATGTGTTTAGTTCGGTCATGTTGAACTGAATTAATGTCTATAGCAATGCAAGTTTGTTGTCACAGTACAACTTGATTTCAGTATCCATAGGATATCCCAGGTTCTTAAATAACCCTTTTATCCATAGTACCTCACATAATCCTTTGGTCATCTCCCTGAATTCTGCTTCAGCACTAGATAGAGCAACTACCTTTTGCTTCTTACTTTTCCAGGTTACCAAGTTTCCCCCAACAAAAGTAAAGTATTCGAAAGTAGATTTTTTTGTCAGTTAGATTCCCAGCCCAGTCTGCATTAATATAACCAATGATGTTAAGGTGATCATTCTTTAAGAAAAGAATTCCTCTTCCTATAGAAGATTTTAAATATCTAAACACTCGCAATGCTGCCTCCATATGTACTTCACTTGGGTTGTGCATGAACTAACTGACTAGACTGACTACATATATGATATCAAGACGTGTACGTGATAGGTAGATGAGTCTTCCTACAAATTTTTGATATGGTTCTCTATTTGTGGGAACTTGATCCAAATATTCTGCTAAACAATGATTATGTACGATTAGTGTATCTATAGGTTTGTAGTCTAACATACCTGTCTCAGCTAATAAGTCTAATACATACTTCCTTTGTGATAGGAATATGCCTAGTTTTGATTTGTATACTTCAATGCCCAAAAAATACTTCAACCCACTAAGATCTTTCATTTCAAATTCACTTGCTAGATACTTCTGTAATTCTAAAATTCCTTCTTCATCATACTTGTGACTATCATGCCATCAACATAAATAATCAAAGCTATTGTTTTCCCCCATTTCTTTTTAGAAATAATGTATGGTCCGAGTTGCTTTGGCTAAATCCATGCTTTTGCATTGCTAGACTGAATCTTCCAAACCATGCCATAGGAGACTGTTTCAGTCCATAAAGTGATTTTGTAAGCCTGCACACCATATTTTTTGTTCTTTTTGTTAAACCAGGGGGAACATCCATGTATACTTCCTCCTCTAGATGTCCATGAAGAAATGCATTATTTACATCAAACTTATGTAAAGGCCAATCCAGGTTTGCCGCAAGTGATAGGAGTATCTGAATTGTGTTCAGTTTGGCTATTGGTGAGAAAGTTTCCTGAAAGTCTATGCCATATGTTTGCGTGTATCATTTAGCCACCAGTCTCGCTTTGTATCGTTCTACTGTCCTATCTGTTTTATATTTCACAGTAAACACTTATTTGCATCCAACTGTCTTTTTCCTATCTGGCAATATAGTTACCTCCCCGATATTATTATTCTGGAGAGCCTTGATTTCATCATAAACAACCATCTTCCAATGTTCATCTAGCATGGCTTCTTCAATGTTTCGTGGGACCTGTTCTGAAGACACTTTTCCTATAAAGACCTTTGCTGCATCCAACATGTTATGGGCTGAGATAAAATTTTTAATGGAGTATCTGGCTTTTTGTCCTTCTGTTTATGGTGAGTACCAGTTTGGGGGTATCCCCTGATTATGCTTGTGAGGTAAACTGTATTTCATAGAATCAGGTAATGTAGGAGAGTCAGGAGATCTTACATCAATTATAGTGTTGGGAATGTCATAATTCTGATTTTGGTCGTGTTGCATGTTGAAGAGGGGGTTATTCGATGTGGCTTGAGTATGTAAGTCGGTGTGGTTGGTCTGCTAAGTAATCTCCAGTTCTGTTTGAGTGTGTCCTTTAGTATGGTCAGTGTGAACCCATTCTCATATCTATTGTTCATTTCTATTCTTCCCCTGAAGAATAGAAAGGGATGGTTTGTTGAAGAAATATTTGGTCTCAAGAAAGGTTATATTCATAGTAACATAGAGTTTTCATGAAAGGGGATCACAACACCAATATCCTTTCATATGAGAACCATAGCCAAGAAAGACACAATGAACAACACATGGATCCAACTTGGATCGTTGGTGCTTTGGAACATGTATAAATATAACACAACTAAATATTTTTGGAGGTATATAGAGTGTTGAGGGTAGTGTAACATATCGTTCCAAAGTCTAGAGTGGTGTGTGAAAATTAAGTACTCGGGATGGCATACAGTTGAAGATAAATAAATGTACCCACGACATCAGGCCAGAATCGTTGGGGCATATGAGCATCTCCCATTATTGTCCGTACTGTCTCCAGTTTGTGTCTATTTTTTCATTCAACAATTTCATTCTGCTAATGAGTATGTACACATGTAGTCTCATGTATGATGCCCTTGCTATCACAAATTTTTCTATACTCTTGACTAAAATATTCGCCTTCATTATTAGATCGAAGAGTTTTAATGCTCAAATAGAACTGGGATTGTATAAGGGTGGAATTTTAAAAAAGAAACTAGTAGGACATCTTTCTTATGTTTCAACACGTAAACCCAAGAGGCCCTTGTACATTCATCAATAAAAGTGAAACCATTTAAAGCCAGTAGTGATCATAACAGCTATAGGACCCTATAAATCAGAGTAAATAATCTCAAATGGTGTATTGCATTTATTATAATTGATGGGGTAAATTGTTCAATGACTTTTAATCAGGATACAATCCTTGCATTTGAAACTAGAGAGCAGAACATTTTCAAATGAAGTAGGGAATAAATGTTGTAAATAAATGAATGATGGATGTCCTAACCGATAATTCCATAACCAAATGTCTTGTCCTTGTCGTTGTGATGATTGAGCAAAATGAACTATATAATATAACCCTCATCTCTTAGTACCACGACCTAAAATCTTTTTTATGAGAACATCTTGAAACAAACAAAATGAGGAGTACATTAGTACGCAACAATTTAAATTTTCTATTACTTGGCCACTAATAGTAATTTAGTGAAGAGTAAAAGAACAAAAAGAGTATTAGGGAGAGTGAATGTGGTTGATAATTTCATTATACCTCCCCCTGTTACCAGATATATATCACTGTTAGCATTTAATATGGCCTGTTGTCGAGGAACTGACTTTGTTTTAAAGTCATTAGGATCATATGTCATGTGACTTGTCGCCCCTAAGTCAATAATCCAATTGTTTACATGTTCACCATTGGATACTAAGTTTGTGGAACCAATAGTACCTGGGTCTTGAGTTGTAGACTGAGGTTGACTGTCGAGGATCACAAGTGTGTTTGGATCTGTATTAGTAACAAATGTTACGTGGCCATCTCATGCGTCTTTTTTTCCCTTAAGTTCATACCACCACTTTGAATACTCGTGTAGCTGAAAACACGTATCTTTGGTTTGCTTATTTTTGCCATAATGAGTGCACACACCCTCATGGGCTTTCGGTCTAGCAAACAATGGCCTGTTGGAATTCAGTCCATGTGGACCAGGCCTAGGCTGAATGGTATGCTTATTAGATGATGATGATGGGCCAAAAAAACTGTTCTGGGAGTTGCCACCAGGTCCAGCCCATTTGTTTGGTCTTATGAGAGTGAGGCCGTTGAAATCAGCCCAACCTTCATCAACCTTCTTGCCACTCATGCCAGTCATCACGGTTTTTTCATTCAATAGCCCTAGGTTCCTCATGCCTCCCCTTCTCATCTAACCTCAGTTCCTGTCTTTGCCTTTCGTTAGTAAACCGAAACTATCTCCACTTTCCTTCTCCATCATCACGGTTTGCCTGGTGTTCTCTTTTCTTACTTGAGCGAAGGTTTGCTCAATCGATGGTAGAGGAATATGTTGAAGAATATCTCGGCGGGTCTGATCAAATTGATCATCTAGACCATCTAAGAAGGTATAAATTTGATCTTCTTGAATTAATTTATTGTATTTTTTATGTCCTCATCACTTGTCATGGGCTTTGGGCAGCTATAGTTAATCTCTCACTACAAAGTTTGTAAGTCGATGTAGTAGTCTTCTAGAGAACCACTCCCTTGTGCTATTC
>Ga0325400_1007132_pt1 | contig 10679 bp, 5 predicted proteins | sample PopdelMetagenome_2_FD_205662 | JGI IMG/M metagenome (GOLD analysis project Ga0325400, IMG submission 205662) | Populus deltoides microbial communities from Bellville, Georgia, United States - Xylem-PdKOR-R1 | ecosystem: Host-associated > Plants > Phyllosphere > Stem > Wood/Secondary xylem...
TCATTCTAGAGAATTGCTAGATAATTTACTAGTAATATACCGCACCTTGATTAAGTTAGCTTCTTAATTATCAGAAACTCTGTTTCAACTTGGTATTAGAGTTGATTTATCTAAACAGATTTACGTCTTCCCCTCTTCACCTTCTTCTCGAAACAGCAGCACTGGATTTCCATCGTCCCCCTCTACTTGATTAACACTCTGCTGTAGATGTGTTGAGGTCTGCTCTTTCCTTCTCTACTGGATTAACATCTTCACCTCTGCAACGATATCCCCTGTGCTGGATTAAGTTTTGCTGGACAACTTTTAAGTGTTCTACTTAGCTTCTGTTTCTACTAAACTTCTGTCTTTTGTCTTCTCAGCAAATATGGATCCTTCAATTTTTGTTGTAGCTGGCATCAATGTCAGCTCTTCTTCTCCCAACACCAATGTCAGCACATCCTCTCCCAACATCAACACAATCATGCTCCCCTCTGCTGCGACAGCAACTATTATTCCCCTCTCCAACACCCAGCAGGTCATCAACCTAAAACCCAGCAACACCAATTATTTATTTTGGTGTATGTAGATGAAGCCATATCTGATTGCCCAAGGGGTTTTCTTGTTTGTCTCTTGTTTGTCAATGGCTGGCATTCATGCTCCTCTCTACATGACCAGTCAAGTGACCCTTCTACTACCTCTGCCAGCTTGAGTTTTGGTCGTTCCCAAGCATTTCTGAAATGGAAACAGCAAGACCAACTCATTCTGAGTGCTTTACTCTCATCCCTCTTTATTGATGTTCTTCATCTTGTGGTGGATTGCCCAACTTCGACTAGTGTTTGGAGCCCCTCAGAACGTGCTCCTGCCTCTCCATCCAACTCTAGGATTATGCAATAGTGTGGCTCTCTTCAGGACCTTTTTAAAGGTGATGATATTGTCACTCTTTACCTGTAGAAAGCTAAGGGAATATTTGACAAATTAGCCGGAGCAGGCAAACCTATCTCCCTCACTAACTTCAACCTCTATGTTTTTCAAGGCCTTCATGATGAATTTCGTGATTTGGTTACAAGTTTGTTAACCAAAGTTGAGCCCCTTGCTTACTCTGAGCTCTATAATCGCTTGTCTACACATGATTTTTTACATAGAAGCTCTCTTCAATCCATTATGACTACTTCACCACTATTGCCCACACCTTCACAGCCTCCCTCTGCCTATGCTGTACAACGTACTTTTGCTGGATTTAATGGTAGTGGCTCCTCTCCTCATCGGGGCAGAGGAAGAAGAGGAGGCTGGAGGGGACATTCTCGTGGTAACTACAACCAGTATAATGGGCAATCTTACCGTGGCAACAATGGGGGTTCCTCTTAGCATAATAACTGTAGCTATGGTAGCAATTGCCAACGGCAGAAGTCAGCACGGCAGAACCAGTGGCCACGGTAGATTAGATGCTAACTTTGCAGCACTTTTAGGCACTTTACACAACAATGTTCACAGCTTGTGCATCATGAGAATCAAGCCTCGACCAACCTCTTCACTAGTGATGCTTTGATAGAAAATTTTATCACTTGGTTTCCTAACATAGGTGTGAATTAACATGTTACTCCAGACATTGATGGTATGACATATGCAAAACCTTATCTTGGTAATGATCAATTGTATATTGGTGATGGTAATGGACTTGTTATATCTAATACAACTCATAATATTTTGCATACTCCAAAATGGGCCATTACTTTGTCTAATATCCTACATGTTCGATAAATTTTGTTGTGAAAATTGTCTTTTTTGAGTTTCACTCCTCTTTTTTTCTGTCAAGGATCTTATAACCAAGAAAGTTCTTCTTTCTGGTCAAAGTAAAGATGGCCTCTATATCCTTTTAGAGTCCTCTGCCATGTTTATGCCACAAGTCTTTTTGTCTACTTCTACTGATGTTTGGCATCGTCGACTCAGTCACTCAAGCTCTCATATTCTGAGTCTCTTAGTGTCAAATAAAAAGGTTATCTGTACTTTTCATCATTTAAATTTCCATTGTCAAGTGTGTCCGTTAGGAAAATCATCATGTCTTTCATTAGGGCCTACAGGTTATAAATGTCTGCTCCTCTTGAACTTATTTTTATTAATGTTTGGGGCCCTCCTCTTATGTTATCTTCGGATGGCTTTTGATATTTTGTTATTTTTTTGGATACAAATACAAAATTTATCTAGTTTTACCCTATTGTCGTCAAATCTAATGTATTCAATTTGTTTCATCAATTTCAAGTCCTGGTGATTAGTACTTAAAAGTGTATTTTTATCAAGGTTTTATATCATCATTTTGCACTTGAAGTATCAATAACTCCTTAACTAGAGCATGTTTTAAAATAACAAGTTTGATAATATAAGATAGCTTTAATTTATGGTAACTGATCATTTAAATGCAGGCATATCTCACAATTCAAAGGATTGATTGATGTGATTAACTATTGAAAGTGAAAGGACAAAGAAAAGGCTAAGATTAGAAAGGAGATACCGATTCAATTCAAATTGGAACACTGTTAAGTTATTGGGTCATATCTGGAGCTGTAGATCTTAGATTTCAGTTTGATTTATATGGATAGAAAGCTAAGAAATAGGCCTACAATGTTCATGAATAGTATAAGACCTAAATCTGTCGTTTTCAAATTCAAAGTTTGGCCACAAAAGAGAAGTCATAATCTGTCCTGCAATCTAGCCCAAACACTACTCAGAATTTTACCCATATCTGGAGTTCTAGAAGGCCAAATGACGTGAAATTTGGTGAGTGAAAGGAAAAGAAAATTTCCAACAACTTTCACGGGGAAGAGCTGCTCAAATGCTGATGGTAACAATGACATTTCATCCAGACAAGAGCTTGAGGGCTATCTACCACGTCCACCAGCAGCACTACTCAGTATTTTAGCCACATCTCGAGCTCTAGTGATCCAAATGCTCTGAAATTGTATGGGTGGAAAGATAAGATGATTGCCAACAACTATCATGAAGAACACTTTGCCAAATTCTGATTGCATCAATGTCATTTCATCCAGCCAAAATGCTTGAGTGATGCTGTCCACCAAGTCCACTAAATTAATAGTTGGCCACTACATCAATAATCAATTATCAAATGAATAGTTCTTAATTTTAGCCTATAAAAGGAAGCATTTGCCATTCATTTAGGAATCTTGGTTCTTCAGATCAAGATCATGTTCTTGCTCTCTCTCTTTATATTTTTGTAATGCTTAAGTTTTGCTTTCATTAATCTCTTGTTCATGCTTTTCATTTCCTTTACTATACTTAGTTAACTTAAATCATGCTTATGTTCTTATATTGTTTATTTACATTTTTCTTCTTCATAATGTCTACCTAAGTTAATTATGTCAAGGTGAAAAGGTTTCACTAATGATGTTAGAATATGTATAATATAAACTCAACATGGACTTTAATGTTTATATCCAAGAAAGTTTGCTATTAACATGTCTTATCGTTTTTATCTTATTAACTCTTAATACCTTACTTGTTAAATGGTTAATCTAGATTTGTGTTGTATAACACTTGTTACATCAAATACTTGATCCTTCATAGTCTTCGGCCGACATCGTTGTTATGAGAAGAACTTGATTTGTTGTCAACCTAAGTTATCATCATGAATACCTGATAAAATTTATAAGTATGGTGTTACGTAAATAAGATAATTAATATGATCATGTTAATAATTTATAAAGAGTTTATACTTTACTTATCTCTAATACTATTAGTGGATCCTCTAACCTTGACATTTGTTTTTATCATTGTTTAATCTTCACATTTATCTTACATCTTAAAGTCCTCTTTAACTCATCATCACCATCATCATTGTTGTTGTTGTTGTTATTATTATTATTATTATTATTATTATTATTATTATATAGTTCACCTCTATGTGGTTCGACCCCGGTCTTGCCTGGTTATTTATTACTTTGACACTCTTGCACTTGGGATAAGACATCAACTCTTTGATCGTGTCACCTGGTTAAACGACAATTCTCTCAAAAAAATCAAATATGTTCAAACTGACTAGGATGGTGAATATCGTAAATTAAATTCATTTCTTAAAACCATTGATATTTAACATTGCTTAATATGCCCACTATAAAGCCTGAGAATAAAGTATACAAAAAGGGAGGGCGGAGTTTATAATAATTTAAAAATGTTGTTATATATATATATATATATATATAAATAGAAGGGGCTAAAATAAGAAAAAGGGAGAAAGATGGGACCAAAATGAATTAAGAAGAGATGGGACTATAAATCCCATCCCTTCTCACATTCATGACTGGGGAGGTAACAAAAAGAAAAGGGGAGGGAAAATTTTCAGATTTTCCTTCACCAAGCCTAAGAGAAAACACCTAAATTTCTATACCTACACAAACCTTAGAATTTCTACGTGGGGAGACAAACTGAGGCAGGAGATTTGCAAGAAGAAAAAGTGACAGAATTTCTAAGAGAAGAGGGAATGGGAGGCCGACTGCTTGTAGAGAAGAAAGGGGTTAGGAAACTTTAATCAAATCAGAAATCAAACCTAAATTTTCCTCCAGGTATAAAGTTCTAAACCTATTAGGAAAGCCAAATTAAATTCATGCAAGAATTGTGCATTAATTTGAAGTTCGAAAGATTAAGGTCCTTGAGTAAAATTTGGGGAAATGTGGAATTGATTGGAACTAAATGAGTTGAGCAGCATAGGTTGCCTAAAAAGGATGGAATTATGCAAAGAAGATTTCAACAAAATCAAAGACCATGGGGAAATAGTGGCCGGCCATGACATTGTTAGGAAAGAAAGGAAATTGTGATAGTTGCGTTGTTTTCCCTATTGCAAAATTAAAACAGGTTTCAGGAGGTGAATAATAAGGAAATGTGGTGATTGAGTGTATATATATATAAAAAAAAAAGAGAAAAAAAGAGAGAGAGAAGGAACTGATTTAAGGACCGACCACTGGAGGGGAAGAAAAAACAGAGGAGAACGTATGACTCCCCTATTAATTAATTAGGTGTGCTGATGTAGTGTAGTTACAAATTGTAACTTATAAGGGAGAGGAACCTATGTTCCAGCTAAGGTGAAAACATGGCTGAAATTGATGGGGAAGTAGGATTGAAAATAAAAAATTGTAGGTACCTTCTCCATTGACAAAACAGGGCAGGTACGTTGCCCCGGTTTCTGAGGGAATTTGGACCTGAAGATGATAGAATCTAGGGAGGGTCCATTCATAGAAGTTATAGCTGGGAGTGTTAGCTTTCCAATGAGTCCGACCCCGCCTAATTTGGAGTCCTAGAACTCCAGATACAAATGAAAATCTGAGGAGAGGTCAAGTTGTCATCCTTGTTGGCAGTTTCGGCCAAGTTGATAAAACAATGAAATTTAGCCGTATTAAGGGTAGAATTTGTTTTCTCACCCTTTATAAAGTGTGTCTTGATCTTCAAAAAACAAAAAAGAATAAACTGTGATCAAAATGTAATTCATGATGTCCATTTGGACTACAAATGGGCCGAAAATGTGAAAGGATAATAATGAGGAATGTAAGTGAGAAAGAAAAGATTGGTAAAAGAGAAATGAATATTATTGTCATTGTTGTTGTTGTGTTGTTATATATGGACTAATATAGAATAATGATGGGTGTTTGTGGTTTCAGGAGGAACCGCGGGAGGAGTACAACAACAATAAGGGAACGCAAGTCGAGCGTCTACAGCAGGTAAGTACTCGGTATCTAAATCTCCTCTTGTTAATAATTATTTTAACTAACTATTGAACTATAAAAATTTGGTGCGTATTGATGAGGAAAAGAAAAGGGGCAAAGAAAAGGTGAAATGGTGGGAAAATAGAAATGGAGGACTAAATTTAAATTATGGGTCATTTTGGAGGAAATGAACAGTAACAACGAATTTTGATAATGATTGTTTCTCGAATCTGATTAGCCTATCCTTGATATAGGAGGCTAATGATGTTAGCCAAGCTGGTTAACATCAGCATTACCGGTATATGGGAGGAGAAATATAAAACTTGATTAACTATTCGGGTTCAGAATAGTTAATGATATCGGCGGGTGATGTCAATATCGGCAAAATTTATAAACTTGATTAACTATTCGGATTCATAATAGTTAATGATATCGGCAGGTGATGTTGATATCGGCAAAATTTGTAAACTTGATTAACTATTCGGATTCAGAATAGTTAATGATATTGGCGGGTGTCGTCGATATCGGCAAAACTTATAGACTTGATTAGCTTTCCGAGGTGAAAGCTAACGATGTCAAGAATCCTTGACATCGCCATACCCGAGGACCTCCCAAGGTAGCATAGAACAATGATTAACTATTTCGGTTCAAAAAAAATATTTAATGACACTAACGTTCGTGTTAGTGTCGGCATTTTCATGAATCTGATTAGTTGACTCCAGGATGAACAACTAAAGACACTAATGGAGGTCGACAGTGTCGGTATAGTCTTCCTAATGTGGGGAGAAGTAGTTAAAGGAAATAAACTGGATAATCCTCAAAAGGGATGGTGGTGGTGTATTGAAATTGCATATGACTTAAGTAGGTAGATGTGTTGTATAAATATCTTCTGTGAATTGTTTGTATTTTAGTTATTTTTAATTGTATGGAAAATTTATGTTTTGCAGGTCTCTCCTATTCACGTCAGGAGTAGAATTTAGGTTCCTTATCCCTTTTGTATAAGTTAGGAACTTAGGGATTTTCATGTAATTTTGTTATGCAGCAAACATGTAACCTGAATAGAATAGTATACTCCTTGTATTATTTTGTTTTTGGAATATTAATGTATTAATCTATACTTGGAAAAATTATAGCGTAATAGCTTATGTTCAGAACGCTCAACTGTGTTGTGCTTATATATGAAATTTCAGTGCTTGGATGGTCCTTTTAATTAATAATTTATGCATGTGATATGAGATGGAGATTGAGAATGAAGATTTGTCCTAAGTATATTCTTTAATGAATAAAATGATTGAATGTCCCAATCATGGATGTGATTATGGGTGGGATGTGATTATGGGTGGGTGCAGGATAAATTGTCGATAACTTGGGATCTCCTGGTATAAGAGAGACTTTGCTGAAATTTTGTTAGAAATTTTGGTGAATTTAACAAAAAAAAAATTGCTCTATTTGCCCTTTATGTAGGAGTTAAACGAATATATATTGATTGAAATTTTTTTGAGGTTGTTACACCCACATACACATGAACATAATGATATTGTTGAGTGTCATCATCACCATATTATCGAAACTGGTCTTACTCTTCTTGGTCATTATAAGGCACCTCTAAAATTTTAGAATTATGCTTTTGAAACATCTATTTATCTCATTAATCATATTCTGACACCTATTTTGTGAAACAAATCTCCATTTGAATATCTATTTTGTCAACCGCCTGATTATATCTTTTTACATGCTTTCAGATGTCTATGTTTTCCCTTTCTTCGACTTTATAATGCTCATTAGTTAGACTATCGCTCCACACCAAGTGTGTTCTTAGGCTATAGTTCATCTCATCTAAGCTATCGTTGTGTTGATTTATCTTTTAATCATATCTATATCTCCAACCATTTTTTATTTCATGAACTGTCTTTTTCATTTCTTGTGTCTACCGGTAACTCTGTATTCGCTAGCCATATCCCTCAGCCTACCGCTGTCACACACCTCTCCTTCCTCACCACCTTTTCAACAACACCTTTATCAGCCACATCACCCACACCCATTAACCCCTTATTCCCCTTACCACCATCTGCCTCCACATCTCTTGATTATTTTGCAGGTACAAGTTCTGCAACATCGACCTTGTATACATTTGTTTCCCCTCCTGCTGCTATCTTTACATCACCGCCATGAAGTTCTACCTCTCCATCCAGATCGTTTGCCCTGTCTCTGCCAGGCCTGGATCTCTATATTGATCTCTCCAGCTATTCTTTTCCACGGTAGAGGTCCCCTACTTTCTTAGCACAACGACAACACCATATGGTGCTACTTCCCAAACAGAATAGGACCATCAACACCACTTCAGTCTCTACTTCCTCATCACAGTCTTCAGCCCCACGGGTAACATCTTCCCTTACTCTCGAGCCTCTGAATTTTAAGGATGCTGATCGTTTTATTTGATGGCATACTGCCATGAAGTCTGAAATTGCAGCTTTACATGCTAGTGGTACTTGGTCCTTGGTACCATTTGATCCCTCTATGAATGTGGTTGACTGCTGGTTGGTGTATAAAATTAAGCGCTGAGCTGATGGTGTTATTGATCGCTATAAGCCTCATTTGGTTGCACGAGGGTTCACTCAAAAGGAAGGTATAGATTACTTAGAAACCTTCAATCCTGTTGTTAAACTGAATACTGTTTGATTAGTTCTCACTATTGTCGTATTTAAAGGATGGAAGATTTGGCAACTTGATGTCCATAATGTGTTCCTTAGTGGCATAAAGAGAGGTTGTTTAAATGTCATAACCCATATATTTTATAGACTTTACTCTACCGACTCATGTCTGTCATCTTCACAAGTCTCTGTATGGTTTAAAACAAGCTTCGCGGGCTTAGTACACACACCTGAGTGACTTCCATTTAACTATTGGTTTACGAGCTTCCAAGGTTGATACCTTTTTATTTGTTTTGACTATAAATCATGATGTTTGCTATTTACTTGTCTATATTTATGACATTTTACTTACTAGTAACAACTCTACATTGATTCAACGTCTTATTACCTTACTGATTTTAGAATTTAAGCTTCATGATCTGGGTAACGCCCATTATTTTTTGGGGGTTGAAGTCATTCCTACCAGTATAGGACTCATGCTTAGTCAGCACAAGTATGTTCTTGATATTTTTTATCGTGCTGGTATGTCATCATGTAAACATGTTGATACACCAGCCCATTGTTGGTGCTCTTTAGTATCTCACATTTACTGAACCGGACATCTGCTATGTTGTAAACAAGGTTTGTTAGTTTATGCATGCTCTTACTAAGAGCCATTGGGTTGTTGTTAAACGTATCCTATGATACTTGAAAGTTACATCCTCTTTTGGCCTTCACCTTACTTGTGGCTCCTCTTTATTACTTCATCGTTTTAGTGATGCCGATTAGTCGGGGAGCATTAATGATAGAAAATCTACCGGTGGATATATTGTGTTTTTGGTACCACCCCTATTTCATGGAAATTTGAGAAGCAACGCACTATTGCTCATTCCTCCACTAGAGTAGAGAATAAGGCTTTGGCAAATGGTACTGCTGAGGTTCTTTTGCTTCGCTATCTTTTATTATATTTGTGTTTTTCTCCTAGTTCTACTACTATTATCTAGTGCGATAATTTAGGTGCTACTTATTTGTTTGTTAATCTGATTTTTCATACTCGAACAAAACATGTTGAAGTTGATTATCATTTTGTTCGTGATTGAGTGCATAAAAAGGTGATTCAAATTCATTTTATCTTCTCCAAAGATCAATTAGTTAATGTCCTTACAAAGCCACTCTCTCACTCTATTTTTGCTTTTTTATATTCCAAGCTTCATGTGGAAAACTCACCTTCAGCTTGAGGGGGTGTATTATGGAATATGTTGTAGATTAAGAAATATTATGTTTTTGATGTATTGATTTATTATATGTAGTATGCTACACTGTAACACATGTGTACTGCTTTAATCATATAAATAGCAGAGGTGGCTACCTGATTAAGTTAGCTTCTTAATTATCATAAACTTTGTTTCAACTCCTAGAAAGACCTGATCAAAACTTAGTTGCAACCCGTTGACTATTCATTGTTTTTAACAAAAACAATGTCATTTTATTTTATAAAAAAATTAGGGGTCGACCCGGGATGACCCAGTAACCTAATCAAAACTTGGAGATTTGTTCAAAACCCGTGACTTGGGCCTTGGGTCGAGTTGACCATTGGGTCGGGTTTAAAAACTATGGCTATGTTGCGGCTTCATAAAAAAAATTACTTGTACAAAAATAATGTTGAGATCAAGAGAAATGATTTAAAGTTGAGAATAATAGAATGACTTAAGTTGTGTCTTAGCCAACCTTTTCTATTTATATATATGTGGCAGTACACGGTAGTAACTGTAGGAATCATAACATTGGAATAATCCTACATTAATTCCTATACATATATATACATGATATACATTCTGTAATATTTAATATTGTTATTATACCCAATTCAGCAGATTGAACCTAAAACCTCCCTGACCATACTCATTGTCTAGCTTGAAATTCAAATTATGTTGTATTGGAGTTGCTCCTAGTGTGATCCATTTGACTTGAAGGGTTAAAAAAAATTCAAACGACAAGTAAAAATATAATTTAATTTTAAAAATAATCTTAAGATAACTGAGCACTAATTCAATGCCAAAATGTTTTTCGAAGAGTATGATAACTACGTATAAAAAAAACTGAAAGCATTAACACGAAGCCGAGATGTTTTTTTGAGACTGCTTTTTACCTCATATAAAAAAATCTAAAAGAAATAACAAAGTTGAATTCCTAATAAATCTAATGTTGAAATATGAAAATGAATAAAAATTATTGTTTCAATAAACAATAAAATGTGAGGAGGGTAACAACGTTTTCCTCAATTAGTTCTGGTTAATTAATAAAGGATTTCTATTGATAAAGATGCAAATCTGAAATGTGAAAGAAACTAGCCTCGATTATAATG
>Ga0325400_1007136_pt1 | contig 10675 bp, 5 predicted proteins | sample PopdelMetagenome_2_FD_205662 | JGI IMG/M metagenome (GOLD analysis project Ga0325400, IMG submission 205662) | Populus deltoides microbial communities from Bellville, Georgia, United States - Xylem-PdKOR-R1 | ecosystem: Host-associated > Plants > Phyllosphere > Stem > Wood/Secondary xylem...
TGCAACACAGTTAATCCAAGTGATTAGATAAGTATGGGATTTTTGGTGACCTTGTAATTTTATGAAATTGAATGTCCAAATCAATATCCATTTCTGCTATCAGAACATAGTTATGCCGGATATGCATGTGTGTGAACTTATTTAAGAGTTACCGTAATAAAATTTATGTTGAAATGTTTTTTTTTTCTTCGAAGACAGAATGGAATTTCAAGTTAATGCTTCTTTCTTTTTTTTAGTCTAATGATTTTATTCATTAGTTTCATTTATACCCCCTTCTTAAATTTTCAAACTTTGGAGGGATATCAGTAATTATAGTTTTCTTAAGACGAATTCAACCCTTTATAAAATTATTGTCTCCTTTCACATATGCGCATTCACACTGCTAGTTCTTAAGAGAATGCGTGCACCTCAGTGTTTAAAGTCTTGTCTTCCCTTACTAACCAAATCTGGATAACTATTTGATGATTGCTGATCTTTTCTTTTATCGTTGTCAGTGAAGGAAAGGTATGTTTTTCTTTTGATTTTTCGAATTCTCTTTCTGTTTTTGTGCCTGTATTCTGTTACTGAACCAAATGGAATATTTAAATGACTCGTTTCCTTTTGGTTGGAACCAGCTGTGTTTGTTGTCAGTAAGATGCTTCAGAATTGCTTTGTGAGTAATACACTGTATTTATGCCCTTGTAATTGACTTAATCAAATATGTCTTTCCTTTTTAAACTCCTCTAAGACACCTTCGTCTACTTGATGTAGCCTGTTCTCTGTTTGGTGTCTTGAGGTTATATGCTTAGAAGCATCAAAGCAATAGCAAAAATTCAATCCAGAGAAAAAAAAGAAAAGGAAAAGAGATAAAGAAACAAAGTACAGAAGGAAACTTCCTAAGCAGAAACTTCAACATTCGTAGATGAAGTTTTGTTGGCCTTGTTTCATTAGAAGCTGTAGAATAAGTAGAGTTTCTCTGTTTGCTACAAAAGCTATCCAATAACTGTTGTCTTTGCTACCTTGTTCACTTTAGTAGAAGGTATTGGATCCCAGCCTCGCTTTTGGTTTTTCATTTTTTGTTCCTACTGGTGTATTGACCATATTGACAATATGGTGATTGTGAACTTAATTTGAAAAAAGGTATAGGTAATTCTGCTAGTCATTTTTAAAGTTGTGTATTATTTTCTTTTGAATGAATTGTCCCTGTGCTTCGTAACAAAGATTTTGCATTGCTTGTATTTCTGTTTGAGTGCAGAATTCAATAAAGAAGGTTCAAGAATCAATGGACATAAAAGTATACATGCAAGGCCCAGCTAGGAAGAAATTTAAAGCAGTGTCAATTGTTGCTGTTTTTAATAGAATTCATCCTCATGTAAGTGCAGTATTTCAATATTTTGACAACATACGTCTAAATTCTGACCTCATCGCATTGTGTATCGAGCAGAGCATTGTCTCCAATAACAATAGATTTGTGGTAATATTGATGTGCTTTTAGACAAAAACTAGAGTTTGTTAGAGAATAATATAAATAATATATTAGGGCTTCATCTAAAAATTTAAGTTATTGGGTTGAGATGGTTCTTTGACATAGTATCAGAGCCTTAATGACCAAGTGGTCATAAGTTCAAATCTCACAATCCCCATGTATTTGATAAAAATTAAACATAAGGTAGTGTGAGCCTGTACAAATTTCAAGCCCAAAGGGCTTTCACTTGAGGGAGTGTGTTAGAGAATAATATAAATCATATCTTGAGACCTTACCTAATAGCTTAAGCTATTGGGTTGAGATGATTTTTTGATAGAATCCTTTAGGCTTAATTTCAAGGAAATTGGAAGAATTGCAAATATAGACCTGCATTGATTCCCTTGGGTTAATACTTGCAGGCATTGTTTGCAGTCAACGGAACATCACTATAATGAACATACACTGTTTCCTGTCTGCAAGGTAACCAGTCTAATCTCACTAACCAATACAGAAATAAAATGGCTCATTTGACAGAATAAGAGAGTGGTTAGTAATTTGTTTTGTTGAGATATATTATCGATTATAATGTGTACTTAGTCAAAGACAACACTGATTGCACCAATATTTGTTTTGGTAGTCTTCTTCTTCATCGTCAACTCATGGGATGAACCAAGCACCACAAACACCACCGCTTGTAGGGGAAAATATTTGTTGTTGTTGTAATATAATATGTTTAGTCTAAGTTGACCAACATAAGTAACACAAAGGAAAGTAAATTCTGAACAGCCAGGCTATTATAAACATAGACAATAGCCTGCTGCACTTGCTTTTCTCTATCGGTTAATCTATTAGAAAAAATTATGGATGGTTGAGATATCCTTTCAGGAGACTGAGTGTCAGATTGATTTTCTGTTCTTTATACTTTTAATTAGGAACTAAATATAATAAATGGTGCTAACTCAAAATGTTTACACTCAGGGTTTGACATTACTTCTGGATTCCGTATTAGGTTTCGGCCTGCTGATGTTATATGCTCTAATGGATTACGAATGCAACTGGGTGTGTCCAGTTGCGTATTCCATCCTTTAGTATTGCACTAATAAGGTTTTTACTCAGGATGGAGTGGTAGAATTAGTGAATTTTTTGGACGGTTAGACAGGATTAGCCTCTTTTGGAAAATAGAGGCACTGAGGACTCGGTAGAAGACAAAGCACTCTGATTTATGTGATCTTGGCTATGATATCAAAGAATTTATTAGGAGTGTCCATTGGATTTATTCTAAGGCCTAAAACGAAGTGGATCCAAGAAGAGTTGAATGGGCTAAGTCAAGAGGCTTAGTTTAAAAATGTTCAAATCTGCTGCCTTAGACCTTTATCTACCTTTCAGGTCAGATTTGGAGCTACAAGAGGAGTTTAGATGAGATTCTAATTGGATTGGAAACTATATATTTGTACCTTTCTAATTATATATGTTAGGCCTGCTAATTCATCCGGATAAGAGAGAACATCCTTTGGGCCTAGAATTTATTAGCATAGTACGAAAATAGAAAAGATAATGTTTCCTTAAGAGTTATGAATTTTATTCACTACAAGTAGTCTTTAATGCTATTGAGAACTTATATGGTAGCCTTTGGCTTATTTATTTTACAAGAATTCCATATCAAATAAGAAGAATTAATTGGTCAAAAATTAATTCTTATTTTAAGAGGCATCAAGCTTTGTTCAACAAGTATTCTTCAACAATTATTTCTCTTGGGTGTTTTTCACTATTATATGCAGCAAAAGGTAAAAACAAATCTTAGACTATTGTTTTATTTATTTTTATTATTTTAAATCTAATTTTAATTAGTTTGAGTTTTATTTAAATTAGATGCATGTCTGACCCTCTTATAAATACTTTTATGTAAGGATTTTATTTAATGTAATAACAAAGTTGCTGCATATTGTCTATGCTCTATGTTGTGAGTGATTCTCATACTTTGGTTCTTGATTGAACTACTCAAACTGATGGAAGGATTGACCAATCTTCATGGCGTTTTCTATAATTCTTATAATCTTAGCTTTCTTGGGAGGAAATCAATTTGTCTTTGGGTTTGCGGATCCTTATAGTCATAGGATCACATCAATTGGTATTAAAACTTGCTCTAATTTAAGGTTATATATTTTTAATTCGTGCTTTTATTTCACTTTAATTTTCTTGATTCTCTGTGTCTTAGTTTCAACTAGTTTTTTTTTTTTAAAGCTTTGTTAAAGAGAGCTTCAAAGGCTTAAACAAGACCAATTAAAGCTGAAAAGAGATTCATAGGGTTCACATCAATTGATATTAGAGCTTGCTCTAATTTCAGGTTATATATTTTCAATTCGTGCTTTAATTTCACGTTAATTTTCTTGATTCTCTATGTCTTAGTTTCAACTAGTTTTTTTTTTTTAAATCTTTGTTAAAGAGAGCTTCGAAGGCTTAAACAAGACCAATTAAAATTGAAAAGAGAAAACAAAGTCAGGGAGATAAATAAATCATGCGAGGTCATGAGTTTAAAGAGTGAAAATAGTGAGCCTTAAAAAAAAGAACAAGAGAGGAGAGAAAAGACTGAAATTCGACTAACGAAGAAAAAAAAGTCAATTGAAGCAAAGAGTAAAAAGAAGGAAATACGGATTAGTAAAGAAGAGTGTAAAAAATATTGGTAAACACTTGAGTTTCTATACAATAAAGAATGAGATCAAGAGCTTATTTTTCTAACATGTTTATGATTTTACTTAGACTATTGTTCTATTTATTTTTATTATTTTGAACCTAATTTTAATTAGTTTAGCCTTCATATAAATTGGATGCATGTATGACCCATTAATTTTAGGGTTTATATATAAATACTCTTAGTAAGAATTTTATTTGGTTTTAACAATAATAACAAATTTGATGCATATTGTGTGTGTTCTATATGTGGTGATTCTTATATTTTGGTTCTTGATTGAAGTACTCAAATTTATTGAATGATTGACTGATCTTCATGGTGTTTTCTATACTTCTCATTCGCGTCTTAATGTAGGTGTAAGGTGGAGGTGGCCTTTTTTATAGTCTTGGTTCTACATAACAAGGTTACTGCTGGTCAAGCTTAAATTTTAAATTAATCTTAGCTTTTTTTTGGAAGGAAATCAATTTGTTTGCGGGTTCAAGAATCCTTTTATACGTAAGGTTAGCATCACTTATGATGCTGATTATTGAACAATAAGTTTTGTTTCAGGAAATTAGTATTACAGACATTCTTGCATGAGTTAAAGATGACAGTCTTCTTCATTAATCCCACCTAATTTGACTTTTATACTAGTTTGTTTGGATCATTTCTTCCTTCTATTTTCTTGCGCGCTCATTAGCAACTGAATCATTGCAATTTTAGAATTTTCTAACCTTTCGTGTACATGTGAGTATCCCTCCAGGCTCACTATAAAATTGAAACAAGTGTAAAGGGAAATGCTCCAAGTTAGTCTTATCTCACCTCCTCCGGCGCCATGAACTCTCCAAGTGTAGTAGCGGCAGCAATGGCTGCTGTCATGATGTTTCTTTTACTCACTCCACCTTCTGATGCTGCAATTTCTTGCAGTGATGTAATCAAGGACCTGAGGCCTTGTGTGAACTACCTCATGAATGGCACTGGGAAACCACCTGCCGCATGCTGTTCAGGAATCTCAGCTATTCAAGCTGCTGCATCATACACGGCTGAGAAGCAGGCAGCTTGTAACTGCATCAAGTCAGCTTCCAAGCAAATAAATCCAAACCCCCAGTTAGCACAGGCTCTTCCAGCTAACTGTGGAATCACCTTGCCTTTCACTGTTTCACCCAATGTTGATTGTTCCAAGTAAGATACAAATGCCAACTCTCTCACTCTGATGACTTCCATCAATGTCTGCTCTTTTCTTTTCACTGCAGCTACCTATACATCTCTACGTTAACAAAAATTTGTTCCTTTTGCAGGATTACTTAGTTGAAATGGAAATGGTCTGGTGTATGCTTTTCGATCCTATATATTTCGAGTGAAATAGAATAGTTGTACCTCATTTCATTCATGTCTGCCTGTGTGTATGGGAAGCTAAGGAAAAATCGCAAAACAAATAATTTATTGTGAATGTGTTAATTCTATTATAGAATCAAATATAGATAAATTCAGTCTCAATGTAAGATCCTTAATACCAAAAAAGAAATATCCAATATATGAATTATTTATGTATAAAAAGGTCATAAAGAATGGGCCGGTTTCAACAATCTCAATTATTAAATTGAATAATAATAAAAACCCTCTAATAATTTGATTTGAATTTTACTTTCCTTTTATATTTTCATAAATTATACTTTACATCACGAGTCTAGAAAATAAAATATTAAAGATGTAAATTGTTATTAATCACATAAACTTCAGAATAAGAAGTTTAATTTATAAAAGTATAGAGAGAAAGTGAAATAAAAATCAAACTCTAGAGGGTTTTTTGTAATATTCTTTTATTAAATTAATTTATTGGTTTTGATAAATGTAACTATTTATCTAAACTGAAAACATAAGAGATGATCTATCAGGAAATTTTATAATATTCAAGTTGTAATAATTAATAGTTACAATTTTATTTTTTGTGTTTATTTTTTTTATATATATTTCATATATTTTAAGTATTGGTAGTTATAAAATAAGTATCTTAAAAGTCTTGGCAGATTAATTAAGTATTTAACAAAAAGAAAAAAAACTAGAAAAAAATACCATCATGAATGCACCAATTCGTATAGTAAGAACTAGATAATTCCCAGCTCTACCCGACCATAACTTTTTTACATGTAAAACAATTATGCTCAAACTAAAAAAATTCTTCAACAATCTCGTATCAAATATCAAATCTCTCGACTATATTTTTTTGTTTAAAATTAAATTGTATATAAATTATCCTAACATGACTCGATCAACTTGACAAGTTAAAAAAAATTTGAACAATTGGTAAAAACTTGATATTGATTTTAAAAATATTTTTAAGAAGATATCTTTTCTTAAAATAAATTTGAGATGATGACATATTGGATAAACCTCGATCAACTAAGGTTAACTTATCAAACTTGCGACTTGGGTTATGAATTTCATTGAGTTTAATAACTTAATTTTTTTAAAAACTATTTTTATTTAATTATATCATGAAAAATAGACTACTACAAAACATAGCACCAACTCAATACTGAGATATTTTTCTAAAACTATGATAACTCTGTATCAAAAAAAACTATAATAAATAACAAAGTTGAATGTCCAATAAATACAATGTTGAAATATGAAAAATAAAATAAAAAATAAGAAAGAGCAAACAATAAAATAAAGGTTATTGTTCTAACGAACAATTAGAACAGTAACATAGTAACATAATAAGGAGAGTAACAATGATTTTCCTTTTCAATTAGTTATTGTTACTAGATAGCTTGCTAGTGCTTCGCCACGAGCCGAGTTAAATTTTTTAAAGTGTAAAAAAACAATGTTTAAGTGCTATAAATATATTTTAAAAAAGAAAAAAATATTAAAAACCCGATATTATAGAAAAAGAACTAAAAAAAATTAATAATCGTCAATTTTCAAGAATCAAAAACAGTGAAAGATGAAATTGAAAAAAGAAAAAAAAATAAAAAAAAAATAATACTAGCAAACACAGGTGAAATTGAAAAAATCCAAGATTATAGATCCAATGATAAAATTAAAAATAAATTAAAATTTAATAAAAGGACTAAGAATAAAAATTAAAAATAAAAACATTGAGGGTCAGAACCTCAAATATCATCAATTATTGAATTAAAGGGCAAAATTAAAAAATTTTAAGGCCATAAATTCACAAAAGGACCTAAAAAAAATAAAATTCAAGAGAATGAGGAATAAATCTGAAAAAAATAAAAAGAATTGAAAAAAATCTACATTATTTTAAAATTATGTTCAAGCTGATAAATTGACTTGTGATCCAGGACTAGGGGCTTAGACCAACTTGGGTTTCAAAAGAAAAAAAAATATAGGTAATAAGTGTTTTTTTTATTTCTTTCAAAATGAATAGAAAATCCTATAGAAAGTGAAAAAGAAAAGTAAGAAAATGTAAACACCTACAAAATAGAAGAAGGAGAAGAGAAAATAAACTTTTCCAATTAATTAAGGTGACTATTTACCTTAATGGGAAGATAATCTATGGATAAAATAAAATGAAATGTTTGGTGCATGTGTTTTAAAAAAATAAAATTATGAAAATATTTAAGAAAAAAAATACTGAAACGTGAATAAAACCTGGATGAAGTGATGCTTGAGTAATAAAAAATAGTGAAATATAATTTAATGAAATTGAAAATAGCTAAGTTTATATTTAGTGTCGCACTCGACATCGCGGCGGCCCACAAATAATCAAAGATTGTGGAAAAAGAACAGACTTCAGGCATCTGGTTCTTTTAGGAAAAAAGGTCTTGTTTAAAGAGTCGCCACCTAGTATTATGGTCACTAGGAACCCTAACTGGTCAACAGAGATTCTATGGTACGAGACTGGTTACGTAAAAGGAAAGATATTATCACCCCTTAAACGTTCTGCCTGAGGCAAACTGCATTGCTGGTTTTGTCTTAAATTGCTAAACGTTTTTTAGTTTATGCTATGATGATTTACTTATAATATTCCTGACTCTGGCGCCAGTAAATATTCAACTACGAATATTTCCAACTCTAGCGTTGGTAAATATTACATAGCTATAAAATGAATTTAGATCAATATTTTTTTTATTCCTAACTCTAACGCTAGCGAATAAACAAATAAAATAAATTTATTTTATTACGCATTCGCATATTTTTTATTTTTTATGTAGTTAAATAACAAAACAATTAAATCAATATTTTTATTCCTGACTCTGCCGTCAGTGAATAAACCAATAAAATAAATTTTTATTTTTCACGCATGCACATATTTTTAATTTTTCTTGCTAAATAATAAAATAAAATATAACGAATAAAAATAATATAAATTTAAACCAGTATTTTATTCCCGACTCTGGCTTCGGTGAATAAACCAATAAATTTTTATTATTTTTATTTATGCATACACATTTATTTTTTTATTTTTTTATTTTTTTTATTTTAATGTTTTTGGGGGCTGGGCCCAGCTCAGCCCACATGGGCTGGGCTGGACCCAGCCATCCCGGCCCGGCCACTGGCCCAAGCCAGTGGCCTGGCTGGGCTAAGCAACACGCGTGCGCTAACGCACGCGTGTTGATACACTGTGCAAGTGAATTAAAATTCGCTTGCACAGTGTAAATGCCAATTACTGAAACAATGCAAGAGGAAGAAGTCGCGTACCTGCTCTGTTAGAGGCGATGGAGACGATGGCGAAGCTCTGGCTGGCCGACACTACCTCCTCTCCTCTACTCCCTCTTCTGCTTTCCTTTGCTTCTGTGTCCACCGATTGCTTTCGTTTTCCAGCAACTTTTGAAATGATGAAGGAACTAAGAAGATGATGAAGACGCTGGCTGGATTTATTTTGACTGATTTCTGGGTCTTTCCTTTGTCTGCAGGGACGAAGACAATTTCAAGGATAATTCTCGTCTCTTTGTATGCTGCTCTCTTATTCTCTCCTTCTCTCTGTGTATTTTTTTTTGTTGCTCTGCTTTTTTCTCTGTTATTTGCTCCTTATGCCCTATTTCTCCCCACGGTTCTGCCCTTTTTTCCTCCACTCGTGGCTCTTTTTCTTTAGCCTCCTCTGTTTCTTTGAGAAGAAACAGAGGAACGAAAGTCTGCTCGTGGCTCTCTTCTCGTCTCTGTATTATGTCTGTTCGGAGGGGGAAGGGGGTGGCGCAACCGGAGACGAGGTTGGCGCTCCTGTGTTGGCTGGCCAATGCGCCTCACTGTTTTTGTCTCTCCAGTCTTCTCTCTCTCGGTTCCCCTGATTTTGTTTTTGTCTTCCCCTCACTTGTGGCCTTTCGTTCTCTAGTTTTTATAGCCAGAGAACAATGTTGTTTCATCCATTGATTGCAGGTGTAATGGTGGTGGCGGGCGGCTGAACCGTTGAGGAAGACAAACAGTGTCGGCACCGTTTTTGTGTTTAATGGTTGTTTTCATTTTGGCCCTTGAAGTTTTAACAGTTTTGTAATTGAGCCCTTCGTTTAAACTGTAATTGGCCCCCTGCATTTGTTCGCCATTTTCAATGTAGTCCTTGGATTTTAATTTTGCAATTTTGACACTTAATTAACCCCAAACTTTGCTATTTGTTCAATTAAATCCCTGATTTCATTAATTTAACTAAATCCAAGTCCAATTAAGTCTCAAAACTTATCAATTCTCTAATTAAACCCTTGATTGAATTAATTAAATTAATTTCAAGCTTAATTAAGTCTCAAAACTTATCAATTCTCCAATTAAAACCCTGATTGGATTAATTAAATTAATTCCAAGCTTAATTAAGTCTCAAAACTTATCCATTCTTCAATTAAACCCTTAACTTGATTAATTAAATTAATTCCAAGCTTAATTAGATTAATTTCAAAGTTTAATTAAACCCCAGAATTTCCAATCATGTTGCCCTTAACCTAAATTTTAATTCATTCTTCATTTATTTCATTTTACTTGTTTTTTCATCATTATTATTTTTTTTATCATCATTTTTTTTTTTATCTTTTTCAATAACTAAAATAATAATTAACATTAAAATTAAAATGGTGAAAAATTGAGTTATGACATTTAGCATAAACGAACAAAAAACAAAAGATACGAGGTAGAGACATAAGACGAATTAATTACATTGTTGGCTGTAAATAGCCAACATGGCCGGCCATAAGAAAAAGAAAGAGAGCTTGAGAGTATTCTAGAATTGTCAGGAAAAAAACCTTAAGAAGCTTTAGAAAGAAAAAAAAAAATCAAGAATTAGAGTGAGAGAAGTGAGATTTGTGAAATTAAACACTTAATAACTCATTTAAGAGAAAATCAAGTGGGAAATAGTAGAGGGAGAAGGACGGCAATCTTGGAGGAGAAATAGAAGTTGGAAGACTTTGGATTAGCAAGTGGTGAAAACTCAAATCTTTTTTTGGTAAGATTTAGTTGGTTTTGATGGGATTTTTAGGGATAAAAGATTAGGGTTCTGAATTGAAGAACATGGTCTTAGGTGTTTATAATTGCGATATACCATGAAAAATGATGAGAAAGTGAGGAATCTTGTTGAAATGAAGTGAAAAGAAAACACAATTCATAGTGGAAAGAGAAGC
>Ga0325400_1007137_pt1 | contig 10674 bp, 10 predicted proteins | sample PopdelMetagenome_2_FD_205662 | JGI IMG/M metagenome (GOLD analysis project Ga0325400, IMG submission 205662) | Populus deltoides microbial communities from Bellville, Georgia, United States - Xylem-PdKOR-R1 | ecosystem: Host-associated > Plants > Phyllosphere > Stem > Wood/Secondary xylem...
AACTTTATATGAGGGGTTTGTTTGTCGGATTCCTATCTTAGATTTTTTTTAGGTTTTTTCTGTTAATTGGCTCTATTTTTATTTTATTTTTCTTGTGATTTAATGGTTAATACTAGTTATCCCTTGTGTATTGTTTCTGTTTCTTCAAGATTCTGTCTGAACTTCCTTTGTATCTAATATCTCAAGTTTTGATGTTCTGTGAATTCAATGTTTTTGTCCATGTGAATGTTACAAATTGTGGTGTTAGAGCAAATTGAATGATTTTGTTTATGCTTATTGACTTTGTTTTCAAAAATCAAACTTTTATGTATTTTATTTTGAAGCAGGATTAGGTGCAGTCAGAATGCAGTCCAGCAAAGCCCCTGCATCAATGGAAGTTGAAACCCGTGAACATAAGTCTCAGGGAGCTTTGCCTGCAAAGCCAAAGTTTGAGCCTTTGAAGGCTCATGAGATGTCTGATGGTCGAGTTCAGTTTAGAAAAGTCTCGGTTCCACCACACCGGTATTCACCTCTGAAGAAAGCATGGATGGAAATCTACACTCCAATATATGAGCAAATGAAGATTGATGTCCGTATGAACCTCAAAGCTAGGAAGGTTGAGTTGAAAACTAGATCAGACACGCCCGATGTTAGTAACCTGCAAAAGTGTGCTGATTTCGTGCATGCTTTTATGTTAGGTTTTGATGTGATAGATGCCATTGCTCTTTTGCGTTTGGACGAGCTATATGTTGAATCTTTTGAAATCAAAGATGTTAAAACTCTTCGAGGTGAGCATTTGTCTCGGGCCATTGGGAGACTGTCTGGTAAAGGTGGCAAAACAAAGTTTGCCATTGAGAACGCTACCAAGACAAGGATTGTGATTGCTGACACCAAGATTCACATATTAGGATCTTTTCAAAATATCAAAGTTGCAAGGGATTCTCTTTGCAGCCTCATTTTAGGGTCTCCTGCTGGAAAGGTATACTCAAAACTTAGACAAGTTACAGCTAGATTGGCTGAGAGATTCTGATCTTTTTTGTTTGTGTTGCTTTTCGAATTTAGATTACTAGTTATTTTTGAAATGCTGAGTGCCAGAGTGTAATTTGGCATGAAATTTTTGTGTGGAGATGCTGTATCGGCTGTCAAAAAACATTCACTATAAGGGAATTATCACTTATACTTGCTAATGGATTTAACTTATCCGCCTTGCTGGTTTGCAAATGAATTTTTTGACCTTGTGCATATGACAATGGCTTATTTGCTTACTGTTGGCATAATGCGCTGTTCAATTTAAGCAGCTTCATGGTGCGTACTGCTCCTAAAACAACTTCGGTGTAAATAATTTCACTTAGAATGCTCGGGAGGAAAGAAATTCATCTTTAAGGATGCACAATGTGATTTCTCATTCCGGTAAATTAAGGATGCTCAATGTGCGTTCTCATTCGGTGTAAATAATTCGTACCGTTTGGAGTAAGATGTAAAAAAATAGCCCTTAGTCTTTTGCCCTAATCCTACCAAGGTTGCGCAAACCCGCATTAGATTTCTACCAAGAAACCTGTCAGAAGAACATTCTTCTGGGGCTGATGTAAAGGAGCGGCAATTGCCAGGGTTGAAGAAAATACAAGTTCGAAAACCAAGTGAATCAAACTGAATTCAGGGACATCTGACAAGTCTACTACTCATTTGAATTGCAAGGGTTGTTTGAAGGTATAAGATTGTTGTTCGAATGAATGAGTTTGGCACAAAGTTTCTTCAATTTGTAAAGTCATTGGATAACTAAAATGAATATTATTCCCAACAATGAATAATATTGTTGAAAGAATGAATAATTGTTATTCAGCCGCCAAAAAGAAACCCAGCAGCCTGTTCTTCATTTCCATCAAATAATTTAAGAGCTTGTATAACTGCCTCTCTTCCAAACCCCAGCTCAACAAGCTTTGCAACTTTGGCTTCAAAGTCAGGTCCCTGGCAGCAAATATGTGAGAAAACTATTATTGACATTCAAATTGGCTGATAGAGTGAATATGTTACGATTGATGAAGTGACATGTTTAACAAATTGCGGGTTCAAGTTGAGAATATTGAAGGAAACCAACTGTTGAAGTAAAGCTTAGACTAAATTTCCCACGGGAAGAAAAAAGATGATACCTGTGTCACACTGCTGCGTGCAACCCCTGTGGAACACAAGAAGAAAGAAAAGATTTAGATACCATCTGGGAATCAAATTCATGGACCACCTTGGTATTTTAAAACAGGATCTATAATGATTAAAACACAGCTATTTACAATGGCATAATTTATGAACCCACATCTACCTAGATTACATATTATCGAACCAGTATATTGAAAATAAAAGCAGAATGCTAGACAATATTATATATCCTATCACGAACTAACCAGACGATTGACCCATGGCCGGTGGATCATTCTTCTTCTCCGCTTTTCCTGATGTCACCTGAAAACATCAAGAGGATCAATGCCAAAACTTTAGCTTTCATATTAGCAGCAACTATCAGCATCAATTCATAAAATCATATGTTTTATGTTTGGGATGACCAAATAATATTCTAAGGCTTTTTCTTCTGTAAAGCTCAAAGATATTGCTTGAAAAACAAGAATTAAATGTTAACTCTTAAGTGTTTCTCTTCTGTAAAGCCCATAGCAAAATACATCAATACCTTAAAGAACTTCAGTTAACTATAACAACAATATCCTTAGATACAAGTATAGTGTCCATTTCAGAAACTATCCAAAATTGAAGTACACAATAGGCTCAAACAGTAGGGGATTTCTTTAGTGTTTGAAAACAGTTCATAAAATCACAGATTAAATAGCACGTACCATTAACAAGGATCTGTTTCAGTAATAGTGTATAACTGAAGATAAGACTTACTGGGTTTCCTGAGCTGGATGCTTCCTTTGAATACCTCTCTTCATCAAGAAAACGAGGTGGAATGTCCTTCTCTAAAACAGCAACACTTTAATTTATCAAATGAAAAAAGACTTGAATGCTTTCCCAGATTACCAAAAGAAATCAAGCATATCAAAGAAATACAGTCATCATTACAAATAACAAGCAAATGCAGAAGATGGAAGATCAACCTTGTAAAAATGGGACAGAAACTTCACCACCACCCACTCTCAGAACATTGTCCTTTAGATCAATAATACACTGCTTGAACAAGCTAAAATTAAAACAAATTCATCCAGACAAACTTTCAACAGTGAAAGGTCCAAATAGCCATCAAATAGAAGAGAAAGTGCTGGTGCTACCTGGTGCTTGCGAAGCATATCAAGCCCAAAGAGGAATTCCATATTAGGAGAATCCAGTACCATGAAGGAACAAGGATAAAATATATTCCCAATCTACATGAACAAACAGAAGAAAACAAAGAAATTAGCATCAGCTTTAAGCACAATGTGTTGAGAGTAACAGTAATACACAGTAAACAAAAGAAAGTACAAGAAACATTCTTCGGTTAAACAGAGGGGCACAAGACATGGTGATATAAGAAAAATGGGAGTGTAAAGAGATTAAGAAAAAAAAAGCTTCATTCACATCAAGGCACGCATGCTCAATAATCTAAAACAATTTTAAAGACAGTACAATTTTTTTGTAGAAAACTAATGGAGAGCATGGAGACAGAAGTGACAGAGTTCAATTACTGAAATCAAAATAAAAATCCCAAAGAAGAGAGGATAAAGGGTGCAAATTGGTCAAGTAACCATATACACACAAGCAGCCGGTATTAGATTAAGAATTGATAAATAGCTCTTTCTCACTCATTCTCTTAGAAAATGATAAAGGACATTTGTTTTGCCTGTGCAAGACAAGTGTTGAAACAGCCATATACAGAGGCAAGTGCCTGAGCAAATACACATACATTTAAGCAAGCATGTAGCAACACTGAATGGCACTAAGTAAAAATTGCATGTATGACCACACACATGAGACTTTAACCAAGAAATGTTTCCCCATTGATGTACCTTGATTGGAGCTACATGAATACGACCCAATATCTCTGATTGTCCAACTCCATGGGCAATGCCTTTATAACGTTGATCTAGAAGTCTTAACAATCTGAATAGACAAGCCAACGACAAAACAGGTTGTCCTCCATGTTAATATCTAGCAAACATGTGAGCTGTAACATCAACATCACTAAAGAAAAAGTACTGCTAGGAAGCATTAAATTAACATATGTCAAAGCCAATGAGAGAGAAATGCAAGCACTAGAAACCAACTTTGTTATTTAAGAGATAAGTTGATAAGAACCAACTTAAAGGAATTGGGTCGGCCTATATCTCATGCTTATAGATCAAACCATATAACCTCAAAAGTTGACCAATAGTAAAATGAACAAACACACAAGAATAGCACATACCCGCATCGCTCAGCACAGCTTTTTGATATTATTGTGGACTGAGCACCACTATCAACGAATGCCTGAAACAAAAAGAAAAATTGGTGTGTCTAAAAGTTTTGATTGAGCATGATCACATCAGCTCAATGCTGGCAAGAGAAAACTGATCAAACTGTGCAGAAAATTTTGGTAATGGTCCTAGTCCCATGATGTGAGCTGTTTTGGGGAATAAATGAAAATAACAAGAGAAACAAACCAAAATCATGATTACGTTGAAAGAATACATGGACCGTAGATCAAACAGTATGTATTGAAAGATATTACAAAAGACTGTCTCTACCTTTAAAGGGACACCATTAACTTCCATATCAACGTACAGCATAATCTGAAAGGTGAAAGATGAAACTTGAAATTTAAAACCAATAATCAAAACTTGATTAGCACAAGGTTGAAAAGCATATGTACCACTCTGGCAAAAGCTTCAGGGTTGTATTCCAAGGCTGCTGCCCAGTTCTCATCGATTCCTTTCTGCATTTGAAGTTAGCAGGAATGGAAAACATCAAAAAAGACACAAAGAAAAAGGCATCTGGGAAAAAATTGCATGCCCGTGATAATATCGGTAGTGAAAGCCTTTGAGTGGAAACTAGATACAAAAACCTATATTTCTTTATAACAACCCTAAAAGAGAATTATCCTCACAGAAATGAAAGCTGCAGACACCCATAATGTTCTTGCATACCATTAAAAAAAATGAAAAGGAAAAACCTCATTCTTGACTTCTTATTAGTTGCACAATCACTGTTGCCAGTATGACACAAAAGGTTATAGATGTCCAAAAACATTTAATAGGTCGCTGCCTGTTAATCTTTACAATTAAGGAATTAAATAATACTCACCTGACGAATGGCAGCTTCGATTTTCTTCTGCGCCTCTACATCAAAGGGATCTGCTTCAAGGAGGGCCTACAGCACAAACCAGACAGAATATAGGTAAATCAGCTTCTTCAGCCAACATTACAATCAATTTGCAATTGAAAGAACAATATTACATACGGAATGTTTTCTTAAGATAAAAGGGCATGATACAACAGATAAGGTAGTTAACCATCAGTAAAAGCTAACTACTCACAGACTCCTCTTCTTGTTGACGACGTAATTCAGATCTTTGACGATGGCGTTGCCTTAGAAGGTCCTGGAGTTTGTTGAGATCATTTCCAAGAATAACTTGGGCAAGTTCAGGGTCAGCCTGTTGAGTTCAATATAAAATCATAGCATCAGACAACGCACTTATCGCACCATAGTTAAAAAGAAAAAGGATTAGGAAACATGCAATGGACACTATAGACAAGCGAGCAATGAAACTTCTTTCAACCAACTTATCAGATTGCAGGACTTTTCTCATCTGAACTAAAACATAAAAATCAGAACGAAATTGCACACAAGTCTCCTGATTTTGAAGGGTGAGGGAAAAACTGAACAAAAAAAAATCATCCATCTTACCTGTAATAGTTGAGCCATTGTATTAGAATCATTTCGAAGTTGCTGCTGGAAAGCTCCAGGGTTCACAGCAGATCCATCAGGATTTAAGCCCAAATTATTGGAGGGGGCGCTGAAACAAATTTGCAATTTTTATAGTTTTGCATGAAAGTTTCAACCCCGAAACAATTTGCACAGATATACTGATGTTAGGATCACCAATGCCCATGTTGAACAAATGGATGCATAACTAAGATGTCAAACTACAGAAACTAACCAACATTTCAAATTACTTTAGTCACAAAAGCACTCCATCTGAAAGTCACCAAACAACAAAAAAACCGAACCACTAATCCATAATTCAAGAAAAACAAGACAGCTCAATCTGAACGAGCAAATTAAAAGGTAAAATAATCAGAGATAAAACTGCATATACCTAAGAGCAGCAGCATTAGAGACCATCATGACCAAATCCTCATCCTTAACGCCTAATGCACTCAATTTCTCATTATTTCTCATCTCCCTCCCATTATATAGCAGCTGCTGCTGCTGGAGAGGCACCTGTGTCTACTCTCACGCCAAAAACAAAATAAAATCAATACTTCATAAGCAATCCCAAATTTGCACAATTATCACACTTCAATTAAGACTATACAATTCTTAGTCCTGCGTAGAACTAGGGTGAATTGGATTCAAAAAAGGAAAAGATCGAAACTTTTAGTGCTCTAATAAATAATAACAATGACGATACAGAATTTTTCAATAATTACACTTCACAAAAGGAACATACAACAATAAATGAACTCATTATGAACTACTTTGAATTGGGTTTTTCAAAACATTAAAAAAGATAATAAAAAATAATAAAATAAAATTCCAGCAACCCAATTTCACTAACAATTCAAATAAGACAAAAAAGCGATCTTTCACCTCAACTTCAAGTAAAGCTTTCACATTCTCAACCTGCAATCAAAATTACACAAATAAATAGCTGTAATGAAAGGAAAAACAAATGGGGTTTAAAGATCAATAGTTACAGATTCATGAGGATCAACTTCAAGAGATATGATCTGTTCATCTGCTGTCATTACAGTAATTCTCATCTTTCTTGTTGTTTTTCTTTAAAAAGGTAGGATTGGATCACTTTGGTGTTCTTTCTCTTCTGGGTTTTTGAGGTTTCTGTCTTGTTTATATAGGAGTGAGTGTTTGTATTTAAGGTTGTAAGGAAGTTTTGGTATCTTAGACGAGAAGGTGGGTTTTTGTTGACCAGAGTTGAGCAGGGTTTTTGGATAAAGTTTGAGACTTTTCAGCTTTCGGCTTTCAAATTTTCGGTTTAATCATGCCTTGCTTTGCTTGTGGCCTGTCAGAGAATGAGAGAAGTTAGTTTTTACTGCCAAATACCCCCCAAAGATACTGGGCAATATCTGGTTGCTATTATGATATATAAGAGAAGGTGGAGATCGTGTCTTCTTCTTTTATTTTTTTTATTTTAAAAGTAGAAAAAATTATTTTAAAATTATTTTGATGATATATCTCTATCTTTATTTCTCTAATTAAATATGTTTTTGTATTTTTATATTTGTCTCTTCTACCTTAACCAAACACCACCTGAATGATGTTTTGGATAAACTTTAATTTGTCATTAGCTTATATGCTCATTTAGATTGAGTGTGAAATCTATAAATTTTATCAATTAAAATATTAAATGTTTCATGCAATTCTCCATCATATAGTCCTTCAATCAATATTTATTAGATTTTCTTATCAAAATTTCTTTAAAATGAGGTCGTTTTATTGCGTAAAATATGAAAATTAGATGGAAAATGTTTAACAAAACAATTGAGGGCATGATCATATTGAGAAATGAGGGGAAATTGGGAGCTAATTGATAAGATTTATAGGCTTGAAACATGGACTCATTTGGCTTCCAAGATTTTTACTTCCTTCCTCTCTAGCAAAACCTTTAGAGTTGAACCCAAGAGACAAAGGCAGAAAGCAAATTGAGCTGCCATGGAAGCAATGGGATTTGTACCAAGACTGTTTTTTTAGTAACAAGAGAATTAGGTGTTTTATCTATTTGGAGCTCCATAGGAACGTCCATCGTAAACTTCCTTCCTCTCTTGCTTGTTCATGCCATCACCCTTCTCAAGTCCATTCTCCCATAGCTAGCAGGTGTTAGCAGCAAAGGAAGCCCTTGACCTCCCCTTTGATGTTTCAAGCTTTTCCATATCACAGATTCATTTTTCTCTACCGTTAAAAGCATGTCATTGATCATGTAAGATTTACTCCATCTTGACCTAACTATAAGACTACTGAGGTTTGGATTCCAATTATCCAACCTATACGTATACTACACTTGTGCATATATATATATATATATATCATATTCTCAAAGTTACCATAACAACAAACACATCAGTTTAACGGCGGCCATAGCCTGTGAATCTCTGATCAGCACCATCAAAATCATAAACAATTGCGAATACTTTTTAGATAGAATTCAATTGAAGTAAACTTACTGTCATTAACATGGCAGACCAGATCAAGAAACTGGAATTCAATATAAAAAAAAATAAAAAACAGATAATCACATCACACACACTCCTAGAGTAATTACAACCCTTGCAGAATAGAGAGGTCTTCTTATCCCTAGAAAGGGCCAGGAGGAGAAGCTGGGAAACCCAAGAAAGGCCTTGAAACTTTACCACCGCCACAAAGTGAACCAATAGCATTAGGATCACAAACACCAAGATGGTCCTTCACCTTATGAAACCCATTCTTGAAAACTCCAAGACCAAACGATAAACCAATCACGATCGCCACTAGTATTACACAAGTGCACAGCATGCACATTCTACATCCACAACACATCTTTCTTGACGAGGGTTTTCTTGGTTTCTTCTCTGTTGCAAAAACAAGGCAGTTGGGCGTCTATAAAAGAGAGAGAGAGAGTGGTGGGGTGGTTTGTTTTGGGATCTTGAAAACGTGAAAGCAATGTAGTGTGGTGTGGTGGGTTTTGGTTTTTGGTTAATGGGAAGGATTTGGACGTCAAGTGAGAAGTCGTGTTCCCTTCGAAGCAAAGCAATAGAGGGAAAATCTCCTTGATATTCATGGTGAGAATACAAAAAAGTTTAATGCGTTTCGTACCTTTTCTATAAGTTAAAGGGTCCTGATCAATTTGTTGTGATATCATTCATGGCTACCTTAACATGGCGGCTGGTTAATTACGTGATTGGTGGTAGAAATAAATTTCAGATTGCTGGGCTGTTTTTTAGTATTCAGAACCATGTTTTTAAAATAAAGACCCCCTCTCCACAAACAGAGCTTTAAAGCCTACTAAAGCATTAGCTAGAATAGCAGAGTCAGCCTCCAACTCCACCTTCCTAGAGCCACTGTTCCATGCCATAGATAATCCATGCAAAAGATGTTGTCTAAGGCCTGAGGTGTAAAGGAAACCTGAACAAATTGGACCCTTTTTTTTGTTTTTTCAAGCAGTAGATTCAACTCCACTTAAGGGAACATGATTATAGGAGACCTGTCCATGTATAGTCGAGCCAGAGTTTTGGGTGTGCCAAACTTGGGATGGATCTAGCCACAAAATTGAGAAGAATTCTTGAGCAGATGGCCTTGAAAGATGAAATAATGCCTTGGAGCATATTTACTTCATTGTTCATGTTAACTGCACATCACAAACTCACGCCTTAATGCTCAGCGGTTAGAAGGTGAAGTGCTTGTTTGGTAATGCTATACGAGTTATTTTTATAAGAGTATTTTTAAATTAAAAATATATTTAAATAATTTTTTTATTTTTAATATTAGCACATCAAAATTATCAAAAACAACAAAAAAATATCAATTTGGTATCTTTTTGGAAAAAAACAATTTAAAAATTATTTTTAAAATCAGGTTAAATCATAAAAACAAACAATGTTAAGTGTTCATCTCATGAAACGCTCGTGGAAAATCATGGATGATAATGGAAAGATCAAGAATTATTATGGTTTATACTTTTTTTTTTTTACAATTGAGTTTAGGATACTGATATCAATAAAATATAAATATTGATAATGTTCCATAATCCAATATATCAAGGAACTTGAGTTTTTAAATTAGCATTAAATTTTAAGAACAAGAATGTTTGTTCTTAATTCATGTATGATAAATGTTGAAAATATGTTGTAAGAGAGTGAAGATTATGAACATTTTATATAGGTTGTTCAAAAGTATTTATAACCTTGAACTTTCTTCTTCTTATTCAAAGGGTCATGAGTTTTCTTCTTCTTAACATCCATGCAGAGAAGGAGAGTAAGTGTCTCCTTACATTACATTAATAATGTTGATGATAGTACAACGTGCTTATAGAAGGCAGTTATATATCATTCGTACATGATATTAATATCGATAAGATTAACCATTACAATCAAAATTAATATTAATTGATGTATAGAAGGTTCTTAGAAGATTTTTTACATGGCTAGAATGTAGGGAGATGATGATCTTAAATTTTCATATTGGGTGATTGGATTCAAAATAATCATAGATTTTCATATTGGGTGATTGGATTTAAAATAATCCTAAACATAAAAACATTTAGTTTGATGTCTTATTATATTTATAGATGCTTGGATTTAACGTGTAGCCAAGCTCGAGAAAACTAATATCAAACTCTCTTTTCATATACTTTTAGTTTTTATTAAATTTTTATATGGGTCATTTTTTCATCAAGTTTCTTTAGCTAGAAGAAAAGAATTTTAATATGAAATGTATTGATATATTAAACTATTAAATTTTAATAAAAATAGTTTTCATGTTTTTAACAGCCAATGACACTTAAAAATCCATTGCATGTTTTTTTTT
>Ga0325400_1007139_pt1 | contig 10674 bp, 4 predicted proteins | sample PopdelMetagenome_2_FD_205662 | JGI IMG/M metagenome (GOLD analysis project Ga0325400, IMG submission 205662) | Populus deltoides microbial communities from Bellville, Georgia, United States - Xylem-PdKOR-R1 | ecosystem: Host-associated > Plants > Phyllosphere > Stem > Wood/Secondary xylem...
GTTTGGTACCAGTTGTTCCAAGCCGCTACCATATACGGGTGATAGTCTGAACGCACCTCACCGTCACCGATGTAAAGGTTGTGTTCCAGATCTTTCGACATCATCAGACCCACGTACAGGATTTGACCGTTTTTCCAGAACGCATTCAGGTAGACGGCCACGGCCCGGAGCCAGCGTTCCAGATTCGCCTTACGCGGGCTGAACGGGGTCATGAATTGATTCAGCGGGTTACCGGCAGGATCGCGCGGACAATCTTCTTTCAGGTATTTATAATCGGCGGTCGTCCAGTACTGCTGATTATCCTGCCAGCATTCCAGAAGCGGCCAGACTTTAACGACGACCTGCAGATCGAATTCCCGGGCCATGCGGAAAATGCAGTCCCATTTCCGAAAGTCGTATTGCCCTTGGTTGACTTCCGTTTCACTCCACAGCAGCGGAATCGATATGGAATCAAAGCCAAGATCTTTTAACCCTTTCATTTTGTCCCGCAGGCGCGGGATATCCGATACGAAGACGCCCGCTGGGGCAATGGTCCGAGTGGGCAGATTGACGAACTGAGCGTTGTTGTGATTCTTACCATCGGAGAAAACGCAGTCACCGCCCGAGCTGGTGGTCATAAACGTTTTAGTGGCCACGTTCGAGAGTTGAGGACCACCGCCCGTGGAATCGCCCCCGCCCCCGGTTGTTGGGAACACCTGCACCCAATCGTAATCGGTGCTGTCGCGTAGATCGCGCTTGGCGCCAATAAGCGTTTGCGGCACGATATCCCCGCACTGGAAGTAATATTTGACGTAGTTACCCGCTTCGGTTTCGATGGGCCCGCTTTGATAGTTGACCAGCCACGAGCCGTCGGACTGTTTGACCATCGGTTTAGCGTTCGCCCAGCCCGTTTGGGGACCGTTCGCGGACGCGGGCCGCTCGTAGTAGGCCTGAATCTGAGGAATCACCCCGTCAGGCAGATTGACCACGTAAGCCCGAAACGAGCCAATCTGGTAATTTCCATTAAACAGGTCATTCATTAAGAAACTACCGGACGTGTAGCGGCCTTCCACCCGGGTTACGGCTGGCGTAGCTCCGCCATTCCCTCCGCCCGTGTTTCCCCCGCCCGTATTGCCGCCAGAGCTCGTCCCATTCTCGTAGATCGTCTGAACAGGACCCGACGACTGCTGAGCCAGAACCGGAATAGTCACGGTCAGTACGTCGGTGGTATCCAGTCGCCGTAAGCGATAAGTCCGCTGGTTGGACGAGTAGCCCGTTACGTCGTCGTAAGTGAAGCTCGGCTCACTGCCGTTCGGACTAACGATGTACTCAAATGAGCCGTTATCCATGGCCCGGGCGATGCCGCCGTTAGCGGCCGTTTTGACATTCAGCGCAATTCCGTTCGCAATGGCCTGAATGTCTACTTTCTGCCAGTACGGCGAAGTAACCTCCTTCGGTGTTCCGCCGGCCATCTCGTTTTCATAATTAGAACCCGATACGAGCGTAATTTCGGAGTAGATGCTGTTGGCGGAATTGTACTTGGACGTACCTCTGAACCCCCATTTGCCCAGGTTCACATTACGCCCGCCAATGTTGGTGGGCTTGAAGAAAAAGCGACGATTCCAGGTCACACCCTGAAACGACCAGGAGCCCTTTTCCAGAGCGAATTCAGGCAGCAGCCCTCCAACGTTGGGTTCATACCAGTCCTGACCGCCGAGAGGAATCGCTTTAACGGTGTAGTCTCCATCATCCGGAGCCAGCAGGTAGTACATACCGCCTTTGCTGACCGTATCGAGGCCGGCCGCGTGGCGTAAGGTTGCCGGGCTGCCAACGCTGGGAGAGCCAACCGATGGTGAACCCACAGTAGGGCTTCCCACGCTGGGCGAACCAACAGAAGGCGAACCGACCGTTGGTGTTTCTCCACCTACCGTGGGTGTTTCGGCGGGAGGGCAGGTAGCATAGTTGCCCGGTCGGGAAACCTTCAGTAACAGTACCTGGCTGGGATCAGCCAGAAATTCCGCTAGACCCTGTTCTTTCGTCATAACGGAATCCGGTACCGTGAGATACCGAAATTCGTTTTGCGGAAACTGGGTGTTGTTGTCGTTCGTGTTGGTGAGTACGAGTTCTTTCGACATTGCATTAAGAGATAAAGCCGCGGCCGACATAAAGCGACCGGCCAATGACGGTGAAGGTGGCCGTTACACCCGCTTTGACGGTGACAGTGACCGTTTGGGGCTGGCTGTGCTTGGCGAATGGATTATAGTAGAACACGACCGCTTCGTTGCCCGAAATGCAGCAGCAGCAGATCCCGCGTTTCTGTTTGTAAGCGTACAAAACCGTGTACACATCGTAGGTGTCGTAGGTCTTCCCATCGAGTGTAAAGCGGTTGAAGGTAAGCGCAGCGCCTGAGGCCAGAATATCCTGAACGAGTTTGAACACCTCCGTACCTTTCACCAGTGCGTCCATGGCAATGGCGGGAAAGGCCGGATAGTTAGGGGCTCCCGTTGTGGCTGGCGAGCCGCTGCCGATAAACGTTGTTTGCGCGCGGTCCGGGTCCCAGTGACCACCGCCCCGCTGGGGCGCGTTGCCGTTGGGGTTCCGGTTCATCTGCCGGTTGATGTCCTCACTTGCTGACAGGGAATCCGACTCGAATACAGACCACCCGCCGAGCGGATTGAAGGCCAGGGAGAGAAACGCTGCGGCTTCGGCAAACTCTTCCGAAACGGAATGGTGGGTGCGCTGAATATAAATACCCGAGCCGTTCCGATACTCGAAGAAATTCGAGGCATCGGCGTTATCCCCGACGGACTCGATGAAATTACTCAGGAACCAGATACCCGGGCGTTGCTTAGTCGATCTGGCCTTTTGATTCACCAGCGAGGACATGATCATCTCGAAGAAGAACCGTCGAATTTCCCCGCCATAGGGGTACTGCGCGTATGCCTTCATACAGTCATCGACGTAATCCGCCATTTTCAGCTTGGTACCGTTGTAGTCGAATTCCTGCCAAAGTTTATCGTTACCCGGTGCCGAGCGGGCTGCATCCACACTGGAGAGATAGTTGGACAGCCCGGCAATATCGACCGTGTCGGGATTATTGCCCAGGTGCGCTCGGTTCGACGAGCCGCCGTAAGTGGCCATGTAAGAGGAATTCGGTCCGCAACCGTCGATATCCTGTTTATGGCGAATGGCCTTGGCAAACCAGATCGCTTTGATCCCCTCATCAATGCGCAGCAGGTGCCGCTCGAAAATCTGGTTAAAATACAGCCCCCGCGTGCCAAATACGGACACCAACTCAATGGCCGCGCTCTCGCTGTCGAGGAGTTCCTTTTCGCTGGTAGCCGGGTTATTGGGATCTACGTACCGCCAGGTGTTCGGACGTAAATAAATCTCATCGCCACCGGCTACGGCCCACTGTCGGCTGAGGGGTACCCCGCCCGTGTCGCCATGCGCGTGACTGTAACATCTCAGATATTCTGCGTCCGTGTGGGCGGCCAGCATCTGATAACCTGCCGCGATTTTTCCCGGAGCCAGATCGATATTCATGTCTGAATTCAGCATCTGGCTCACGGGGCTATTGCGCGGCCATGACCTCGTATTAGTTACTTCAATCAGTTGCATCAGATTTGGGGGGTATTAGACGGTGGGGGGCCGGTCCAGACAAAGCAGCCGGTCGTTTCATAAAGCTGGCCGGCTGGATAGCCAGGGCCGCGACGCACGACCTGACTCGGATCGACCAGATCGGTCGTCGCCATGACGATGTAGTAAGACTTATAGTAGCGGAAAACCTGCGTAGAAAGGTCCGTGATATAACCATCGCCGGTCTGTCCGTCCCCTTCGTTATGCTCGCCGTTGATGATATAGTACCTTCGCCCCGGCCCGTTCCACACGATTTCGTCCTTGATGGTCAACGAATCCGGGTGCAACTCACCGTGGAGCTTGATGTAACGCGAATCGCCCTGCAGGATGTTGAACGGCTCAACCCGCGCATTAGGAGTAACCACAATAGGACTACCGACGCTACCGACGCTCCCAACACTGCCCGTGTCTTCGCCGTTATCGCCATCAGTAGTAGTCCTAGCGAACTCCCCCAAAAAATCCTCCTTCGCATCCAGGGGCAGCGTGCCGGTAAACGACTTCGAGGAATCGCCCACCTTCTCGACGGTTACCGACCAGCGGCCAGCCGGAATGTCCTTGCCGCCAGCGAAGGCAGGCAGCCAGAGGTAATGGAAGTTAGAAACCTGATTCTCGAAGGGAAATGAGCCCGAATCCATCGTGCGCACCTGAACGTCGGGGTACCAGGCCTGTCCGTCGAGCGGCCGGATCGACACCTTCCACGGCCCGGCTACTTTGGTGGTCAGAAAGGTGTTCAGTCCGGTCGATACTTTGTCCCATTTGGCTAAAAGAATGATTTCATCCGTAGCGACCAGACAAAGCAGTTCGACTGCCTTCCAGTTAGGAGCCGTGTTGACCGGAGAGCCAACCGTGCCGCCAATCGTGCCGCCGACTGTTCCCCCGCCAATCGTCGGAAGATCCGTACCCAGCCAGGTAGCGATGGCCTGCGCCAGCACCGCCATTGATACTTTAGTGATCTGACGCACTTTGTACGGCTTGCCGGCAGCATCCAGCTTGGTCACTTCTTTGGTGGTCAGGACATGATCAACCTGAACCACTTCGTCAAACGACGGAGCCTGATAACCCTTAGTTTCGATCATGTTGGTAGTTACGGCGCCGTTATCGGTGACGTCCTGAAGGTTGGGGGTAGAGTCTCCGCCTACCTGAATGGCTTGCAGGACAGCGGCCAGCGTTTGTGGGGAAATGACCTTATTGCCCAGCTCCCCGGCGATGGCTTCGGCGGCTGTGGCATACGTGACGGTACCGGACTGGGTTTGGGAAGCGGGCTTGGCTCCGACGAGCTCAGCCACTTCGTCGCGGGTGAGAAAGACCTGGCTAAGATCACAGGTCAGCTGTTCGCCACCGAACGTGTCGAACGTCAATACGCCATCGACCTGCGTTACGTCGCTGATCAGCAGATCGGCGTTCGTATTACAGGCAATGCGTATTTGGCGGACTAAATCCGTAAGCGCAACCTTAAGTGGATTGGGGAGCATAGTGGGTAACTGCTACAGGATATCGAGGTCGCTATAGCGACAGAATTCCAGTCGTTCCCTTTTTTCGTCTTCAGCGAGTTCAGCTGTTTCGAAAGACCAGGACGCGAACTGGGTGCAGTTACCCGATGTGTTGTCCAAACTTACAAACTTTTTACGAAGTTCCAGCGTAACCCATTCACTTTGTGGCTCCCATTCGAGCTTCATGATGTAGCCTTTAACGGGCTGGCCGCCTTCGTCCGGAACGGTGATGTAACCGTAGTTCCGGTCAACTATAACCCCATTCTCGTCTTTTTCGGGCGGCAATAAGCCTACCGAAGCTGCGCGCAGGCGGTTCACCTGCTGGCGAGTTAACCGCGCTTTGCAACGAATCCGGATCGGTAGCCAAAGCGGAGCGTCTAATTCGCCCAGGGCGATATCGTCCCCATCGACCAGCGTCATACCGGCCATTGGATCGCAGGCATCCTTGACATTGGTCTGACTCATGAGCTTTTTGTTCTGGGGCACGTCCGTTTGCTTGATGATGGCCGTAGGGCCTTTTTCGACCAGACAGCCCGACCAGTACGGCGCTGTCGTGCGAAACATTCGCCCGGGTGAAAGCCGAATATTGTAGGTTGAGGCCGCATTGGTCAGGCCCAGCACATTGTCAAAGTCGGCTCCAAGTTCCGGCATGAACGGGCTTGCGGTAGTCGCTGGCGCAACCGTGGCCATGTTTGCCAGTTCCTCCACGTCGCGGTCTTTATTGATGGTGATCCGGAAAGGCGTCACACCGGGTTGCGAAACAGAAATCACCTCAAAATTCCGGTTGTAGTTGACGGTACCGGAAATAGCGATGATCAGGCCGGGAGCGAGCCAGGCCACAGGCTTGGCAAATTCGATGGCCGTTTGCTGAAAAATCGAAACTTCGGGCGTGATCTTGATCATTCCGCTGTAAGCCGCCGTCGGCTGGCACTGGATGATAAAGCCGTTGTTATCGTATTGGGTCGAGTCTTTTGGCGTGTCGGCAAATTGGTTCCGGCGCGTTTCTTCGATAGCCAGGCCTGAGGTCATTAACGGGCTGACCAGTTCGAGCGGAGTGGATTCGTTTTTGATGGGCGTCGAAAACTGGCGTTTGTTGCAAAACTCCTCCATAATGCCCGCGCCTTCACTGGGGGCCGTTTCGTAACCGGTCGTAATGGTTGAATACAATTCCGCTGCGACCTCCTCCTCGGAAAAATCGCCCACGTCCACCAGACTGAGCAGCTCCACATCGCGATAGAAGTAATCTGTCTTCTCAGCGCGCACAATATCGACCGGCTCTGGGCCGCTGGTGTCCACGCCGTATTCCAGGCCGATTCCATCGATGGCCTTCCAGGATAGTAGCTGATCACGCAGTGAGAGGACCAGTGCATCTTCTTTTAGCGTGTAGACGGTAGGCATAACGCCCCGGATCAGAAGCCCAGAGGTGACCAGCCGCTGCGAGCCGCAACCGTCAGCCGCGTAGTGAGTGCCCTTTAAACCGTAGTAAGTAGAACGGAACCTATCTTCCAAATTGGTGATCATGGCAACCGACCGGCTGAGCGCTTCATGAACCATCAGGCCCGGGCTGAGCGAAGACGCATTGGAGGTTTGCCCGTTGATCCGTAGATCGAAGGTGGTTACATTGACTTGTATCCGGCTGCTGCCTACTTCATTCTTGGTGTGACTGTAGCTCATATAACTGAACAGGAACAGTTTATCGCCGGGCGCCGTATCGAGACTGATGTTTAACGTACCTCCTACACTGGTAGCCATTTCCAAACCGGATTGGCCGCCTGACAGCTTCGGGTGAACATCGTAAACTGTATCTGATTTGTCAGCGGCTTTTCGGTGCACCAACTGCGTGACAATATTCCAGCCCGTAATTTTCGGTTTAGTCAGGTTAAGCCCTCGTTCGGTGATCCAGAGCCACAGCCGGTAAGAAACCTTTAGGCTTATGTTACGAACGCCGGAAGAACGGAATTTGAACAGCCATTCATCGAAGTGTAGCGGTCCCTCGGCGTTGGATAAGCCCAACGGCTTACCAGATGCGAATTCCTCAATTTCGCTGGTTTGCGGTTCGGACGTGTCGAACGTAATATAAACATTGGCGTCTCCTTTGTAGGTCTGCTCGATCTTTCCCCCAGCCTTTACCGTGTTGGCAAACGATTCACCAATTGACTGACTGGTTAAGGGGAGCTGATTGACGGTCGGGCGTGAGATCGTGGTATCATCGAGCGTTTTAGTGCCCAGCAGTTGCAGCTTAGTGTCCCATTTGGCCTTTACATTCTGAGCCAGACTATTGCGCTCCAGCGCGATCCCCGGCTTTCGTTTTACGCGGTTGTAGGTAGACAGGTTTAGCCGCCCCTCATATTCGACCAGAAACTTACTGTCAACGACGATACCCTGCTGAAACAGAATCGTTGCGTCTGGCCCTTCCGTGGTCCGGATGGCTTCGATAAAATCCCGGCCCGAATAACCGTCAAATTCGAGCACTTGGTTTTCGTCCGAATTCTCATAGTTCATCCCGTGCCAATCCGGGTCGCGCTCCAGGATGAATTTTAAACTGCCCCATCCCTGCGGTTCCCGGATGATTTCGGTGCTCGTGATCTTATCAGCTGTGTGCAGCAGTTGAAAACGGACGGGGAATTCTTCATATAAAGCCGGGAGCGTATGCACTACGCCCCGGTAATCAATAAATATATCAGTCATTTTACTTCAAAGAGTTACGGTTCTGACGGTATTGGGTTCGGTTGTTCTTACGCTTTTCGTAATAGCTGAAGCCGCTCTCGTCGATGATCGTCTGATTGACGGGCCGGGCGTCCAGAGCTTCGCCCAGCACCTGCCGCATGTCAGCTTTGGATAGGCCGCCACTATTGACTACTACGAGCTCACGTTGTCGGCCGTCACGGAGCCGTTCCATGGTACCGGCTTGCAGCGCCAGTTCGCCCGTCGCATCGAAGCGTTTCCGGTCGATCCTATTCAGGATCGAAGCGGTTTGCGCTGCCGGCACAATCGTATCGCCCGGCTTGGTCATGATCATCGTCGGCTGACTCATCAAAGACGCTCCGTCCGAATTGATCAAAAGCTCGGCACCGGCTTCCCCCGCGATAGCAGGCCCCCGATAGGGGTCGCTGGCCTTTTTCCCTTTTGCGTAGGTTGGAAGCGGGCGGACTGTGCCCCGGTAATCAATGAAAATATCGGCTGGATTGGGCACGGCGGTAGAGATGGCTTATTAATAGCCGTTGCCGTGCAGAGGTGTGATCTAAAGATAACTAATAAAGACAGTTTATCTAAAAAAACCGTTCACTCAAAAATTGTTGGTGTAGTAAATCGCTTTTACCTATAATTATTTCAATTTATCATGAAAAATACCATATATGACCAAAATTCATTTTATTCATCTGCACCAAAAATACATAATCACTTAAAAGCTATGTAGTTATATAGGCGCGCTAATTGCCTTTATACTGTTGAAGGCCTCTAATGACCACCTAGGATAAGAAATTTAAGAAATTTAAGACAATATTTGTATAATATTAACATCGTATCTGAGTTCAGTTTTCAAGTTTACTACTAGCAGCGCATACACTTACTATGCTCAATTGGCAACCTATTTTCGATCAACTTGCTCTATCAAAGGAAAATGGCCTTTTCATAACTGAAGATGTTACAAGTTGGTCGGGTATATTTTCTAAAAAAGTTGAACAGGCTTTACTCAAGCTAAAGCCCTATGGCTTCTTTTGCTTGAGTGGTGAGCCTTTTTTGCTCTTTTTCGAGGAAAACAGAAATAATACAGAAACCCATCATGCTTGTTGGAACTTCAATCAGGCACCGGTAATCTTTTTTAATGGTGAATATGATATTCACATATATAATGGATTTGCTTTAGCAAAAACTCAAAAATTCTTAAAAAAGCTTGGCGCAAATCAGGAAGTTTCCAATTACAATTACTGGAATTTAACCTCTGGAAAGGTATGGGAGTTTCATGAAAAGGATTTCAAAAAAGAGTCTAGAGTTGACTATAAACTGTTAGCAAATATTAGTGCAGCACGCAATCAATTACTTAAAAATAATCTATCGCCATCTGATGCTAATAATTTAATAGGTAGATTGATATTTGTTAGATATTTGATTGACAGAAGAATTCGATTCTCGTTTGCAAGTAACCTCACTAACTCAAATAATGAAGGCTACATGAGTAACGAGGAATTTATAAGTATTATTGAAGACAAATATGAGTTATATGGTTTATTTAGACACTTAAGCGAAAAGTTTAAAGGAGACTTATTTCCTATTGAAACACAGGAAGAGCAAACAATAGAAGATACTCATTTATCAATCTTATATCGCTTATTCAATGGAGATGAAATAGAAAAGGGACAACTCTCCCTATTCAATATATATGACTTTAGTATTATTCCTATTGAGTTTATTAGTAACATCTATGAATATTTTATGGGTTCTGATAAACAAAATAGTCAAAAAGCTTTTTATACACCAACATTTCTTGTCAATTATATTTTAAACAATACTGTAAGCACCTTCTTTCAAGAAAACCCAAAAGCTCAAATATGCCGCGTACTTGACCCCACCTGTGGATCTGGTATTTTTTTAGTTGAAGCGTTTCGTAGATTGGTTAACCAATACGAATTGATGGTTGGGCGGCATATTACAAACCAAGACCAAGGTATTCTTTGTCAGCTAATATCTGATAATATATACGGCATAGATAAAGACAAAGATGCTATAAACGTAGCAATGTTCTCTTTATATATAACTCTCCTAGATTTCCAAGATCCGAAAGATATTGAATCTTTTCAGTTTCCTCCGTTAAAGAACACAAACTTCTTTGTCGAAGATTTCTTTGACTTTTTTGAAGGAACTTTATTTGAGAACACCAAAGAAAACAACTATGCTATTAAACTATATGACATAGATTTTCATTTTATACTAGGCAATCCGCCTTGGGGAAGTGTTAAAGATAGTCCATATATAGAATACATTAAAAAGCGTTCAAGAAAAGAGGGGATTTCTATACCAATAAGTGATAATCAATTCGCTCAAGCTTTCTTAATACGTACTAGTGATTTTTGCCGACCTTTTACGCGCTGTGCTGTAGTAGCAACAAGTAAAATATTTTACAATAACGTAGCTGAAAAATATCGTGATTATCTAAGTGCAAAATTTTATTTGGATAAAATATTTGAGTTATCGCCTGTACGTGATGATGTCTTTGCTCAAAATGGTAGAGCAAAGAAAGCAATTGGACCAGCCGCAATAATATTTTATCGATTTGCATTTGGCAATGCAACAAGCGACAATGAAGTTGTTCATATATCATTGAAATACAGTATTTTTTACAAGTTATTTAAGGTTCTTTCGATAGAAAAAAACGATGTTAAAAAATTAAAGCAGAACTTGTTTAGTCAGTATCCTTGGATATGGAAAGTTCTGCTTTATGGAAATGCTCTTGACTTTCAATTTATTAAACGTTTAAGAGAGTATCCAACTATTTTGGAAACAGTTGACGACAAGAAAAATTTTGATTTTGGTACAGGAGTTATGATAAATGGAGGTGATCCCAATG
>Ga0325400_1007140_pt1 | contig 10672 bp, 14 predicted proteins | sample PopdelMetagenome_2_FD_205662 | JGI IMG/M metagenome (GOLD analysis project Ga0325400, IMG submission 205662) | Populus deltoides microbial communities from Bellville, Georgia, United States - Xylem-PdKOR-R1 | ecosystem: Host-associated > Plants > Phyllosphere > Stem > Wood/Secondary xylem...
CTGCCTTTCTGTTATTCAAGACTTCTAAATTTTGAGTCTTGTAAAGTTCTTTTCCTCAATTATCTAAGGATCACACCTTCTTAGGGGTCAAACCTAAAATTCACTGCCCCAAACAACTTCAGAGCATACTTTTTAAAACTATAAATTTGCAGAGCAAACTTTTGTAAAGTATCTCAAAATAGCTGCTCCCTTGTTGAAAAAGTATATAGCTATACTAAAAGTTTTACTACTTGTAGTCCACTAAAGGCTTAACAGATTTCGAAATAAGAAATTACTGTTATATGTATTTAGAATAGTAAAGTCCTAAACAAAAAAGATTAATATTTTATTACTGCTAAAATAAGCCTAAACCTATAAAATTCGCAGAAAATTTTAAATACTGAAATGTACCCCAAGGTTTTAAAGCTAGACTTGACCCTGACTTGAAAAATTAAATAAAAGCACATAAAATTGACCTTTTTGATGGTTGTGCCATCCCATGTTGTAGTGGCAACCATAACCTTGATTGTTGACATGGTCACATGATATATATTTCTGAATGCATGCAAGAAGCATTGGTAGAAATTGGATCCTTCATTGAGATTGGCAAAGACAGCTCCAGCAGGATTTGAGGTCATTGTGAAGGCATCTGCGCTATGGTTCGTGTAAGCATCCATTGAATAGACTTCAACTTGGATGGCGGTACTGTCATTATTGTTTTCATTTCTTGCTAAATGTTGCAAGAAATTGTTTGAGGGTTGTAGTAAAAGCATTCAAACTCCAGTTTCTAAAATCATATACTGCTTGACTTCAAGTTGAATATCTGTACTGTAAGTGTTGTTTTCAATCTTTTGTGAGATCTTCACTTATTTTTCAGAAAAATGTGAAACTCCTTTTCTGTCTAATTTTCTAGAAGTGATTATTTATGAGCATGCAGAGATTCTTTGTTAATTTCAAAAGAAGCATCTCCCATGGTGATTTTGTTTTCAATAGACAGGACAATTGGAGTGCTGCTTTTTATGTTGTTATGGTATTTATACTCTAAAAATGTTGGCAAGGCTGAATGGCTTCTCTCATTTGTTTGTTTACTGTATGCCACCTGGGGCAAATTACCGTATTAATTTTTTAAATTTACCTTTAGTAAAACAAATTTATTGCAGAAAACAGAAGCTTGAAAAACCCCAAATGGATGCTAAATGTAAAAGATTAAGCAATCTCATAAAGGAAAATGCTAAGCGACGTATGGAGTTACTGGAGAAGGAAAGCAGTTTGGTATGATAAACTTCTTATTGTGTCCTTGTGCTTTGCAGTAGTCCTAGTTTATGGTTGCACAAACACCTTAACTTCTCATTGCATATTATGTCTATTTACACTTACAGGGGGTGCAAATTCGTGGAAAATACAAGGAAATGGGAGACTTGAAGAAGGAAGAAGAATCACGCCAACAAAGAATCATAAAAGCTAAAGAGGATCTTGCAATTGCTGAAGCAGAACTTCGAAATTTGCCTGTCTATGAACCTCCAAAAGATGTGCTTGTAAGTATACTTTTTAGCTGGAACTGGCATCTTCTTCTGGTGGTACTCAGTGTACCAGGTCAATATGGTAACTTGACACAGGCATTTTTTTACTCAAACATATGGAAGCTGTAGTTTTCGCCATGAACTGCCCTTTAGAGGTTACGAATCCACCTATTTTGTTATGTATACATATGTTCTGCATCTTTTTTAAATTGGCTTTTTTCCATATTTGCCAGGATAAATTACGCTCTCAGATTTCTGATTTGAAAGTCTCTGCAAATCAAAAAAGAATTCAGAAGCAGGACAAGGAGAAAGTTTTAAATCAAAAGAACATAGCACTGAGGCAATGTGTTGACAGGTGGCGTTTGAATCAATGATGGAATTCATTCATGGACCTATATTTTAATTAAATGACATTCATTTAGCACATTTGAATACCCTTTTGCAGGCTGAAGGATATGGAAAATAAAAACAATAAGCTCTTACAAGCATTAAGAAATTCTGGAGCTGAAAAGATATTTGAGGCTTATCATTGGCTGCGAGAACATCGTCAGGAATTGAATAAGGAAGTCTATGGGCCTGTTTTGCTTGAGGTATTTTTTTGAATTTTGGCTGTCCTGCTTGTAATTACAAATGTTCCTGCTTGCAGTACCATAATTTCATTGGGATTGCTAACCCAGGTTAATGTCTCTAATCGGGATCATGCTGACTACTTGGAAGGTCATGTCCCATATTATATCTGGAAGGTACTTTCAAGTCATGGCTTTTTCATAGTTTTGTTTTTAAATTTTGTTTGTCTTAACATCAGAAAATGAAAAAAAAAATCTTTGTTGAGAAGTTCTTTCGATTCTCACTTTAGTGCAGTATGCTTGCTTTGTCTTGTATCCTACACCCATGCCTGCACCTGGATTATCTATTGCTTCTTTTGAGAGCCTCGTTGCATGAGATGAATGCAGATGGAAAATGTGAAAGTGTTTTGGTGCAAGTATGTGGGGAAAGGAGATGCTGACTTACACTGATTTTACAAAATTGAATAAGATTATGTGATGAAGTGGAGGAATGAATCAGAGGTGAATGGACTCAAAATTTAATCTGGAACAAATTCATTAATGAGGGAGTTATCAAGCATTTCCCCTGCACATTTTTACATGTATAGCCAAATAACTCGGTAGGAACAATTCTGTGATACTTTTAGAGGAAATAAAAGATTTGAAGTGCATGTTGCCTAGAGATATGAAGTTGTTTCCTGAATTACTCCTTGCTAAATAAAGGGCAGACCAGGATGTAGCCAGTTGAGTTTATAAATGAGAGATGAAGGTTTGGTGAGGGGACATGAATATGTGATGCCTGTTTATCTAAATTTGACCTAGAGCAAATTGCTAAAGGCTTTTTACAAAGGAAGATTATTCTCAAGTTTATGATTGAGTTGATCTAAGAAGAAACTCGTGCATGAGAGTTAAATGTAAATGTGACTTCTGATGGAGTATTCAGGTCTGCATCTCAAATTTGTTGTAGTCATGCTTGGGAGGAATCACAGAAAGTTGTAGAGGTGGCATGATGCATAATGCATAACCATATCTATATATCTGTATGAACTGTAATTTTATTCTACTCATTTTCTCACTGTTTCTTTAGTGTTGGGTTAGCTTTTTGATATGTTGAATTTTATTGAGAGTTTTTGTCATCCTTTTGTTTTGTGGGCTATCTTTGATGTACATCTGGTACCTTTTTTTCAGCATTCATTCAGCAGAATGCTTTCTCAACATATTTCCAGCATGTATCTATTTGGCCATTTGCAAAAATGGTAGAATTCTATTTATCACATTGGTGGTCAATTTTGCTTGTTTTGTAGTCTTTCATAACCCAGGATCCTCATGACCGGGACTTTTTGGTAAGAAACCTGAAGTCATTTGATGTGCCGATTTTAAACTACGTGAGGGATAAATATCGTCATAAGGAGCCTTTTTTCATTTCCAATGAGGTATCTGTCACATTTTCCTCAAGTACATGTTCCTTTGAAGTAGCTTAGCTTACTGTGGTTTTTTGTCTCTGTATCGGACAGATGCGTGAGCTTGGCATCTATTCACGGCTCGACCAAGTTTTTGAAGCTCCGGATGCTGTTAAGGAGGTTTTGATCAGCCAGTTTGGGCTGGAACATTCTGTATGCTCTCTAAACTTGATTTAATAGTTGTTTGGTGTTTGCTCTCTGAGATGATGTTGCCTTGTGTTATTGAAAACATAGCAGATATGCTTTTTGTCGTACAGCTTAAATATATTGTGTGTGTGATATTTATGCATGTTTCACACTTGTCTGTTTCTGTCAGTATATTGGGTCAAAGGAAACTGATCAGAAGGCTGCTGAGGTGGCAAAGTTGCGAGTTTTAGATTTTTGGACTCCTGAAAATCACTACCGGTGGTCTGTTTCTAGATATGGTGGTCATGTATCAGGAAGTGTTGATCCAGTTGATCGCTCACGTCTTCTTCTCTGTGGTATGGTTCTTACGAATGATTTTCTGAATCAACATATTTTCAAACACTTAGTTTTTTTTATTCTTTTGTAGACATTTATTTCAATACTCTGAACTGCCACTTTTGGTTATGAAATTATAGGTTCAGATGTTGGGGAAATTGAAAGGCTGAGATGCAGGAAAGAGGAGCTGGAAGAAGCTGTTGGTGCTTTAGAGGAGGATTTAAAATTGCTGATGACCGAGCAAAGATCCATAGATGAAGAAGAGGCTAAACTTCATAAACAGCGGGTATGCTGAAAAGGATGCAAGAACCTGTTCTTATGCTATATGCTGAACCCTGATTTCTTGTATTGTATTTTCATGCATACCACTGAACTTGATATATGGGATAAGTAACCACTTGTTGTCTAGCAGACAAATTTAGTTTTCCAGTCTGTAAAATATTCTTTTGTAATGTAATCTGTAGGAGGAGATTGTCGGCAATGTGACACTGGAGATGCGAAAACGGCGTGAAATGGAGAACCGTGTTGGTAAGTACAACAGATTTACTTATTGCTACCAACAGTACCTTTTCTGTCTGAGGTGACAGTAAATGAAATATTTCCGTGGTTTAGATCAAAGGAAAAGGAAACTAGAGTCATTGCTGAGGGAGGATGACCAGGATGCTGTTATGGCAAAACTGATTGATGAGGCTGCAAACCTTAACACTCGGCGGTTGCAATGTGCAATTGATATTAAGGTGAAATTGGTTTTGAATCTGGCAGATGTGCATATGAAGAGTTGATCCCCTCCAGACTTATCTTTACCTTGACAAAATGTTTTACAACATTTGACAGAATTTACTCGTCGAGGCTGTTGCTTACAAATGGAATTTTGCTGAAAAACATATGACCTCCATTGAGTTTGATGCGAAGGTATTTCCATTGGTCAAGTTGTTATTGGATTAATTATCTTCTCTCAAAGTTGTTATTGGATTAATTATCTTCTCTCAAAAGTTATCATTGAATACCAAGGATTACCTTACTGCAGAGGATATAACAGTTTCCTGCCACCATCTTTTTGAATGTTTCTTAATGCACTGTAAATTCTCATATGGCAAGTGGATCATGTTATCTGTTTGATGTTTGTGATTCAAAACCATCTTGATATTTGCACGGGATTTTTTTTGGTGGATTTTCAATTAGTTAGGGAGGTACAAAAGCTAATTGTCTTCTGCATCAAGAAAAGTGTTTGTAGACAGGATGTCTGTGCATTTAGGTGTCATGTTTTACCTTTTATGTTTGTTTTAGAAAATATTGCTCATTTGAGTAGGCATAATATCCTGTCTTTATTTTGTTTTTTTGATATTTTTCTTGTTGCACAATGTCATAGATTAGAGAACTGGAACACGGTCTGAAGCAGCCTGCAAAATTTGCTCAACAAGTAGCATGCCAATTGGAGTATTGTGAGTTACTGGTTTTCCGGGCATGGTTCTGATTTGTGCTGTTGCTGGAAATTTTCCAACTTTTTAGTTCTTGCAGAAACGACAATTTAACACCACATACTTGTGTCTGTGTTCCATGCATTTGAAAATGGGATAGCATATCTGATAATTTGCCACATGATTATGGCAATTGCTTATCCCTGTACTTTTCAGGCATCCCCTCATCCTATTACCGTGCACTCTTTTATTATCAAGTATGAACATTGAGTTCACTAATCATTACATTCTTTATTTTCTATCAATGAGGAAATTGGTGCTTCTTGCTGAGGATTTGTTATACGGTTCATATATCTCACAATCATAGATAAAGATAATGCAAGGGTAACAAATGCTTACGGTTCAGCTAAAACTTTCGTGTAGCATATTGATGATACTTGGAAAATTTCAAGTATTTGAGTATGGCCTTAAGACATTATTTGCAATATTTCTGACTTTTCACTTTCTTTGCGACAAGGCAAGAAGGAAACAGAGGATCATCGACAGCAACTCTTGGCTGCTAAAAGACATGCAGAATCAATTGCTATCATCACTCCAGAACTTGAGAAGGCTTTTCTTGAGGTTTGTTAGTATTATGACTGGAATTTAGATTTTTAAATCTGAGGATTGTTAATTTAACATGATCTAAAGTGTTAAAGAGAGTGTTTGGTGCATAATAAATGCAACTCTTGGCTTCCATAAGTTGCTGTTTATGGAAGCATGTCTGAGGATAAAAGAACCCCTCCACAACATTTTTTAAACCAATTTGTGTACCAACTTTTGTATTTACTTTTTTACTCTGCCTGCAATGTTTTGTCAAATAATGACCTGGATTCTAGAATGAATGAAGTCAAATTTGATTAGATGAACTGTTTAAAGAAGAGTTTTCTCTAAACAGCTTTAGCCTTATGTTTGATGATAGTGCGGCTCATCCTTGTTTAATTTATAAAAATGGTAATGTAATTGGTTAGAATGTTTTAAACCTTTCTTTGGCTTGAATGATCATTTATTTGGACATTGATTCTGGTTGAACCAAACATTGTTAAACGTGGCTTTTGCAATAACATGAATGTGGTTCCTGGCTCAGAATCATAAGTGATATATAGCATTCGGCTTGAGTTGCTGTACCTCATTGCAATTTACAAGGTCTTGGTTTGAGCGCTCCTTGGAGCATTTGGCCTTTGAGGAACCCCCCCCCCCCCCCAACCGCCCCAATGTGGCCTTTGAAAGCCTCATGTGGTGCAATTTGGTCCTCATAGTGTCCAAGCGCTAAATAAGACCGACCATCCCCCGCCCTACTAACTGCTAAGTGCTAAGTCCCTGGAGGTGGGTAGCCATCTTCTTAGACAGCTTAAGATGTATGAAATTTTACTGTCAAAAACAGTGATTAGGTTAATCAAACACTACTTGATCTAAGGTGGGTGAGATGTTGCAACATGGGCCTTACCTTGGAATAAGCGTTTCACAATTAAGTGATTGAACTCTCCCAAAGTGAACCTTCAGTGGCATGAGTCCTATTAATTTAGTCAGAATACCTTGTGGAAGCTCTGATGGTTTACATTGAACTTTCCTCTACTTGTTTAATTATATGGGCAGCATGAGTGGCCTACCTTCTTAAAATGCTCTTGCTGAAGTACATAACACTGGATGCAGTTGAAATATTTACATGTATTTCCTAATAATTGACCACAGAAGAACAAAAAAGATACTTCCATTTTAGAACCATTTTTTTAAGCGATTAAGATCATGCCTTGTACTTTTCTGTATTATAAACTTAATCCTGCTTTGATGCATTTGCAACTGTGTTCTGTCTTCCTTATTGGAAGACTGTTGAGTCTTCATGTCTTCTGTGCCACTCAAATCCTTTTGACTTAACAAGGCTTGCCTCTGCAGCTGGAGTAGCATGTTAACTCACAAATGACAAATCTATTTGTACACAGGAATTTTCCAATTACAAAATTTTGTGTTCTTGTCAGCTTTGTTTGACTCAGAGCATGAATTAGAATTGTTCTTATTTGGTGATATATACTCTTATTTGTCACATGGATATATGCTTATTTGATGCTTTAAACTCTTATGCTGTCTCGTGAATATTTTCATTTACGGTTTACACTCGTGGCTTTTTTGTCTTATGAATATGATGAGTGATGCTTTTTTGTCATGTGAATATGATGAGTGATGACTCATTTACATGCTTACATGCAGATGCCAACGACTATTGAGGAATTGGAGGCTGCTATTCAAGATACTTTGTCTCAAGCCAATTCCACTCTTTCCCTGAACCAGAATGTGGTGGAAGAATATGAACACCGTCAGGGAAAGGTAATGCTTGAGAGTTGAGACTATTTGTTTTTTATATCATTTATAGTTCTTGCTTTGAAACTTCATTTACCATTACAAGCACTGCAGATAGAAGCCATTACCAAAAAACTTGAAGCCGATAAAGAAGAACTAAAAAAGTGTTTAGCTGAAATAGATGCCTTGAAGGTAAGAGATGTTTCGTTGCTTTGCCACATAACTGGCATATATATATATAACTGTCATTTTGCTAGATTGCATTTCAGAAATTCTGGGATTGTCTACGGCTACAAATCATGTATGTAGGATGTGATTGAGATTTAAATAGAATAATGGAATGCAAATAATGAGATGAGTAATGAAAGCTTCAAAAGTGACCTTTTTTGGGAATCATTTAGTTGATTTTAGTGTAAAGTTGGAGTTTTCTTATTTTGTTCTAGGTTTTTTTTTTAATTATGTTGTCAGCATCTATTCAGGTTAATTTGTATCACAAACCTGTTTTAGTTGAGGTTCATGTAGCGCTGGGAAAACATTGGAAACCAAGAGTATCTTGGAAACTAACTTTACTAGAAATCTATGCACATGAGTAGTGTTAATAGATCATGCTGGAGAAAAGAAAGCTCAGATTTGGTGTTTTCTAGGTTTTTTCATTGCTTCATATTCCAAAATTCAGATCTGTTGCTACCCAGACTTTGATTCAATTTGGCTTTGTGATTCTTGAAAGTATGTTTATTTAATTTGCATCTGTAGATTCTAATTTGAGAAACTTACTAGAGCAGGATATTGAATAGAGATTATTTTTGGGATAATATGAATATTCACCCTCCCCTCCAGGCGGTAATCTTTGGCGCTGAAGCTTGATATAAATTTAGCATCTTGCTGTACGATCCAACTACTATGGGCACTTAACAAAAATAGTAACAAGTATAATTGGGGACCATGTAGGTTGCATGAAATTGAAACAGCAACTAGATAAAAATTAAGATAAATTATGGGGATGCATGAATGGTACGATTCAAGGAGCTTGAGCCAAGTATTTCTTTCAACTTCTTAGTTTATTGTATTTATTTCAGCCAAGCAAATGAATAGACAAAGCAGATAAACTGTATTTAAGTTTGACATAATTCATCCTATTGTCTATATTAATTCAACTCGCATCTTTTTAGTATTTCTCTCTGTTGCTGATTATTTATTTAGATTAATGTGTAGAATTTTATTGTCTTGTCTCCCCCTAAAAGTTGTTCCTTGGTTAATATGCAGGAGAGTTGGCTTCCAACTTTGAGAAGCCTTGTTACTCAGATTAATGAAACTTTCAGCCATAACTTCCAGGAGATGGCAGTTGCAGGAGAAGTTTCATTGGGTAATTATTATGGTCTTCTAATTACAATTGACTACATAATATATTACCAAATATCACTTGCTCATTTGATTTAGTGTTCTTTGTAGATGAGCATGACAATGACTTTGATCAATTTGGAATATTGATAAAAGTGAAGTTCAGGTGACTGCAGTCTTAACCTTCTATTTGTTTTAGCATATCCAGTTTGGTGTTTCTAAGAGGTATTTAAATTGATGAAGCATAAGTCTTTGCTTGTTGAGAATTGCTAATCCTCTTTTACCAAATTTTGATTGGAACTGGAGCTGCAAAAACAACTTTGATTTGAAATTCTCCTTTTCGTGAATAATGGTTATGCAACAACCATTGGACCTAATGCTGAGAGCCAACTCAGTCTCTCACCTTCCTCTTTTATGTCAAGCTCCTTGGGAGACAGTCTTCTTCTGGATTTTGTTTATGAGGCCTATGAGTGATTATAAATTAAGTTCCATGATATTGATTTTTTGAGCTAAATGTTTAAGTCTGCAGTTTTAAACTATGCATTGGACTCCTTTGGTTCACAACTTATTTGGTTTCTTGTTATGGTCCTCAGAGAAGCCGGACAACTTCAAGTTCTTAGTGCTCATCATCAATCTGGAGGGGTATTTCCCTGACATGAAATTCTGTATTCATTGTTGCGAATACAGTGTCTTTACAATGTCTTTATTTTTTTTAATAGGAGCGTTCAGTTTCAACCATTCTGTATCTTGTTTCTCTTCAAGACCTCACAAACTGCCCGTTTAGGGTAGTTGATGAGATAAATCAAGGTTAGATGCCACTCAAAGCTTAATTACTTAACGGTTAAATAAGATATAGATGGTGCTGTTGGATATTTTTCCTTTTCCTTTTCAGGAATGGACCCCACAAACGAAAGAAAGATGTTTCAGCAACTAGTGAGAGCTGCAAGCCAACCAAACACACCACAGTAAGAATAAATATCGATCTTACCGTACTATTTGAATCCTCAACTTATTATCTCTATTTTGCACACATTTTCCATGCCAAGAAGTTTAAACTGTCTCTATCAGGGTTGTAGGATTTTTGGCAAACTCAATGAAAAGGGCTTAGTGAAATATCTGGCAGGTGTTTTAATAACAATTTTTACTAACAATGTGCAGGCACTTTTCAGTTTTGACCGAGTTCATGCTTTGTTAGTCGTGTGCCCTGTGTGTGCTCAAATGCATATTACATGCAAATATCGTCCTTAGACATTAATTTATACACGCTAGTGGGCTTGTTTTTGTAGGCTTTATACTCTTGATTTTGTATGCCATCTGCAGTGGTTATTCTGGAGCACAGGATGCCTTTTATTTTGCAAACAGTAAATATTTCAACTAATTGTTGGAAAGTCCTGAGTTGTAATAGCATGACAATGTTATCCGCTTTTAGTGGAACCAAATGAGGTCCTGAGGCTGTTTCTGATGGAAGTAGAGTGATTCATATTGGGATTACCCTGCACATATATATTTCCAATTTTCGTGCAATTGTGATTGGCTTCTCTTCCACTTTCCTGCAACAAATGAAACGGTAACTGAAATCATATACTTGTATGGATCTTCTATAGGTGTTTCTTACT
>Ga0325400_1007142_pt1 | contig 10672 bp, 7 predicted proteins | sample PopdelMetagenome_2_FD_205662 | JGI IMG/M metagenome (GOLD analysis project Ga0325400, IMG submission 205662) | Populus deltoides microbial communities from Bellville, Georgia, United States - Xylem-PdKOR-R1 | ecosystem: Host-associated > Plants > Phyllosphere > Stem > Wood/Secondary xylem...
ATGGTGACTGCCAATTCCAGCTCTTCTTCAATAAAGGTGGCTGCCAACTCCAGCTCTTCTTCAACAATGGTGGCTGCCAACCTTTGACATCTTGGATGAGTGCACATGGTTGGTGCAACTCCAGCTCTAGCTGCTGCAATTGTCAATGGTTGTTGCACATTAATGGCAACCAACCCAACAGAAATACCATTCATTTTTGTTTTTGGCTACGTAATATTTACCAACGTCAGAGTTAGAAGTATCCATATTCGAATATTCACTGACGCCAAAGTCAGGAATATTACAAGCAAACCATCATAGCATAAAATCAACAAACTCTTAACAATTTAAGACAAAACCAACAATTCAGCTTATCTCATGTAGGGTGTACTAGGGGTGTTAATCCCTTCCCTACCCACAACCAGTCTCATAGCATAGAATCTATGTTGACCAGTTAGGGTTCCTAGTAATCATAATATTAGGTGGCAACTCCTTAAACCAGACCTTTTGAATATTAAAAGCATGAACCATATTGTTTATAACTGGCTCTTTCATAAATGTCATCCTTAACATCAATTTTTTTCTAGTCTAGGATTTTGCACACTAAAAAGCCTCACTAAAAAGTCTATTTGGCGTTGCGGTTCAATCCTCATTTTTCTTCATCAGATGCTTTCCAGATGGTTAAAATAGCAAAAGATAAGCATAAAAGTTATGGATCCAGATGGTTAAAATAGCAAAAGATAAGCTCAAATTCATGCACAAGACAGAAAGATGCAATTCCATGTCCCTTTACGATCCATCAATCATGCTGACAAGAAAAATCAATCATTTGACTCGTCCCTTGTCTGAAATTAGACATTTTTTTTTTCCTGAAAACACATTCATCCATGAATCGATACTTCTTGTTATTTCGTGCACTTCTATCTCTACTACACGAGAGGAGCCGACCGAGACTTGCAATAATATTTATCATTTCTAATTTCTGTTTTGTACTATTGATCAAGTTGTTAAAATCTAAAATGAAGAAAATTACATTTGATTTACCTATTAAATGATATATATATTCTTTCCATAAGATTATGTCCTTTTATGTCATTATGATATTATAAGTAAAGATGATAAAAGATAGAATATGAAAGTTTCTCGTAAATTTTCAATAAACAAATGTTATAGTAAATATATATTTATATCTAAAGTAATGCATCATAACATCATGTGATTTACGAGTAAACATATTTTTTAGTTGTAAATCACAACCCAAACCCTTGAAAGTAATTATACAAACAATTAAAAGCACTTGAGGTTTTTTTTTTTATAATGATTTATTTTTTATATGAATACGAAAGCACCTCCTCAACTTTTTGTTTTTCATAATTTTTTTATTTTTCCTCAAAAGTTTTTTTATTGTGAACCCTAATTAGATGATATTAACGACATACATTGAAATTATTTTGGTTTTTTCCCCGCATGAAAGAATGTTTAGAAATCGGGTTTGTTATCGAGACCGCAAAATTTGATATAATCAGGAAATAATATGATATTTTTAAATTTTTCATAACTTCTGAAAAATGTTTTTTGCCCAAAATAAAAGGAAAACACTTTCCTGAAAATCAAGTTAAATTTTTTTTTGACTGTAAAGTATTTTTCATTAACCAATTTTTTTAATAACAAACAAACACATGAATGTTTGGAAAGTGGTTTCCAGAAAACCATTTTTCAGGTAAACAAACACTCCCTTAATTCAATCACTAAAGAGTTATCCAAGAATAATTATTCTCCACTAGCAGTTGTTGCATACTAAATTTTTGTTGTCAAAACATACATGATAGGTGGCTTCAATATCAATCCATCATTTTTTAGGATTTTCCATGAAGTTTACTTCTAACATAACTACAACAAGCTTAGTAGCTTTCTCATCAACATTCTCAGTGATATGCTAAGAAATCATGGTTTTGTTGAGCTTTGTTATCATCATAGGCTTGATGATGGAAGGATTATTGCTTCATCATGCTTTATATTTAAGTTCACGCCACTCAAATTATTTTGGTTTTTTCCCCACATGAAGAATGTTTAGGAATCGGGTTTGCCATCTAAACCACAAAGATTACCAGGTTAACAAGTACATCGAAATTATTAACAATAGATTTATCCATTTATTATCTCAATAACAAGATTAACTTTGCAATTATATATCACACTTATATAATCTCAAATAATATTAATTAAAATGAATCACAAAAATTTAACACACTAATTCTGAAAAAAATAAATAAATTAATAAACAATTTAACTTTGCAACTGTGTATTTATTTATTTGTTTTTCTATGACACACAATGTAATTTTCAACAGAAACTATAACAATACAAATAATTACAAATATTTTTCTTTCGACATCAACATAAGAAAACATTATGCACTCTTCTTTGTTGTTTCAGGATTAAAGTAATAATAACACCTAAAAAGAGTAAATTAAGTGTTGTATTAATTATGTCAAAATAATACAAATAAATATACTAAATATATATAAAACAATAACCAACAATATAATTAAAGTACTTAAAATAAATAGATAAGGAAAGAGAGATTGCAAACTCGATTTTTAATGTGGTTCGGTAAGTCTACATCCACACCTCAAATACTAATCATATTTGAGTATTATACTCTTTTACTAATCCAAGTGAAAGATATAATGCTCTTGATGAATTCACACCGAGAGTACTAACCATACTTGAGTATTGTACTCTTTTACTAATTCAAATGAAAGATACAATGTCTTTAATAAATCCACATAAAAAAAATTACACCACTTGAAGATTTTTCTCTGTAAAATAGAATTCAAGTTAAATAGAATTGCACTTAACATATATTATTTCACCATAATTATTATCCAGTTATGCAACTTTTTTTTTCTTTCCGATCGTCTGTTTTCTTTTTTTCCTGTCAACACAACAACAAAGGAAAATTCCTCGTAGAATCAATGCAACAAGTACACGGATAACAGACGACAAAAAATTTAACATAGTCATGGAATTTAACAGAAGATATATATACACATTACTTTTCCTATTAAAATTAAATTATTTTTTTTAATTTATGTCAATAAATAATCAATTTATTCTTGAAGATATATCAAAACAAATATATTAAAAAATAAATTGTTTTAAGATTGTTAGAGCACCTTAAAGTGCTTAAAGTAAATACATATAACACAATAACCAACAATATAATTAAAGTACTTAAAGTAAATAGATAAGGAAAGAAAGATTGCAAACTCAATTTCTAATGTGATTTGGTAAGCCTACATCCATACCTCAAGTACTAACTGTATTTGAGTATTGTTCTCTTTTACTAATTCAAGTGAAAAATATAATGTTCTTGATGAATCCACATTAAAAAATTACACCACTTGAAGATTTTTCTTTTTTAAAATTTGTTTTCTTGGTAACAATACATCACTAATGCTAGGAGTTTATCCAAACTCACAAGTATTTACAATTATAATTTATTTATAACAAGATTCACTCTCTCAGAAAGCATATTATACAATTGAAAACTATAATTTCACTTTACATATATTATTTCACTGGTAATTATTATCCAGATATGCAACCTTTTTTTCACCATCTTCTGTTTTTTTTTCCTATCAACGCAACAACAAAGGACAATATCATGCAACATAAAATTTATTTCCCAGTAGAATCAAGACAATAAGTACACAGATAACAGAAGATATATACAATTTACTTTTCCTATTAAAATCAAACTGTTTTTTAAATCTATTTCAACACATAATCAATTATTGTTCCTTTTTACTATAATGATCAAGTTTCCACATAATATAAAACATGTATATAAATCAATAATCAAAATTAAAATTAAATTGAGATAATGATTAATTTTCTATAAAAATTTGGATAAAAAAAATATAATAGAAAAGAGTCTACAAAAACAAAAACAATGTCTCAGTTAGAATAATTTTTTCATTAATGAATAGGCCCGCCACAAACCAAGAGGACAACTTCAATGAAGCCATCCCAGCCGATGCAGGTGATTACCCGTCGGCTGACATCTCCTCGCGCGCCTAGCACCCCGCCTCAATCTGAACATGCACCAGACAAAGTTGATGAAAAGACGCCAGGGAGCCTAAGCAGCCGAGAAGAAAGCACGGGAACACCCACCGCGCGAGAAGAAAGGCGAAAAACAGAGAGGGAGCGCGGTAAAGACTGTGAAGCCACAGGATTCACACACAGGGCACCGTGTTTTAATGAGCACTCTTTTATATATATATATATATATATATAATTCTTTTAGTTTTAGTTTTAATTTGTTAGTTATGAACAGTAAAGCAGCACAGTGAATACATTTCTTTTAGTTTGTTAGCGAATCTGGAAAGAATAAAATATTGCTACTTGCATATCACTAATTTGAGTATTAAATTTTTTTAGATATTTATATAAATATTTATATGATTGTGAATTTTAGGGTTTGTAAAATTATTAGAGGTATACCTAAGTTAACTATAATATTCATATTAAAAAAAAAGTCATCTGTCAAGCTCTGTTCACTTTGGTCCGACATTCTTCACCTCTTTCCACCTGAGCTCTCTTTCCCTCCTCCGCTCTAGGAAACCGCCACCACCTCAACCAATAAGGCTTCAAATCTCCACCAGGTGCTTCCTTTTCTATAATGTTTTTTATTTTTAAAATTGATGTCTGCGTTTTCATTTATTTAACTGAAATTCTTATCCAGAGAGATAAATTTGATTTTAATAAGTAAATTAAAAATATATATAATCGGATCGATGAAATCGCTGCTCGTGAACGCAGCTCGAAGAAAGGCACAATCAGCCGATTCTACTGTGGGTGGGAGCATTTAGTATGTTCAGGGTTATTGTGTTGTTTGTTCAAAGAAAGATGTGCCTGTAAATTTGTTAAGTTGATTCTTATCAGTCTGCTCTTTAGAGTTTATGATAACATGAAATATTCATTGTTAATGCTTGTTGTTTTCTTTTTCTTTTTCCTAGACTAAAACATCCTAGACAATCTCTTTGGGATGGATTAGTGTTTCTGGCCTCTTCATCTTCTATTTGTGCTACGGCATTTAGTTTGCTGATATTCATTGGGGATTGAAAGGCCTCGTTTTATGACTTTGTTTTGTCTTCTTCTTATTTCTTTATTCTTTTGGGGATGTGGTATTTTCCTCTTTCTATTTACACTATTTGCTCCCTACAATATTTATTCTTTCGGAGAAGTAAATATATGCATAAATAACAAGAACAGGAGGGGAAGGGGAGTGGGGTTTGACAGTAAGTATTTGCTTAGAAGGGAATGCTTCTTTGGTTTAGAAGCACCATGAAGATTCTTTGCTTTGAATGGCCGAATACCCAGGATCCTAGCACCTTGGCCTGAATGGTTGTGTATATTTGTTATGCATCCATATTTGGCTGAATTCTTTAATAAAGTACATGATATTAGACGGAAGTTCATGATATTAGAAATTCCTAATATGTGCAAGTGCTGCAAAATAGTAAATTTTTTATTTATATGAAAGAAAAGGAGAATGACAAGGGGTTAATTAAAATCAGCAGGATTGCCATGAGTCAACCTCAAGTATCACACCCCTCTTTTTTTCAATTTCTTTTTGTTTCATCTTTTCATGTGTTTCTCACGAGAAGCAAACTTGAGGGAACATAAAGTGCTGGGAAGTAATTTTTGTTGGAATTTCTTGTGTAATCTCTTCTTTTGATGATGACCTCTTGGATGGCTGTATGAATCTTGTTCCGCTTTTAATTTCATGGTTAATCTATTGCTATGAGCATACGTGTTTCAATTTAAAACTCGAGTTGCAACTGAACTTAAATGAATGGTGTTGGATTTGGGCCTTCTATTTGTTTTAACTTCTACAGGGTTGAAATGATAGTGATCTTAAAGTTGAAAAGCAGCAGACAAAAATCAATTAGCCACAATGGTGCATGGTTTCCTAGATTCTCAGCATAAAGTTGAATGTTTTGTTGACCTCCCTACATCCAAAATCATATAGACAGCTACTGCTGGCACTTGCATTGGTCAATGAATACTGTAGAGCATATATTGCAGTGTGAGATAAGGTTAAATCGTTGCATTTTCATATATTGAAAGGATTTCTCTTCTTTTCTTTGTCAATTACAGGACATACGTAGAAGTTACTCAGAGTAAATGCTATTGTAATGTTTTCACGAACTCCCCTACTTTGCAACTAAGTCACCAATATATGAAGCTCGTAGCTAGAATTTTTAGATAGAAGGGTGGCCAAGTAAACTCCTATAATCTGTACCTCTGGAATAATACAGGGAAAGGATGTCTATGTATTTTGATGTCTTATAATACTTGACCAACTCTTGCTTATCTCATTATTTGTTTTTACTTTTTGCTAATGATTCCACACATTTCTAATATTGGTGTGGTTTATGAATTCAGGGTTCTTGCTCGCTGCTGCTAACTTCTCTATACTTGCCTGGTCAGTAAAAATGAAACGTAATGATTTGCATGTGCAGAATGGAGAAATTAAAGAGGCATCTTTTGTTTTCTGGTCAGGAGGGATTACAAGAACTCAAGAAATTTGCCATACGTGTTGAGGAAAAGAATTATACTACCGCCACCAATCAGGTATTTGCCTAATGCGAGGTTGAATAATTATGATATTCTCATGACATGAATATACACATGCATTTATGCATGTACAAATGTGTGTGTAGTGTGCCTACACTTCCTCACCGTTCATTATGTATGCAAGGCTGATTGGGAGTTCGCATGTTTTTGTTAATTCTCTAGACAAGTGTTTTATTTAGAGCGACCAAGTTCAAGTACAAGGGAAGTGTGCAAAAAGAAAATAGCAAATCAATACATAAATAATTAAATAAAAAGAGAGGAAACAGAAGTATATCCTCACAAAAGATGAAATGATAGAGCATATATCCATTTTCCTCCTCTTGTAACATGGATTGCTCTGAGATCTAATGTTTTACCATTAATATCTGATTTCAGTATGATTATCTGTGTAAAATATCTTTGGAGATGCTTTCAATGGAGATCAGGTCTCAAAACGCCATGCCCACTGCCCCTATGGATCCAGCAGGTTATAATGCAGCCGAGCATTGAATTTCTAAACATCTTACCTTTTGTTTTTCTTCTCGCATTGTTATCAAACTCTTTTACATTTTATTGCTGCATATTGCTACATATATCGCCTTGCTGGAAAAATCTCATGATCACCTATGCTAATTCTGTAATGCATGTGAAGTGTTTCATCCTTAACTTGTTAAGGAACAGGGACTGTGATGCGTGGCTATTTTATATTTTATGATTGAGATGGTAGATTTTAAAGATTTTCCTGTTTAGGAGGTAAGACGTCACTTTCTTGCTTTTCTTCCTAGAGAAAGTATTTGATCCTTTTTTCATATATAATAATGCTGCCGAGCATTGAATTTCTAAACATCTTACCTTTTGTTTTGTTTGTCGCATTGTTATCAAACTCTTTTGCATTTTATTGCAGCATATTGCTATGTGTATGGCATGCTTTAATCAAAAAGTTGAGTAATTGATGAATGTTATGCAAGAATACTACAGATTGTTTTTGTTTTCTGCCTCCTCCTTTTCTTTCCCCCACCCTGAAAATTGTCATATTATTTTTGTTTTCAGCTGCCTCTTCTTCCCCCATCCCCGAAAATTGTCAGAGGACACTTTTATGCTTTGAATCAAATCCATCCCAATTCTTTCACTCATAACTTTATGTGTGAACTGTCGATGTTTCATTTGTCTTCCTTGTTCAGTGCCTTCTTTTTTTCTGTGACATGGTTTTCCCTTTTGCCTTTTATCTTGAACAGCATCCCATAATATGCCCCCTCAAGTTCAGAATCAAGGGCTGTTTCTCCCTATCCTATTGTCCACTGATCAGTCTCAAGCACGTCAGCAGTTGGTATCACAGAACATGCAGAATTGCATGGCATCTAATGGAGTTCAAAGTCATGCTGGTTTACAAGCGGCACTGCCTCCTGTCTCTGGTGTAACCCAGACTATCCCCAACACTGTTGTCCAGAATCCTAACATGCAGAGTATCCCTGGTGTTTCACAGAACTCAGTGGGGAATTCAATGGGACAAGGGATTCCCTCCACTATGTTTGCCAATTCTCAGAGACAAATGCCAGGTAATGCTCTTTTTGGTAGCTTTATGTGCCACTACTTCCCCTTATGGCATCAGAAATGCCACTGCTATTAGAACTATTGCAATCACACATGCATTTGTAACCACATAATGCCCTCCAGTGCGGTACACCAACTGTTCACCTCTCATAATGGTTCAAGTCAGCAATGCTCTTTTAGGTAGCTTTATGTGCCACTGCTGCCACTTGTGGCATTAGTAATGCCACTGCTATTGAAACCATTGCAATCACACACGCATTTGTTGCCACATCATACCTTCCAGTGCATTGCACCAGCTGTTCACCCTCTCATTCTGCATTTATCTGATTACATAACATTTAGATGAAGTTCCTAATACAAAAAGGACTTGTATTCCTATATAGGAAAATACTAATAGTCCTATGTAGAATAGGAAAAACCTAATGAAGCTCGCTATACTTTGGGAACAATTAAATACTAAATGGAAAATAAAACTGAGACTTGCAATATTTCATAATTTCAGCAAGTGTTAAAATTACAGAAATACCCTTGTATATGGAAAACACACAAATATTCATGAATTCTAATATTTTGCTGTCCACATTGAAATTTTTGTAGCATCCCTATATTCTACAGCACAGAGTGGACATGCAAAAGGCGTTGATTGGCAAGAGGAGTTCTATCAGAAGGTAATTTCTGTGATTTACTGTTAGATGGAGTTCATGTATGCCATAGTCTTGCAAGATTTCAATGGAAAAAGGTCTCAAGAAAATAAGTGGAACTTATTCCATTGAATCGCGACCATATCCAGTATTGTTGAATTTTATAGAAAATGAGGTTGAAATTCTGAATGTCTCAAGTCATAGCTGCATGTTTGATAAGGACAATTTTTTTTTGTGCTTAGGAGAGTATTAAAATGGGAATAAGAATGGTTGTTGATAAGGACAATTTTTTTTTTGTGCTTAGGAGACCAATATTTGCTGAGCAATTCTATAATAAAAAGTTGGTGACTGATGGTTTAAAAACTGGATTTAAGGAATGGCTTAGAGTGCATAGAGATCATGTTAAAAGTGAAGCTGTAGAGAAGGCAATCACTCAAATTATGATGGGTGAAGAAGCAGAGGAAACTAGTAGCAGAGCAAAGAAACGGCCAGGAAGGCTGTTGAAGAAGGTGGATCTTCTTGCTCCGATTTTAATGCTTTGATTGAATAACTGAGGTGGGGTCGCCCTTGAAACAAAGGCATAGAATATTTTGTTTATACTTTAGTAGTGGTTTTGGCAATTTATTTTCAGACAAGTCTTGAGAGTTGAAAGAGTAATCACACTCGAGTCAATGACCAATCCAAATAAGTTTCCTTCCTAATGATTCAGGAATGAGAAGTCCAGCTTATATATTTAGCCCAAATAACTAATCAAATAGAAAGGCTGAGCTCAAAGACAGTACACTACAAATTACCAATAGCTAGACAAACAATCATCACAAACTAGGAACGGCCGTCTCCCCAGTAACAAATTCACCTTCTGAAGTTGGAGAACTTGCAAAAACTAGCCACCACAAAATAGTAGCAAGTATCTATGCAGTCTTCGATGAAGTACAGCCACCTGCGTCGCCAATATGGATTGATGTAGAGAACTGCTGCAATCGTCATCACCACAACTATGTAACATACACCGAAACTGATGTAGAAAAACTCCATGTCTATGAAACCATCATCTCCTTGTTCATCATTAGGCACTGGCTGTGACAGCACTGCTTCCTCACTACAATTGTTTCGCAATGGAGGTCCACACAAGAAAGGATTTCCTTTGTAACAGTTTTCATCGAAGGTCCCAAACTGATATTTTCTCTCGGGTGTCCTACCTGACAAGTTATTATGCGCCACACTAAAAACTTCCAGTGTGGTAATTTCAATAAGTTGTGGAGGGATGGCACCATTCAAGTTGTTGTAAGAAAGATCCAAACTCTCAATATGCTTTAGGTTTGAGAATGTTGCAGGGACAGATCCAGTGAGATTGTTGTGTGATAAGTTTAATGACAGTATCTCACTTAAGTTTCCAAATTCTGGTGGGATTGCTCCTATGAAGCTATTATTGGAGAGATCAATACCAGACATGTAGCTGAGAATCTTCCCCTTGTAACTGTAATACATATTTTTAGTTCTAAATTCTATCACTTCTGTAAAGTTAAGCCAAATTTCCTTTACCAAGATGTCCATAATATCCACTAGTGGTGTACCCATTGTTTCATAATAAGCTCTTTCCATGGTGGATCCAGTACCATATATGAGATCCGTGGACGTTTTCTGGGAACTTTCCTTGAAAGTAAGATTGCCCAAACAGGAGGGTAGTGGACCAGAGAGCTGGTTTTGTGAAACATCCAAAATGCTTAATTGTTCTAACAAGCATAATTGAACAGGGAGCTCACCATCAAAGTGATTAGCCCTCAGAAGAAGAACACTCAATGATGAATGATTGCCAATCCAATTTGGAATAGAGCCGGTGAAGCTGTTGTCTCTAAGATCCATCGTAATCAGGT
>Ga0325400_1007144_pt1 | contig 10670 bp, 9 predicted proteins | sample PopdelMetagenome_2_FD_205662 | JGI IMG/M metagenome (GOLD analysis project Ga0325400, IMG submission 205662) | Populus deltoides microbial communities from Bellville, Georgia, United States - Xylem-PdKOR-R1 | ecosystem: Host-associated > Plants > Phyllosphere > Stem > Wood/Secondary xylem...
GGGCCATCACGGGGATCTGGACGTTCAGCTCGAAGGAACCGGACGCCCCGGCCCAGGCCACGGTCGCGTCGTTGCCGACGACCTGCGCGCAGACCATGAGCGTCGCCTCGGGCACGACCGGGTTGACCTTGCCGGGCATGATCGAGGACCCGGGTTGCAGGTCGGGCAGCCGCAGTTCGCCCAGCCCGGTGCGCGGCCCGGAACCCATCCAGCGCAGGTCGTTGCAGATCTTCGTCAGGGACACGGCCACGACCTTCAGCGCGCCGGACAGCTCGACGAGCGCGTCGCGCGCACCCTGCGCCTCGAAGTGGTCCTCGGCCTCGGTCAGGGGCAGCGACGTGTCGGCCGCGAGGAGTTCGATGACGCGCTGCGGGAACCCGGGCGGGGTGTTGATGCCGGTGCCCGTCGCGGTCCCGCCCAGCGGCACCTCGGCCACCCGTACGACGGTCGCCTGCACCCGCTCGATGCCGCGTTTGAGCTGCTGGGCGTAGCCGGCGAACTCCTGGCCCAGCGTCACCGGGGTTGCGTCCATGAGGTGGGTGCGGCCCGACTTCACCACGTCCGCCCACAGCGTCGCCTTGGCACGCAAGGAGTTCTCGAGGTGCTGCAGCGCCGGGACGAGCTCGTTCACCACGGCGGACGTCGCGGCCACGTGCACCGACGTCGGGAACACGTCGTTCGAGCTCTGCGAGGCGTTGACGTGGTCGTTCGGGTGGACGGGGGAGCCGAGCCTCTCCGTCGCCAGGGTCGCGATGACCTCGTTCGCGTTCATGTTCGAGCTCGTGCCCGAGCCGGTCTGGAAGATGTCGACGGGGAACTCGGCGTCCCAGCGGCCCGTCGCCACCTCCTCGGCGGCATCGGCGACAGCCTGCGCGAGATCCTTGTCCAGCACCCCGAGCTCGGCGTTGGCCAGGGCGGCGGCCTTCTTGATCCGGGCCAGCGCCTCGATGTGCGCCCGCTCCAGAGGCGTCCCGGAGATCGGGAAGTTCTCCACGGCCCGCTGCGTCTGCGCGCGGTACTTCGCGGACGCGGGGACCCTGACCTCCCCCATGGTGTCGTGCTCGATGCGGTACTCGATCGCGGACGCCTGCTGGGGGGCTTCACTGGCCATGGCCCCCATCCTGCCAAGCCCGCGTCAGCCGCGGTGCACCCGGTGGCCAGGATCACCAACGGATCACGATCGGCCCTCCTTGAGGTTCCTCGGGGTGCAGCGTGTGAACGTCGGGTGTAGGCATGGCCCACAGCAACAGACGACCTAGTCCAAGGAGGGGCTGTGGCTGGCCGATGGCGATCCCGGTTGGGGGTCTTGAGCGCCGCGACGGTGCTGGCGTCAGGGCTCACCGCCTGCGGAGGTTCGAGCACTGCGACCGGAACTCCGACGCTCAACTGGTACATCAACCCCGACAACGGGGGGCAGCAGACGATCGCGCAGCAGTGCAGCGATCAATCCGGCGGTGCCTACACGATCGACGTGTCGATCCTGCCCAGCGACGCCGCCGCCCAGCGCGAGCAGCTCATGCGGCGCCTGGCCGGGAACGACACCTCGATCGACCTCATGAGCCTGGACCCGGTGTTCGTCCCGGAGACGGCCGAGGCCGGTTTCCTCGCCGAGATCCCCGCCGAGTACCAGCAGGAGTGGTCCGACGGCGTGGTCGACGGCGCGGTGCAGGGAGCGAGCTGGAAGGACGAACTCGTGACCGCCCCGTTCTGGGCGAACACGCAGCTGCTCTGGTACCGCACGTCGGTCGCCGAGGCGGCCGGGCTGGACATGACGCAACCCGTCACCTGGGACCAGCTCATCACCGCCGCGCAGGAACAGGACACCTCGATCGGGGTGCAGGGGCAGCGCGCCGAGTCCATGACGGTGTGGGTGAACGCGATGATCGCCTCCGCCGGTGGTGAGGTCATCGAGAACCCCGACGCCAAGGGGCCGGACATCCAGCTCGGGCTCGAGTCCGACGCCGGTCAGGCGGCCGCGAAGGTGATGGAGGACATCACCGCCGCCGGGGTCGGGGGCGCGGGGATCGACAACCGCGACGAGGCCGCGACGGCGAACATGTTCCAGCAGGGCGACGCGGGGTTCATGGTGAACTGGCCGTTCGTCTACGCCCAGGGCAAGTCGGCCGCCGAAGAGGGCACGATGGACCAGGCGGTCTTCGACGACTACGGCTGGACGACCTACCCCGCGATGAGCGAGGGCACCGAGGCCGCACCGCCGCTGGGTGGGATCGACATCGGGGTCAGCGCGTTCAGTGAGCACCAGGACGCCGCGTTCGAGGCGGTGTCCTGCATCGTGTCCGCCGAGAACCAGGCGGCCTACATGATCTCGGACGGGAACCCCGCCGCCAGCGAGGAGGTCTACGACGACCCCGAGGTCCAGGAGGCGTACCCGATGTACGACACCATCCGGACCTCGCTGCAGGCGGCCGCGCCCCGGCCGCAGACCGCGTACTACAACGAGGTGAGCCAGGGGATCGCCGACCGGTGGCAACCGGTCTCCAGCGTCTCGGACGACACCCCCGCGCAGTCGCAGGAGTACATCGGTGAGGTCCTGCGAGGGGAGAAACTCCTGTGAGCACTCAAACTCGTAGTGCGGGAGACGTCAGCGTCGCGCAGAAGAACCCCGGTCGGGCCAAGGCCTCCGACAAGGCCAAGGCCGAGGCCCGCCTCGGGTGGTACCTGGCGGGGCCGGCGTTCGTCATCCTCGTCGCCGTCACCGGATACCCCATCCTGCAGGCCCTGTACGAGTCGCTGTTCTCCTTCCGGCTCACCGCCCCGGCGGACCGGGAGTTCGTGGGCCTGAAGAACTACGGCGTCATCCTCTCCGACGGCCTGTGGTGGACCGCGCTCGGGAACACGGCGCTGGTCACCGTCGTCACCGTCGCCGTCGAACTCGTCATCGGGTTCGCCCTCGCGATGGTGATGCACAAGGTGCTCGGCTGGCTGCGGCCCATCGTGCGCACCGCGATCCTCATCCCGTACGCGATCATCACCGTCGTCTCCGCCTACGCCTGGCAGTACGCGTTCGGCCTGACGACGGGTTTCATGAACGCCGTGCTGGGGTTGGACGACTACGACGTCTTCGCGAACAAGTGGTCGGCGCTCGCGGTCATCTGCCTCTCGGAGATCTGGAAGACGACGCCGTTCATCTCGCTGCTGCTGCTCGCGGGCCTCGCGCAGGTTCCCGCGGACATGACCGAGGCGGCCAAGGTCGACGGCGCGACGGCGTGGGAGCGGCTGTGGAAGGTGACGCTGCCGAACATGAAGGCGTCCATCATGGTCGCCCTGCTGTTCCGCGCCCTGGACGCGTTCCGCATCTTCGACAACGTCTACATCATGACCAACGGCGCGGCGGGCACCCAGACCGTCTCGTCGTTGGCGTACAACCAGACGATCAGCCGGTTGGAGATCGGCCTCGGGTCGGCGGTCTCGGTGCTGCTGTTCGTCTGCGTCCTGCTGATCTGCTTCATCGCGATCAAGGTGTTCAAGGTCGACCTGGCCCGGGCGAGAGGTGAAGGCTGATGGGTGCGCTGTCCACCAAGGAGAAGACCGGCTGGTACGTCGGTGCCCTGCTGATCGTCCTGTACGCGATCGTCCCGGTCGTCTACATCGTCTCGATGAGTTTCAAGTCCGAGGGCGCGCTGGCGGAGAGGACGTTCTTCCCGACCCAGGCGACCTGGGCGAACTACACCGAGATCTTCGCCGGGAACGGTTCGGACCTGTTCCTGCCGGCGCTGCGGAACTCGATCATCACGTGCCTGCTGGCCACGTTGATCGCCGTCGTGCTGAGCATGTTCTGCGCCTACGCGATCGCCCGGTTGAACTTCCCGGGCAAGCGGATCGTGCTCACCTCCGCACTCGCGGTCGCGGTGTTCCCGGTCATCACGATGGTCACGCCGCTGTTCAACCTGTGGCGGCAGATCGGGCTGTACGACACGATCCCCGGCCTGATCATCCCGTACCTGGCGCTGACGCTTCCGATCTCGATCTGGACCATGTCGGCCTTCTTCCGCGGGATCCCGTGGGACATGGAGCAGGCGGCCCAGGTCGACGGCGCGACCAGCTGGCAGGCGTTCCGCAAGGTCATCGTCCCGCTGGCCGCGCCGGGGGTGTTCACCACGGCGATCATCGCGTTCTTCATCGCCTGGAACGACTTCGTGTTCGGCATCTCGCTGACCTCGACGTCGGCCGCGCAGCCCGTGCCTGCAGCGTTGTCGAGCTTCACCGGGTCCAGCTACTTCGTGCAACCGACGGGTGCGATCTCCGCAGCGGCCGTCATCGTGACCATTCCCGTGGTCCTGCTGGCGCTGGTGTTCCAGCGCCGCATCGTCGCAGGCCTCACCAACGGCGCCGTGAAGGGTTGATCTGAACATGGCTCGCATCGAGTTGAAGAACATCGTCAAGCAGTACGGCGACGGTTTCCCGGCGGTCAACGACGTCAGCCTCGACATCGCTGACGGGGAGTTCGTCATCCTCGTCGGGCCGTCCGGGTGCGGGAAGTCGACGTTGCTGCGGATGATCGTGGGGCTGGAGGACATCACCGGCGGGGACCTCATGATCGACGGCAAGCGCGTCAACGACCTCGCCCCGCGCGACCGGGACCTGGCGATGGTGTTCCAGAACTACGCCCTCTACCCGCACCTGACGGTGGGGGAGAACATCGCCTTCCCGTTGCGACTGAACCACTCCAAGGTGCCCGAGAGCGAGATCCGTGCGCGGGTCCAGAAGGCCTCGGACATGCTCGAGCTCAACGAGCACCTCGACCGCAAACCGGCGAACCTGTCGGGTGGTCAGCGCCAGCGGGTGGCGATGGGGCGGGCCATCGTGCGCGACGCCAAGGCGTTCCTGTTCGACGAACCGCTGTCGAACCTCGACGCGAAACTGCGTGGGCAGATGCGCACCGAGATCGCCCGCATGCAGCGTTCGCTGGCGACGACGACGATCTACGTCACGCACGACCAGACCGAGGCCATGACCCTCGGCGACAGGGTCGCGGTGCTGCGCAAGGGCTTGCTGCAGCAGGTGGCGAGCCCGCGCGAGCTCTACGAACAGCCCGTCAACCTCTTCGTGGCCGGGTTCATCGGTTCGCCGCCGATGAACTTCCTGCCGGCCCGGGTGTCGGGCGACCGGATGCAGCTGCCGTTCTGCGAGGTGCCGCGGCCGGCGCAGGTCGACGGCTCCTACGAGGGCAAACTGCTCATCGTCGGGGTGCGGCCCGAGCACTTCGACGACGCCGACGTCACCGACGCACCCGAAGGGGCGGTGACGTTCTCCGCCGGGGTCGACGTGACGGAGTGGCTCGGCAACGAGTTGTACGCCTACGTCCCGTTCGAGGCCGCGGAGGAGACCAAGGAGCAGCTCGCCGAGCTCGACCGCGAACTCGACGGGGAATCGTTGCGCTCGCAGCTCGTCGTGACCCTGGACGCGATGAGCGGGGTCCGGGACGGCGACACCGCGAACCTGTGGTTCGACCCCCAGCGGATGCACGTGTTCGACCCCACCACCGGGGTGAACCTGACCCGCGACGAGGACAAGGCCAAGAAGATCGGCGAGCAGTCCGAGATGCTGCGCAGACGGTCACTGGAGCGAGCGCAGGGGAGCGAGTCGAAGACCCCGGCCCACGCCTGAACGCACGAACGCCCCGGTGCCGAGCACCGGGGCGTTCTCGCGTCCTCAGGCCGTCAGCGTGGACACGAAGTCGGGGTTCGCGTCGAGCCAGGCCTGCGCTGAACGCCTCGTCCATCAGCAGCAGGTCGGTGCCGGCGGCCCGGGCGAGGCCGACGCCCTGCTGCAGGCCGCCGGACAGGTCGCCGGGCTGGCGGTCCTCCCACCCGGCGAGGCCCACACCCTCGAGGGCCTGCGCGGCGGTGCGGCGACGTTCCTCGGCGCCCACCCCGCGCAGTTCGAGGGCGTAGGCGGGGTTGTCCAGGACGGTGCGGTGGGGGAGCAGGCCGAAATGCTGGAACACCATGCTCATGCGCTCCTGGCGCAGCCGACGCAGACCGGATTCGTCGAGGGCGGTGAGGTCCTCGCCGTTGATCTCGATGGTGCCGGCGCTCGGCTCGAGCAGGCCGTTGAGCATCCGGATCAGGGCGGACTTGCCCGAGCCGGGCAGGCCCATCACGGACTCGCCGGCCCGCAGCCGCTGCACCCCCTCCTCGGGTTTCTTGCCGAACACCTTGCAGGTACCCCGGGCGAGCACAGCAGGCACAGGCAACACCGTTCCTCTCCTCGCAGGTCGGCGGTCGGTGAGAGCCGCGGGTGTACCGGGAGGGGACCGTCACGGTCCACCCGGTGGGGGCCACGAATCGGGAGCGACCGTATCCGAGTTCCCTCATGGTGAATGACTTGTGAAGCGGTTCTGGTGCTGTCCTCGGCGCTCGCCTGGCGCTGGAATCGCGCCAGGATCGCGCCAGAACTGTTCGTGCCACCACGGATCCTCACGGGCATTGTTGGAACGTCACGAAGCGGTCACGGATCGAGTCCGGAGTGATGATCTCGCGCTTAGTGCTGTCACGGTGACGCTGCGTCGATAGTCCACCCGTGCGGGCGAGGGATCCGCGGACGTGTCGGAGCGCGCGGTTAGGGTGCGCGCACGGGTCCTCCACACGGGCGGACCGCTCGGCTGTGGAGGGTGTGCGTTGACCGACCTCGCGCTGCCTGCGACCGAGTCCGCCGGCGACCTCGTCCTGGTCCACGACCCCGCGCACGGGCTGACGGTCACGGCCCGCCGCGACCTGGACAACGCCCCCGTTCCCGAGTGGCGGGTGCTGGCCGCCCGGGCCGGGGAGTCGCCCTTCACGGGGCCCGACTGGCTGCGCGCCGTGCACACGCACCTCGGGGTCGGGGAGCCGCTGCTGGTGAGCGTGCGGCGGGACGGACGACTGCTGGCCTTCGGGGCGTTCGCCGTCGTGGGCGGGTCCCGGCCGCTGCTGACGTTCCTGGGCGCGGGGGGCAGTGACTACGCCGCGATCCTGGCCGATCCCGACGCAGGCATCCCCGCGTCACGGCTGGTCGCGGCGGTCCTGGACGGGGCGGTCCGCGAGGTCCCCGGCGCGGTGATGGACCTCGAGCAGGTGCCCGCCGACTCCGCCCTACCCGAACTCCTGGCCCAGTGGGCCTACCGCCGCGGCTACGCCGTGCGGACCCTGACCCAGGCCACCGTGCACTCGGTCCCCTTGCCGGCGACCGTCGAGGAGCACGACGCCGCCATGGGCCGCCACGAACGTCACGAGGAACGGCGGCAGTGGCGACGTCTGGCCGAGTCCGGGGAACTGGTCGTCGCCGACGACCTGCTGGACGGGCTGGCCGAACTGCGCCGCCGCGATCCCGAGGCCGCGGCCGACCGGCTCGAGGAACTCGTCACCGAACTCGCCGAGGTCGACGACGCCCACCCGCACGCCGCCCGACGTCGGCGTCCCTGGCGCGGGGCCTCGGGCAGGACGCTGACCGAGGTGCTGTGGACCGCCCCCGAGGGCACCGTCCAGCTCTCGGGGCTGCGCGTCGACGGCGAGCTCGTCGCGTACGCGTTCTGCATGGCCGGGCCGAACGCGCTGCACGGCTACGTCCAGAGCTACCGGTCCCGCTACGCCGCAACGGGTCCCGGCTCGTTGTTGCTGCTGCGGCTGCGGCGGCGGGCGATCGTGTCGGGGTTCGCCGAACTCGACCTGCTGCGCGGCGACGAGGCCTACAAACGGCGGCTCGAACCCGTCAGCCGCCGGACCCTGCGGCTGCAGCTGGCCCCAGCGACGCGCGACCTGGTGCCGGGGGTCGCCGTCCGGGTCAACCTGTTGCGCCGCGCCTACCGCGATGAGCTCCACCGCAACGAGCGGGTCGGGCGGTCCTACGACGCCGTCGCCGGAGCGGCCGGACGGCTGCGCGACGAGGTCGCCCGCCGCCGTCCTTCCATGACGGTGCCGGCCCTGCCGAAGCCCACGCGGTGGTTCAGGAAAGGCTGAGTTCCGCGCGGGTCGGCGGGTTCGCCCCGGCCCGCGAGCAGGTGATCGACGCCGACCGGATGGCCGTGGTCACCAGGCTCTCCAACGTCCCCAGGCCCAGGTGTCGCAACCGCGGCAATGCCGCACCGCCCAGCAGGTCGTGCTCGGCCAGGGAGTGCAGCAACCCCGACATGAACGCGTCGCCCGCGCCCACGGTGTCCACGACGTCGACCCGCGGGGCGGGGACGTGCAGGGTTCCGGCGCCCGAGACCGCGACCGCGCCCTGGCTGCCGCGGGTGACCACGACCAGGGCCGGCCCCATCGTCTGCCAGCGGTGCGCGACCGTCTCGACGTCCTCACCCGGCAGCAGCCACTCCAGGTCCTCGTCGGAGGCCTTGACCACGTCGGCCGCGGCCACGAACGCCTCGACCCGCCTCAGGGCGCCGGCGGGGGAGTCGAAGAACGCGGGCCGGATGTTCGGGTCGTAGCTCGTCGTCGCCGTCCCACGCACCGAGCGCAGCAGGTCCAGCGCCGTCGAGGCGCCAGGGTCCACCGCCGCCCCGATCGAGCCGGTGTGCACCAGGGTCACACCGTCGGGCAGGTCCGTGCCGGGCACCCGCCAGACGAGGTCGAACTCGTACGTCGCCTTGCCGTCCGCGTCGATCTCGGCGCGGGCCACGGACGTCGGCTCGTCGTCGACCGCGCCCGGGAGCAGCTGCACCGCAGCCGATTCCAGGTGCGAGCGCAGGAGCTTGCCGTGGTCGTCGTCGCCCAGGCGGGTCAGCAACGACACGTCGTGCTCGAGCTTGCCCAGCCCGTACGCCACGTTCATCGGCGACCCGCCCGGGTGCTCGACGACCGTGCCGCCCCGGTGGACGACGTCCACCAGGGCTTCGCCGACGACGACGCTGGCGCCGGCTGCCATCAGCGGGGGCCGGTGAAGTCGACGGCCGAGTACGCGCGCAGCTTGGACAGCTTGTGCTCGCTCTCGACCTTGCGGATGGTGCCGGACTTGGACCGCATCACGATGCTGGACGTGGAGATGGTGTCGCCCTCGTAGCGGACGCCGTCGACGAGTTCGCCGTCGGTGATGCCGGTGACGACGAAGTAGACGTTGTCGCTGGCGACGAGGGTCTTGGTGTCCAGGACGGCGTCGAGGTCGTGCCCGGCGTCGAGGGCCTTCTGCTTCTCGTCGTCGTCGCGGGGCCACAGGCGGCCCTGGATGGCGCCGCCGAGGCAGTGCATGGCGCAGGCGGTGATGATGCCTTCGGGGGTGCCGCCGATGCCCAGCAGGAGGTCGACGCCGGTGCCTTCGCGGGCGGCCATGACGGAGCCGGCGACGTCGCCGTCGGAGATGAACTTGATGCGGGCGCCGGCGTCGCGGACCTCTTCGGCCAGTTTGGCGTGGCGGGGGCGGTCCAGGATGCAGACGGTGATGTCCTCGACCCAGCGGTTCTTGGCCTTGGCCAGGCGGCGGATGTTCTCCTTGACGGGCAGGCGGATGTCGACGACGTCGGCGGCTTCGGGGCCCACGGCGAGCTTGTCCATGTAGAAGACGGCGCTGGGGTCGTACATGGTGCCGCGTTCGGCGACGGCCAGGACGGCGACGGCGTTGGGCATGCCGCGGGCGGTCAGGGTGGTGCCGTCGATGGGGTCGACGGCGACGTCGCACTCGGCGCCGGTGCCGTCGCCGACGCGTTCGCCGTTGAAGAGCATGGGGGCGTTGTCCTTCTCGCCCTCGCCGATGACGACGGTGCCCTGCATGGAGACGGTGCCGATGAGGGTGCGCATGGCGTTGACGGCGGCGCCGTCGGCCTTGTTCTTGTCGCCGCGCCCGACCCAGCGGCCGCCGGCCATGGCGGCGGCCTCGGTGACGCGGACCAGTTCCATCGCCAGGTTGCGGTCGGGGGCCTCGGTGCCGACGGCGAGCGCGGCGGGGAGCGAGGTGTTCTGGGACATGTCGGGACCTCCTGGGACCACACGACGACACTGGACCCGACGCCCTCGTGAGGCGGCCGGGCATGCTCGTTCTCGGCTGCCGATGCTATCCGTCACCATGGTGGTGTGAGTTCGCCCGAGCCCGTGACCCAGGCCACCCCCGAGAACGGGGAGGATCCGCGCGGGGTTCCCCGTCAGCGCCACTCCGGCGGGAACGTGCAGTCCATGGTCATCTCGATGGCCGTGATCCTGGCCTTCGTCGCCGTCGTCGTCTGGCTGCTGCCGCGGCCGAACGCGATCGAGCAGCCGGCGGTCGACGTGGCCAACGCGGCCTCCGGGGCCGCCTCGCAGCTGCCGTTCGCCCCCGCCGTCCCCGACGGGCCGCAGGGCTGGACGGCGACGTCGGCAAACGTGAACCGCTCCACCGACGGGGTCGTGACCTGGCACGTCGGCTACCGCACCGACGACGGGAAGTTCCTCGCGCTGGAGATCGCCCAGGACACCACCGCCTCCTGGCTGCGGGCCCAGACCCAGAGCGGTACCGAGCAGGATCCGCAGACCATCGACGGTCAGCAGTGGGAGGCGTACCTGCAGGAGGACCGGGCCCGCTACAGCGTCGCCCGCACCCAGGACGACCTCACGGTGCTGGTGACCGGTGAAGGCGGGTACGCCCTGCTCGGCGAGCTGGTGACCGCGACGCTGGACGGCTGGGAGCAGGCCGGAACACCTTGGGGCGCAACCGCTCCCTGACCCCCAGCCCTCCGTGATCAAGGAAGTGAAACCCCGCGATCAAGG
>Ga0325400_1007146_pt1 | contig 10669 bp, 2 predicted proteins | sample PopdelMetagenome_2_FD_205662 | JGI IMG/M metagenome (GOLD analysis project Ga0325400, IMG submission 205662) | Populus deltoides microbial communities from Bellville, Georgia, United States - Xylem-PdKOR-R1 | ecosystem: Host-associated > Plants > Phyllosphere > Stem > Wood/Secondary xylem...
GGGGTTTGAGGCTCCAAAACGTGTTCAATGAAATCTCTTCTTTATGGAGGTCTCTATAATCAGTTACCTTCATGCACGCTCCTATAAAAGCTAATGGAGTGATAGATTCTTTGGGCAAGCAAAGCTTGGATATGAATGTTGATTTAGTAGCTTGGATGTCGTTCTTACTTTTTATACTCTTGTACTTTTTAGCCACTACTTTGTTGGCTACGTTTTCTCCTCTTAATATTTCTTCAAGAATAATATGTAATTTGAATTGCTTTGATGATAGTCAAAAGCTATATAGTTTTGTGAATTGTCCAAATCATGCTTTCGAAAACTGTTTTAATTTATACACTGATTTCTTAAACATGCACATCTTTAAATTATGCCTTCCAGTAATGATGTGTCCTGAAGATGCATGTAGACTTTTTTAAATAATTCTTAATGTAAAAAGACGTTCTTCGTATCAAATTACTATAATGACTAATCTAAATTACGCGTTTTAGTAATGATGCGCTATGGAGATCGATGTAGTTTTTAAATAATTTTTAATGTAAAAAGATGTTCTTCGTATCAAATTATTGTAATGACCAATCTAAATTCATAACTAAAAACAATAAAACTCAAAATATGTTGATTTTGTTTATAGGTATAAATGTCTCTGTGTAATCAAAGTTATAGGTTTGAGTGTAACATTTCACCACCAATACACTATAAAGCATTCAATTATGCCTTCATCATTGCACTTTATCATGTAAATTCATCAATATTTAATTTATAGCTCTCCACCTCTCACCAGCTAAGGTTTCATCCATATTATCAAGAACAAATATAGAATATAATTGGGTTATAAATGACATATCTGATTATGATAAATGATGGCTAGACATTCATAGGATATTTGACATTACTAGAAATTTTAAGTTCATAAATGGGTTAGGAATACCTCTAGTGTGATTATGTGGTGATTTTATAAATGATTCAGATATTAATTTAGAAACATATTCAACACTCTATCGGTTTGTTATATTATTTGCAAGAAATTCTAACTCGAACAAAGCACTTTTTAGAGCCATATTTTTAGCTTCTTGTGTTCATCATGACTTTGTTTCAAAATTATACCACTTAAGTCCAATTCATCTTTGTCTTGATTAACTAGTCTAGGTTATGCATCATCATTTTTGAAATTCAAATTTATATCTAGAAATCATATATAGAAACTTGATTTATTTTCTATACTATATGAGAACATGTAGAATATTTTTTATAATTCACCTAAGATGATGAATCATATCTTTATTACTCAAATACTTTCATATAGTTCATGTATATGTAAAGTTTTCCCATCTGTTACCCTTGATTAAGACAACGTATAATCATAATCAAAATATAACATTTCTTATATAAGATAACTTAGTGATCTCAAATTTAAAAATCACTTAGACAACTATCACTTTGACATTTTCATAAACATAGGTGATCTCTCCAAATAGAACCCTTATACGGGTAAGTTTAGTATACATGTCATTTGACAAACACTTACATATTAATTATAGGTATCTCTTATAACTCGGCATATTAGATTATTTGCTTTTTTCATAAAGAAAAGAATATAATATATATTAGTTTCTTTAATTAATGTTTAGTTTTAATAAAGCATCCACTAGGAACAATATTTTGATGCATTAGAAATCTCATAATTATAACCATTTTATAATTTTCTTTGCAAAACATTTATATCCCAAGAACTTTATCTTTACTCTAGATTTATTAATCAAACATAAATGAGTATTAAAGTTTTTTTAAAAAAAAGCTTTTATTAATGATAAATATGCTTTTAAATAAATAGATTTAGTGTCACGTGTAATCATTCAATAAGCTATAAGGAATATACACTAACAAATTCAACATCAAGTTTTTCCACTTCCTTCATTACATGTACAATTTCATGATAGCGTTATGTTTGCTCAGCGAACTTTGCAAACTAGACGAAGTTCTCATGATCTTTTGATAAGTCTATGACTACTCTCTCTCTCTCTCTCTCTCTCTCTCTCTCTCTCTCTCTCTCTCTCTCTCTCTCTCTCTCTCTCTCTCTCTCTCTCTCTCTCTCTCTCTCTCTCTCTCTCTCTCTCTCTCTCTCTCTCTCATTTGAGAAATCCAAATTAATTATAAAATAACTTTTTGCTCCCTTTTTGTGTAATCAGAAACTCATGATTACTATTCAAGGATACAAATACCAATTAGGCATATTTAAATATGATATCCACTATTTAAATTATTAAACCTCGTGTAGTAAATGTGCCTATAAAAATTCAACTCAATCAGACCACGAACGCTTCTAATCGAAGGTCAATCAAAACCGGATGAATCTCCAAATTACTATTTTAGGAAGTTGTGAATTTTTCATCTTTTTTTTACTATTATATTCACAAACAAACAAATTATATTTTTTAAATAGATCAAAGAGAGAGTGATTCAATGTGTTGGCTTTTTTCCCCAAAGGATCCAAAGACTTAAAAAAAGAAAAAAATAAACAACAATAGTGGAAAAAATCAAGTGTTTAAGAATTTTAGAAACTTAGCTTCGATACCATATTTTCAATAATAATAAAATATTATTCTGATATTTTTATTGAGAGAATGAGAAAGGTATAATACACACACACACAATACTAATCAAACTAACTTAGAAAATTAATTATATGGGAAAAATAATAATAATAATTAAGAAATTAATTATTAATCTCTACATAAAAAATCAAGAAATCTCAACATAAAGTGAACTAGAATTTTCTATTTCTTTATTTAGTTTTTTAATTAATGTAATTGTTTCTAAAAAAATAATATATACCTAGGGTTGAAAGTATAGAGTAGTTATGTGTCTAGAAGTAACATAAATGTAAAATCAACCCTTCGTTAAACAATTTCCATTCATATGGGAAATTGTTGAGATTTTGGTTTTTTGACTTAGTTAATAGGCATATTTAACATCAAATTAAAAGTGGGGTTAAATCACATTTGGAGTCAAGATTTTGGTGAAAACTATTCCTCATCATAAGTTTTTTAACATGAAGGGTTAACATGTCTAAAATGGGTAATTGAAAAATTGATTTTAAAAAATCCTTAGTTGGCAAAAATTCTCAAACCCAAAATCCTTAATCTAACATTGAAGTATTACAAACTTCTCTTCTTTCTTATACAGTGGTGTATTGGAATGTAAAAATCAAGCCCATACAATACTAAAACTTTTAAAATTAAGAGAGATGACCTATGCAATATAGGTATTTTTTTTTTTTATTAAAACCATATGCATACCTTTAGACTTAGGATTGGGTTTGAGTTAATTGTAAGATAATATTTTGGTACATAAAATTATTTTTTTTAGACCATGTTCTTTACTTGTATAGATTTGAATCTATAAAGGTTTTTTTACCTTGTCTGATCAATTTTCCATCTTTTTTAATACCTATTAGTTTAAAAAAAAAATATCAAGTATTAAACCTTAAGACCTCTAAATAGTTTGATATTATTTTAAAAGTTTGTAATAAATCAATACTTAGCTTTTTTAAAAAAAAAATGTTAGATTAATTTTTTTAATTAAAATTAATTTTGTCAACATAACTCTCTATATAAATAGGGGATGAGAGGAATATTCAAAGATATAGAAACTGAACAAGTTTTCTCCTACTTCCTTTTGTTTTCTTTTTCTTTGCTTATTATCTTGTCTTTTTTTTTTTATGCATTATGACTGATCAATTAAACACTTGTTAAAGCCATTAAGAACATATCTTAATAAGAAAAAAAAATACAATAAGTTTATAAAGTCAGAACTTACTTACAAAATAAAAACCCTTACTCAAAAGATAAGAAAAGTAAAATTGTATAAAAGCTATAGCTAGGCTAATAGATCAATATTTTTAAGAACTCTTTGCTTAGCTAAATTATCCACTACGTAATTGTTCTCTTCATGAACATTTTTTAAAATCAACAAAAGAATGGTGATTGCATGTATTGAAAATAAAATTAAATGCACCTTCCAAGTGTCAAAGCTGTATATTATTGTTTGGCTTAATTCAAGAGATGACAGTGTAAGAATCTAACTTCATATATAATCCATTGATGATAAAAGGCATTGTAGTAATCAATACTTAAAAAGAGTGCCCTTTGAATTGCCAACACCTTAGAGTCATTAGATTTCATATTACTAGGGCAGGAGAAAATATAAATGAATTCCCCATCATAATCCTTGAGAACACCACCAATTCCTAAAGGTACAGGTTTTTCTTTTGACATACCATCAACATTCCATTTGAGCATACTTGTTGGGGAGGTATCCAAAGGAATCTGTCCTATTTTTTATCCTATTATTCCGCAGAGAAAGATAATTTGATGAATATAATAACAATGATCCCATATAGCTAAAACTCTTATCATTACATTTTGCCCAAATTGCAATCAAATAGAAAATTGAACAGAATCTAATTAAGCTAAGCTTTTAAGAATTGGTTGTTACTATATTTCTAGAAAACTGAATCATGAGTTAATTAGGAATTAAATTGAATTAATTTAACAAAATCATTGGATTAAATTGGGCTAAATTGAATCAATTAAAAACAATTGGAATAAAATATAAATTAATTCAATAAAATTATTTGGATAGAATTGATCGAAATGAAACAAAGGGGACTAAAATGAAGTTATATAAATAGTCAATTGATCTTTGGAATACTTTCTCATTTTCATTACAGTCCTTGGCTTTCAGTTTTTCTAGTTTTAATTGAAATTGTTCTCAATCACCTTTCTTTTCGATGGTGTCTCTAATTGAATCAATCTAGACCTCTTGATTTAATTATTTGTTGCCAATTTATAATTGGTTTCTAAATTTATGCAATTTTGACTAATGACATTCAATTTTGATTTTCCATTTCAAATAAGTCTTTAAATGACTTATTAATTTAGTCAATTGTTTCAAATTCATCCCTTGCTCTTTAATTTTCCTAATCTTAGCCAAATTAAGGTAAAATTAAGTTTTTTTTCTCAATTTCCTCTTCATTTGAAACCTCGGTTATGGCCTAAAAATTTTCAAACTCAATTTTTGCCAATGATACTTAATTATTAGTTCAGTTTCAACCCATCTATGGTTTTTTTATTTTTGTATTTTTTATTTTTTATAACTATTTTTAACACACAAAAATTAATTAAAAATAATGAAAATAACTAAATGACTAAATTTACTCCAAAGACATTTTTTAAAATTCTCTATAAAAAAATCAAAATATATACACAAATGAATTTCAAAAATTAGGCTACAACGTTAGTTAATGCAACATTTTGAGGTGTTGTTAGAATCTTAAAATATTACTAGCATTAAATCTTTTGCTCCTATTAACATGTAAAGTGGCCTTCAAAATAGAGGATATAATCCTTAGCAACAATGTTTTTATCATCATCATCATCATCATCATCTCTTCATCTAAAATTTAGCATATAAGTACTTAATCTACCTTGTTCTTAAATTTAGTACTTATTTTTATTTGATAAATTATTTGTGTGAATCATGCAATTAGCCAACTATGAAAATCTTAGATTTAGGAACATAATTGCAACATAAATATGGTATGGACATAGAATAACTTCCAAAAATAGTTGATTGTAACTTTATGTATTGGACTTTGATTGATGGAATATAATGAATATGAGAGCTACGACTGACATGGTATCGAAGCAAGATGGGTTTCTTGTAAGGTAGGAGTATATCTCTGAAAAAGACAAATTGGGATACATTAATAGAGACTATCCCTAACCACCAAAAATCAACCCCTCTTTTTGTAAGTGGCACATTAAGAATGCCATGGTGAAAGGTTGGTTAATCAACTCTATAGACCATTCCTTGATAGTGAACTTTATTCACTAACCAATGGCTAAGCAAGTATGGGATTCTGCTTCCACAACATACTTTGATGGAATGATACCTCACAAGTATATGAGCTTAGACATCGTGTATTTCAAATGAAATAAGCAGGCAAATCATAGAAAAATATTACAATAATCTATAGGGTTTGTGGTGAGAGATCGATTTTCATCGACCAAATTCAATGAAATGTGCAAGTGACATACAAAGCTACAACTTCATTCTACAGGAGGAGCGAGTATATATTTTCTCAACGAACTAGATGATCAATAGGATCATGTTTGGAGTGATGTTCTTTGCTTGAAACCTTTCCCTTCAATCAAGCAGGCATATGCACATATTCAAATGGAAGACCATAGACAATCTGTGATGGTATCGGGAGTGGAATTAGTGGCTAGTGGGGCTGTTATACCCATCAAAGTAATAAGATTTAGTCATTCACAAATCTTGCTAAAGTGTAGGTCACCCTCACAATCTAAAGATCATTCTAATAGGAATAAGTGCACCCATTATAGAAGTACAAAACACAACTAGGACACCTGTTTCAAATTGCATGGCTATGCAGACTAATGGCATAAATTATAAGCCTGAAATAAACGAGATGCTTCTACAACTGAAGGCATTCCTAGAAGAGCAGCAGTGGTTTTCATAACCCAATTCTGAGTTATTCTCCAAAATTCTTTTTTTTTTCAAAATATCAAAAAATAATAATAAAGGTTGGCTACGAGGAGAAAGTAGGCCGGGGAATAAAGGTGTAATTTTTTAAGGAAATTCAAGGCCTAATTGTACCCCATTGTGCTCAAAAAAAGAGAAAAAAATGCAAATTCAAGGTCAAATTAAATAATTATTAGACGAATTTGCATAAAAATTAATTCCAATGACATAATTAAACTTTTAATAGGCCAAATTGATTTAATCATGGGCCAAATTAAATTTTAATTATATATAATAATTAATTTGGGTCCAATTGAAGGATTTAATTAAGTGCAAGGACTTAATTATACTTTAAATGGGTCAAATTAATTTTATTTAAGGCTTAATTGATGAAAACTTAAGTTTGGAAGCCTAATTTGGGTTTAATTGAGAAGATTGGAATTTTAAGAGATCAAATTTGATTTTTACCATGTTAATGTATTGAAATCAGGAGCAAAATTACAAGAAAATTGAAGTTTTGGGGTCAATTAGGGGCTAAATTGAAGAAATCCGAGACCAAGGACCATATCGTAAGAGGCGCGTAACTTCGGGGCTCTTATTAAAGTTCATCAGGGGCTTATTTGTAAAAATTTAGGGTCAATTAGAGGTTCAATTGAAAGCAATTGAAAGAGAAATGACTGAAATAAACTTTGGCCAAAAACAGAATTATGGTACTGTTCATCTTCTTCTTTAATTCTCTGAAATGGCTGGTCCGGTTACCCACTTTGTAGCTGCATTTAATGTACCTAACGTACACCAAATTTGCTAAACCTTGCACGAAACTGATCACTAGACATCCCTCTACGTCTGGGTATAGTCTTCACCGGCTCACTAGCAAATAAACGGACGTGGCACCACCCCAAAGAAGCCACCTCAGGCAGCCTGCATTTACAGATTTGACAGTGCACCATGGCTACTTTGAGCCAACGGTTGGGATCCTTCTCAACCGAATCAAAGGCTGAAAATTTTTTCCCTGTGTAGATAAGATTTCCCTCTTCCACCGCCTATAAATAGAAGTGGATTTCATGACCTGAGGGAGGAGAAAATCGGGTCCAAAATCTGCCAAAACACCAACCACTTTCCTTGTTTCTGTAATTTTTCTCTCTTTCCACCGTGGCCTTCAGCCGCCACCACTCTCATCACCGGTCTTCCCACCATCAGCTCCACCATAGGAAGCCAACACAACCACCAACCGACCACCAAGAGCAACCGCTGGTTTCTCTCTCCTCTCTGCAGCCCCTCCCGTTTTCTTCTTCTTCTTTTGCTTCCTCTGCCACCGACCTTCACCGCCACAACCGGCTTTACCATCGTCATTTCCATCAACCCAGCTCCTTACCAGTGGCAGAGCAGTGACCATGACCTTCTCTCTCTTCTCCTTCCAGCCTTTCTCTCTCCTCTGCAACTTATTTCTTCTTCCTCCCACAACCTACACCGGCCACCATCACCTCAGCCGACACCTCCTGAGCCATCGGCCGAACCATCTCATCACGTCCGAGACCCCCACGCCAGGCAACTTCCTTCTCCCTACTTTGCCTCTTACTTCCTCAGCGTGGTCGCTGCATGCAGAATTCATTTCTGCATGCAACAGCTAATTAATTAGCCCATGGTTTGGGCTGGGCCAGTTATGGCCCAGCCCAAATGGCAAGTCTGGCCCGGCTCCCATTTATAAAAAAATCCAAAAATTTTTCAAAAATCATTTTAAAAAAATTTGCGATTTTCTCGTATATTTTTCTACCAATTATTCATAATATCGGGTTATATATTTACACTGTAATATACAAATTTGGTATTAAAATACCCGGTTTTCTCCAAAATATTTCAAAAAAAAAACAAAAAAATATATTTCAAAACATTTTCAAAAAGAAAAAAATATTTTGTTGCATACGGCCAAATCCTAAAATTTTTCCAAGCATATTTTTCATAAAAACAAAAATTGTATCTTTTTCATGTTTAAAAAAAAATCATAAATAGATATCGTAACCAGTTTATAATTATCCATTAGGATTTGGCCAATATGTCAAAAATCTTTTTCCAATTTTTATTTTTTTTAGGATCCAGATGTAGACTTTAATATTTATGGGGGTGTAAAATTAAACAATAAAGTATACCGTCAGGTATTAAAGATACAAGGTGTAAATAAATGCAATGCTAAAATTCAAACTTTAGAGTAGTTAGGATTTAACCCAATAAGGTAGAGACTCTCTCATGAAGAGAAATTTGCCTTAAGCCTTAGAAAAGACCAATGAATAGAAATCCGACTTAGAAAAAACAATCAAACAACAATGCAGCTTACCTTAGGTAGGGTGCACTGAGGGTGATGCGTCTTCCCCTTGCACAATCAGTCCCTTACCCGGAATCTCGCAAACCATAGGTTCCTAGTGACCATAGTACTAGGTGGTGACTCCTGAACCTTAATCATAATTTTATGATTAAATACAAAAACTCTTCCCAACACACAACACCTCACACAGGAGGCGCGACGAAAGCCTCCGTCGTCGCCAGACGACATCGCCCCGTGACAGTGGTCATGACTGACTCTTACCTATCCCTTATTCCCTTGGTCGAACCTTCTACCTCAATCCCAAACCAAGGTAATTGTTATAACCCAATTTTGACCATTTTTATTTTAATTATTATTATTATTATTTTATTTACTGAAAAGAATAAAAAAACTGATGGAAAAATAATAATAATAATGATGGAAAAACAATAATAATAATGATGGAAAAACAAGTAAAATGAAATAAATGAAGAATGAATTAAAATTTGGGTTAAGGGCAAAATGATTGGAAGTTTTGGGGTTTAATTAACTTTGAAATTAATCTAATTAAGCTTAGAATTAATTTAATTAATCCAATTAAGGGTTTAATTGGAGAATTGAAAAATTTTTAGACTTAATTAAAGCTTGAAATTAATTTAATTCATCCAATCAAGGGTTTAATTGGAGAATTGATAAGTTTTGAAACTTAATTAAGCTTAGAATTAATTTAATTAATCCAATCAGGGGCTTAATTGAAGAATGGATAAGTTGTAGACTTAATTGAACTTTGGATTTAATTAAATTAATGAAATCAGGGACTTAATTGAAGAAATAACAAAGTTTGGGGTTAATTGGGGGCACGATTGCATCAGATTAAAGTCCAAGGACTAACTTGTAAAAGGCGCCGAAATGCAGGGCCAATTACAATTTAAACCAGGGGCCTAATTACAAGACTTTTGAAACTGCAGGGGTCAAAACGTAAAATGGCCACCTTTTATCTCCAAACGGCGTCGTTTTGAAAGGGACGCTGTTCATCTTCTTCTTCTTAAAGCCAGTAACCGTTTTCTGCAATAAAAGCTGGGAAACGTTGCAGCAGTAATGTCGCCCGTTACTGACCCGTCGGACCCTATATAAACGAATGAGCACCGAAAAAACACAGGTTGGTTAGAGGGAGAAAGGGAGAGGGGAGGAAAAAGGCAGAACCCGAACCCGAAGACAGAAACAAAAAAAACACAGGGGGATAAAAAACAGAGAAATAAACCCAGAAAAGGAGGGGGATCACAGAAACGAAAGAAAAAAAAGAGAGCCACGAATAGAGGGGGACCAGAAATAAACAAGCAGAAATAGAAAAGGAAGAAACGTTGAAGCAAGCCGGAGAGATTGCTGGCCCTCCTTCAGAACTCCAGCTTAGGGGATTCCAATTTCCCCTCTCCCCAGAGCACAGGCTCAACATACCAAACGCACAGAGACATAGCAGAGGAAATGAAGCAGACTCAGGGGGGAGAAAACGAACACCGAAGGAAGGAAACAGAGGACTAAACCCAGCCTTGGTTTAATCCCAGAATTCAAGCATAACACAGAATAAAACAGAGCAAGAAAACAAAGAAAAAACAAGCAGAAAAGGAAGGACTTAAACAGAGGAAGGCCACCGTGACCAGCACCATCGTTGCTACTGCTTTCGATTTTTTTCAGAACCTGGTAAGTAAGCTTCACTTCCCCCACTTTTCATTTTAATTCACTCCCTTTACCTGCACATGCACGCGTGATTTAATTCACGCGTGCTTTATGTTGCCCAGCCGGGTCACTGGCTTGGGCCAGTGACTG
>Ga0325400_1007147_pt1 | contig 10668 bp, 7 predicted proteins | sample PopdelMetagenome_2_FD_205662 | JGI IMG/M metagenome (GOLD analysis project Ga0325400, IMG submission 205662) | Populus deltoides microbial communities from Bellville, Georgia, United States - Xylem-PdKOR-R1 | ecosystem: Host-associated > Plants > Phyllosphere > Stem > Wood/Secondary xylem...
TCATGGATAAACTCTTTTTTATTTATCACTTCATTTCATTAAATTAGCATTCATTTACAGTAACATTTAACGTCCAATTATCTCAATTCTTCATCAATGTCCAAAGGACATGACTTTTCATTACCGATATTTTTCTAATGTCCCAAAACATTTAATCTATCACCAAACAATGTAGTTTAACTTAAATTCCAGCAATGACTACACATGTCAATTTTTTTTTCAAAGCATACTCAAAATGATTCCTTATATCATAATTCAATTTACAACATCCCTTACTATGATTTCTCATTCATTTCTTCATCAAGACATGTAATTTACCAAACATTCCAGTGTCTATTTAACTAACATGTCCAACCACAATAGGGGTTAATTTTCCAAAGTTAGTTTTAATTTATCCCAACCTACTTTCCTATATCATGTTTCCCATTCCAACACAACCAAAGTATTAATCCACCACAATTTTTTTTTTTATAGAATTTAACTATACCATCACTTATCAACACATCAAACATGACTCAAACACAATACAAACAATTCCCAAACACTTCCATCATCATTAAACCCATTACAATTATCTTTAGTCCCAAAACATACTTTTTATGTTAAACATTATATTCTCATTCAATATTTCTCAAACCAAACTTAAAACATCATTCTGTAAATTTAGAATTCAATAAATCCAAACAGTGGAATTACACATCATCATCATTAGAATAACATATCCAAAATTAACATACATCCAACTGTTAAATCTCCATATATCAGAACAATACCGAACTGACCTGAAAATTAAAGACCTACAATTCGGGAAGTATAATTTCTGGTAGGAGTGTTTGTTTCCGATCCTAACCGTTCATAATTTATATAACATCTGGATGAACAACATATCCAAACACCAGACCAATCCAACGATTGAAAGCCAAGATATGGCTGCCGAAGTTCCTGGCCTGTTGCCATCCTAAAACCCATAGTTTCAAATCAACTTATTCTTTCTATTTATTTTTTCTGCAAATCAAGCCATTATCTTGCAATTAATCTCAAAATTCACAAGAACAATTATTCCCCTAAAATATTTATATGAACCCTAGAATTTTAAACTCGGAGGTTTTCTTCTCCTCATGCAAGAACAAGAGAGAAAAACAAAATTACTTGAGGGTATGTTCCTTACCTTTGTTACTTTAACTTATTTCAATGAGTTCTTGCAAAAATCTACAAAACTTATGTCCTCCTCTTTCAAGTTTTAGCTTCTACTCTCTTTTTTTCCCAAGCTTTATAACTCTCTAAGTATACTCACTTGATTTGTCTTCTTGGATATAATTCTCCCAAGAACACTTCCTTTTGATTTAGCTTGAAGAAATGGAGAAGAGATGAAGAAAATGGGAGAAAAATGGTCTCCCTCCTGTTTTCTACCTTTGCAGAGGACGTGGGTTGTCTTTAAAGGAAGAGAGGGGAATATTGTTTTATATAAAATTATCAAAATGCCTTTATTAATGCCTCTTGTGTTAGGGGTGAGCATTTTTGATTTGGTTCAGTTTTGGGCCAAAATAAATAATCAAACCGATTTTTTTTTGTTATTGAACTGAACCGATAATCGATTCGAACCAACCATGTTCGGTTCGGTTCGGTTTTTTCCCATTCCAAACCAATTTAAACCGAAATTATTTCAATAGAGTTTTTATTCGGGGTTTTTTCACTAATCATATTTTTATAGGGATTTTATTTTCGTCTTGTTTCTAATATCACAAATTTGTACTTATTTTCTAAGAAATTTTGGCTTTCTCAACAAGCATGGCATGCATGATATCCAGAAATTCTACCTCGATTTTATTTTTGTTAGATCCTTGTCCAAAAATTAAACTTTGCAAAAAAAATACACAAAACAAAAGGATAGAACAAAAGTATTAAAATGTAAAACTATCAAAACATTATTATTTAAACAAGAGGAAACAAATTACAAATACTTTATATAGATCCTCACCATCCATCGAAAAGAAGGGTTTGCTCTGCCCTCCCCTTCATTACCTACTTTAACTTTAAAAGAAAATGCCAAAATGGATTATTGCTGAGTCGAAGGAGTATGGAGCATGGAGCAAGAGCTTAACAAGTAACAATCATGGAGCATGAAGAAAAATCAAATAAGAGAGATGTAGAGAGTAAAGGGAGGGGAGAGATGCAAAGAGAAAAGGGAGGGGGGCTGAATGTTACTTTAGGTTTAAGGTTAAAAAAGATGCAAAGAGCAAAGGGAGGGAGGGCTGAATGCTACTTTAGGTTTAGGGTTAAGAAAAACATCCTATTTATACTTGCTTTTTTTTTTAAGTGCTGGTCTGGTTGAACCGGTTCCGTTCGGTTCGATTCAATCAGTTTTAGACTTTGAAAACGAAACCGAACCAGAACTTTTTTGTGATTTTTATTTGGTTTTTTTTCCGGTTCGGTTTTTTCGGTTATTTTTTTTTTGGTTTATTCGGTTTAATCGATTTATCAGTTTTTTTGCTCACCCATACCTTGTGTCATGTTCTTTAATTTACCTGATTTTAAGTACTCTCGTAAAGCCTTCCTAAACTCCGATTGACATGAAATTTAACCTAAGATAAACCAATAAGTCTGGAGATTCCTTATAAACTTTCAGCCTGATACAACGGTCGGATTGAGATATATCATCAATACCGTAAAACTAAACAATCAGTGTCTTTTACGCTAACATTTGAATTTCATGCATTACTTTATTTACTTAGATTCTCATAACATTTCCCCTTAATTTATACTCAATAAATTCAATATTACCACATCTATCACTGATTTATCAAAAACAATTCTTTTATCCGTTGAGACTCTTCTCCGTTTCCGCTAACATTACAAATTTTAATCCAAAATTCATAACCCTCATTTCGACTTCCACCATACCTTTAAATTTATTTATGGAGATCATTCTCTCCCTTACACATTGCATTTGTTATTATTTCTACTATTTATTCATTTCTTTTCATATTGAGTCTCAATTACTCATCGAGGTCTTTTTTTTTCTTTTTCTACGATCCTATGTTTATTCGGGGGTTTACAATGTTTGCCAGATCCACGCTTCTTTGGGCTTGGCTTATTACCAAAGCTGAATGCTTTGAGTTTGACATGTTTGTCAGACCCACACTACCTTGGGTTTGACTGACTACCAAGTTCGATATCAACACTTTCTTGCCTTTCAAGCAAATAGTGGCACATTGTCTTGAGGTTGCCTGATCTCCTCGCAATGTGGCTACTTTTTCTAAGTTGGGAACTTTAATACCAAGTACCGGGTACTGATGATGACATTGATTTGATGTAGAATGGGTCTTTCTAAAATGACCTTATAAGCCAATGCCATATTAATCACCATAAAGTTTTGCTAGAGTGAGACACATTCCAGAGGGGTGCCCATTACAACATGTAACTCTAAGGCACCCTTCACTGGCATGCCCGGACCCTTTATACCAATGAAGGGAGTTTTTACTGGTGTTAGTTTTGAAGAGGATATTCCTATTTGGACCATAACTTCTGTGAAAAGGATGCTAACTACATTATCATATTCTACTAGTACCTAATATACTTTGTGATTGGAGATAAAAATGGAAATGATGAGAACGTCCTCATGTTGAAAATCCACACTTTCATCTTTAGGAGTAAAAACTATTGGCTCGTGTTATTGAACCAATGATTTAGTAGTGGTGATGACTTATTTCCCATACTTCCTTTTTCCATTATTAGAATCCTCTTTATAGAGGTTCCCCCTAATATTACATTGATCTTAGGTATAGCTGTAGCAGATTGACCAGGTTCTTCTCTGTTCTATTCAAGGAGAAAATCCTTCTTTAAAAACTAACGAAGATAACCCTTAGCTACCAGCCTTTCAATTTCCTTCTTCAAGACATAGCAATCCTTAATTTCATGTCCCTTGTATTTGTGAAAAAGATAATACTTTTTAGATATATGTGTACTGGGAGGAGACTTCTTGGGCGAAGGATATCGGACAAACCTTTTGCTTTAGGTGACTGTAAGGACTTCAACGAGGGAGGTGTTCAATAGAGAAACGCATGATTTAAGATAACCTGGATGTTCTTTGAATGGTTTCTTTTGACTCTTCTTGGGATTGTTGTCTATTCTGGGAGAGTGGTCCCATTTAGGCGAACGACCTCATTTGGGGGACTTTTCTGTCTGTTTGTCCCTAGTAAAACAGGAGGGACTATGACGCAACGTACTTGCCTCTTCTACCCGAATGTGGCTCTTCATGGTTTGCTTCACTTTTAGTAACCTTCTATCTGGTAGGGCGTACAACTCCCTCCATAAGGTTTTTTCCCTCACCTTACTGATAAGGACTTTTGAAGCTACTGATTCGATTAAGTCTTAAACCTTCTATCCCTTGTAGGTCCTTTGCTTGGGTGATTCCAAAGAGTTAAGTGGAACTCTTTTTAACTGGAATACTTGTATTGAGATATGCCACCGGTTTGGCACAGAGGTCACTGAAACTAGCAACTGAACTTGGTTCCAGTTTGTTGTACCAAGCTCTTACTGAACCTCTGAAGGTCGTATGGAGGATCTTGCAAATGGCGTGATTGTCCTAAATAACTAACTCCAGACTGCTGTGTATATTTTATATATGTTCTCTGGGATCTATAAGTCAATAATGGTTATCTAGGGTCATTTTGGTGGTGATGTAATCTTTGGGTATGTAGATGTTCAACATACATTTGGATAGAGAAGAATCTCTGATTTGATAAGGAGTGTAGCATCCTCCTGGATGAGTCCTTCTTCCAACTGTTTTCTACTCTTACGCGTTTTAGGTTCGGGGAAACTTGATGTCTCTAGGGTAGGATGGCCTGATAGATGGACACCCTTTTTTTTACGCTGCCGAAATGGATGCCTAGAAAAACATTTTGCGTCCGAGCATCATGAGGGTGTGTATGCTTTATGGAATGGCTCGATGACCTTTAAGGTTAAAGACCCTATACTGGATCATTTTATACGTATTCTTCTAGGTAGTGTAATCATCTACGGACACTAGGTGAGGCCTACCGTCGTAGAGATGAGTGTATAGATATAGCAACTTGCTGAGGAGAGGTTGAGATTTTTTGAGGTGGATTTTCTCCCGCTTGTTGATTTCCTAGCACTGCTTGGATGAGGAGGTGTATCTATTCTATAAGTTATTAGAGGATTGGTTGTGCGGGAGCTGGAGTATTTGCTGTGACAGGGAGATCATTAACTCGACTTTTCTAGGAGTTGATAATGATAATTAAGGAATAACAGTAAAACAATAAAGTTATTTATGACTTTTTGTAAGTGTTTCTCACAGACATCACCATTGATGATGTCCTAAAATCCAAGATATGTAAACAATGAGTTATTTAGTGTTTGGGATAATGTTTAATCAATATGTTTGAGTACTTAAATTTCTTATTTTTAGTTTAAGAAATTCCAAGCTTATGGTAAAAACTTGAGTAACTGCAAAAACAATTTCAATCAGGGGATTATTTAAATATCCCTGATGATGAAGTCAATATATTTATGGGAAAAATAATAAATGACTTAAAAGAGCTTTAAACTCAAGGAACAAAGATGTTTGTTCTTGAGTTTTAAGTTGGTTAATGCTCTAAAATTTATATGAGTTTATCTTAAGAGATAAAAAGTTATGAACCCTTACTTAAATGGTTTAGAGAGTATTTATACCCCCTGAATCTTATTGTTTTCATATAAGGGAAGATTGCAAAGTCCCCTGCTTTCGGCGACATTAATGAGAGACAAATATCCCTTACATATCATTAATGAGACAAAAAGTATAGTAGGTCCTTTAAGAGACCTTGTATACACCTATGAATATAAAGAAACCATTACATCAATATGAATGATTATTCTAGATGGAGAGGCATGACGATTTATCATGTCTTTAATACTTTTATTTTAGGGGATCGTTTAAAATCAGATATACAGCCTTAAAACTTGGCAATGGTTGAATCCATATGCTTTGGGTCTAGCATATTTATCAGACCTACGTTACCTTGGATTTGGTTGATTGCTAAGTTCAAGTGCTTTGGGTTTGACATGTTTGTCAGACCCACGCTTCTTTGGGCTTGGCTTATTACCAAATCCAAGTGCTTTGGGTTTAACATGTTTGTCAGACTCACGCTACTTTGAGCTTGGCTGATTACCAAGTTCAAGTGCTTTGGGTTTGACATGTTTGTCAGATTCATTTTATTTTTTAAGATTTTTTCTATTTATAAAAATCTTAATAAAATATGTTGACTCATTAGTTTTTTAGAATAGAAAAGATAAATATATAAGAAAACTAAAATGCAAAATTATAGTTTTAATTTAAGAATAAAAAATAAATTATTATTGAAAACATAGTATCCATAAAATATATAAGTTATCTCATTGTTTTGAAGATCAATAAACAAAGCAAACGATTGAACTTGTAGTCATAATGCAAAAATTTCCCAAGAAAAAAGAAAAACATACGACTCAATCAAATGCAAACTTGGCATTGCCAATTACTCGAGTGGTTCCATGTAGACCATCAATTTATAACTCTTATTACTTTATATGTCCAATAAAAATTCAAATGAAATCAAAAGGTACGGAAAAAAAGTTCATCGATAATCATTAGACAAATCCTATACCTATTTCCTGACTATTAGACACTAATTATTTATAATTGCATCATTTAATTAAAAATGAACATTCTATTATTTATAGGGATGATAATGCATAGTTACAGGGCAGGCAAGTTTTTTAATATTCATATGTTACCCCCGTTACTCATTAAGTAAAAAATTTAAATATTCATATTTATCTATTGAATTTAAAGTATTTATAGGAATATTCTTTTTACAACTATTTATTATTTAACAAAATAATAAAATAATAATATATATGTGCGTGTTAAATGATATATATGTGTGTGTATTTTTTATTGAATTTTAAAAATATAAATATTCTACGTTGATATTTACCTCAAACTAAATTTGGATTAGATTTAATAACATTCAAATCATATCCATTACCCATTAAATAAAGTATTTAAGTAATTATCTATTAAAAAAAAAACCCGCTCAAGATTGCTTCAGGTAAGTATCCATTAAATTTACAGTTGGGATACTAAGATAATTGTACTTAATTTTTAGAGAAGTTAATGTTTTAAAGAGAAAAAAAAATGTTAAGGGAAAACAGCAAGTCACTTTAGAATTATTTTGCCTTGAGGGCAGCAAAACAAACCCGGTGAACCGAGAGGTTTTTTAGACTTTTATGAGCACAAGGGAGTATAATGTTACCCTTAAATTTAACAATAATTCCATTCCAGTCCTTGAAGTTAATATCTTTATATCAACTATCAACTTCATTTTTGTATAAGCCAAAATTCATTACATCCTACAGGGTGATCATTTTTTGTTCGATTTGATTTTTATCAAAAATAAGTAACCAAATCAAATTAAAAAAAACCGAAACCGGTTCAAACCGCCGGTTTTGATTCGGTTTTCTTGGACAAAAACGGTTCAAACTAGTTTGGTTCGGTTTTTCCAGTTTGGCTTGATTTTTTTCGGTTTGGGATCGGTTCGGTTCGGTTTGGTTTTTTCAATTTTAGGCTTATAAAATCAAAACCAAACCGAACCGGTCGGCTTTTTTAAAATTTTAATCGCTTTAATTGGTTTTTTTCACGGTACGGTTTTTTCGGTTATTTTTTTCGGGTTTCTCAGTTTAATCGATTTTTCGGGTTTTGTGCTCACCCCTAACACCTTATAATTGGGTGCAAATAAAAAAAAAGAACAAATTCATTATTATAAACACACAAGAACTCGATATATGATCTTGTGCAAAATATATATATATATATATATATATATATGGAGATTGGGCATCATTTGTATCTACTAATTAATACCAAGTTTGGAATTGAGCGATTTCAAAAATCAAAGGTCTAAATCAAAAAGTTATAAATATCGAGGACTGAAGTCGTACAGTTTGTAAACTACAGGTACAAAAATCAATTGCCTCACCCCGAACATAAAAGAAGAAGCCTGGGAGCTCAGGACTAAAACCGAACTTGTCTCTGTAAAAGCCCCAAGTACTACAAAACCCCAGAGTTGCATAGCTGGGTTGCATGTATAATCAAATTCAAAACTATCCCTTTTGAATTTCCTTCTCTTCTTCACTTGTGCACCCCTCACTTACAACACCTTTGGAAAATTATTTTTGCTATAAAAAAGGGTTTTTGGTTCAGGCATTTCATCGAACAAGTCCCATGCATTACATAGAAACGCCAAAAACGTATTCAAGGAGTGAGCTTTGTCTGTAAAACGAAAATGGGTGAGTGGTTGAAGAACCAGTTGTTCGTAAGCCATGCGATTGCAGCAGTAGGATCAGTAACAGTTGCCACTGCTGTCACTTACCCACTTGATACTATCAAAGTTCTTATTCAGGTTTCTTCTGCCTTTTTATTCCTCGTTTCTTTTACATTTTCTTAATGTAATCACTTACTTATTTTGCATTATTGTTTTGTTGGAGATGGAGATCAGGTTGGTTCGAATTCTGGTAAACAATTAACATCACTTCAGGCTTTAAATAGAGTTCGGTCTTTATCTGGGAATTCAGGTACGAATTCTGCTTCAATTGATTATTTTTTTTTTGTCTGTTTCACGATAATTTTTTCTCGGATTAATGCGTGATTAGTATCATAATCCTGAATCCCTTTTCTTTGAATGAACATGCTAGGCTTGTATAGCGGTTTTGGGTGGTTGACTGTAGGCAAAACTCTTGGCCTTGGAGCTCGGTTTGGAGCCTATGAAATTTTAACTGCTTATTTTAAAGGTATTCAGAATTTCGGCTTCCCTGTCAGTTTATGGTATTGAGTCAAACGAGTTTATATCTTGATGTTAGTTATGGAAACGAGTTCGGAATATATGAGTTTTGATTGAGCTATGTGGTGTTTGCTTTTGACTTTCTGGCAGATGGTCGAGAATACAGCTACGTGTATGTCTCTGAGGCCCTTATGGCTGGAATGGTCGCTGGTGCATTGGAATCACTTGTATGCTCTCCATTTGAACTTATTAAACTTCGTGCACAGGTTACATCTGCATCTCGAGTTCCAAGATCTACCCCTGTTACTGAAAATAGAGCTGTTGCACCCATTATTGCTAAATTACTACCTGGACATACTCCAGATAAGAAGGCATTGAACCATTTTGTTACCCTTTTATCCACCCTAACCAGTAAGCATTCAAATCTGGCTGGTGCCTTGCTAGAGTACCCATGGATGATGACTGGGTCTGGGAAGGCGCCATCAGTCTGTGATGTTCGGAAGCCATCAAGCATCATCTCTTTGGAAGGATGGGGTGCACTGTGGAGAGGGATCAGATCAGGACTTGTTCGAGATTCTATTTTTGGTGGGGTATTCTTCAGTGGCTGGCAATTTATGCACGATGTAATGCTTAACTGGAAGGCAGTTGGGATGGATCCTATACCCAGGTTTGAAAAAAATGTCCATCTACTAATCTGAGCAAGACTCCCTGTTAAGTGCTTCTAATGATATTCTTGAAACCTACAACTGTGTTGCTAATCTGTAATAGTTTTGTAATTCCCAATTTGGCAAGGCATTTTTTACTTAAGAAATTGAGAAGATTGTTCAGAGGAAAAAAGAAAAGAAAAACATTGCTAAACATCTGCAAACTTGGTCTCAAAGTGTCTTCTGCTGCTATCTTTGGAAGCAACGTAATCAAGGGTTTGAGATATATTTGCTACCATGTGGCTCTCAAAGTCGTGTTTTGCCAGTGAAATTGTGATGTGTTATTGTGTCTGTATCTAGTGGTCTACAGGGTTTTATGTGAATACCAGGTATATTTACCAACACTATTGGAGCATATGGTATAAGGTAAAGGATGCTAGAATGAGATGACTGGCAGTTGCCTATACGTGCATTTTATATTTAAATCAGTTAATGTTCAACATTTATGTTACTTTAGAACTCCTACATGGAGGTTGTTAAGTGTAGTGTTTGATAATTCAGTCAGTTTATACAGTTTATATATGCTTCTTTTTTTGTTTCATTTAAACCCCTCTCTGGTCTATTATTTAATGTTTGTCTGTCAATATCCTTTTTTAGAGAAGAATGCTAGCCTTAGCTCCTTCAAAGCCAACATAACAGCCAGCCATTTACCACCATACCCCATCCCTTATCTTATCTTTTCTTTTCTTTCATTTCTTTCTTTCTTTTTTAATATATCTAGGTATTGTCTAAATTGCTCCTGAGATTGTTCAATGATTACTCACATTGTTTATCAAAGGTCCCATAGAAATTTTTTGCTGATAATATGTAGTTTTTTTTTTATTTTTCCAAGGTATTTTATGTTTTAGGCTGAGCTCATTTTAAAATAATATGCTAATGCTGCAAGATGGTAATTGCATAGGACTTGGGTGAACTGAGAATGCTTTCCAGTTAGAGCTGTTGAATGAATTCCATCTCCTCTGATTGAGCGTTTTTTCGGGATTCTAATTACTGTAAATGTAGATCTCAGGCCTTTTACCATCTTTTTTTGCATTAGATGCTTGAAAGAGCCACTTAACTGACAGTTCTTATATAGATTATATCACTGGAAAATTATATATTGATCACTCATAATACGGAACTGTTTAGAATGGCTGCTTTCATTGGGA
>Ga0325400_1007156_pt1 | contig 10663 bp, 9 predicted proteins | sample PopdelMetagenome_2_FD_205662 | JGI IMG/M metagenome (GOLD analysis project Ga0325400, IMG submission 205662) | Populus deltoides microbial communities from Bellville, Georgia, United States - Xylem-PdKOR-R1 | ecosystem: Host-associated > Plants > Phyllosphere > Stem > Wood/Secondary xylem...
GCGTCCGGGCCGTACTTGCCGGCCATGAACTGCTGCCCGGCGTCGAGGAACTCCCACGACTCGGTCAGCCGGGTGCCGCCGTCGACCGCCTCGAGGTCGTAGCGCCACAGCACCTTGCGGTCGTTCACGCTCCAGGCGAAGGCCCGCGGCCGCTGCGCCTCCTCGACCCGCGACCGGGTCTCCCAGGTGCGCTCGGGCGTCTCCTGCCGGCCGCCGAAGAAGTCCCCGACCGCGCCGGTGGCCCCGGGCTCCCACCAGCACTCCCGGCACTGCGGGCTCCACTCGCCGGTGCGGGTGACGTCGGAGACCAGGTCGTACACCTCCTCGGGCGAGGCGGCGACGACGATCGAGTCCGAGAAGGTCAGGCTGGTCATGCCCCGAGTGTGGCGGCCCGGAGCCCGGCCGGTGCGGCCACCCGGCGCCGGGTGGCCGCGTGCGACCTCGAGACGGACGGGGCCGCCCGCGGTCAGGCGACGGTGCGGTCGGCGGCGCGCTGCGCGGGGTGGTCGGTCACCGGGTCGCCGGTGGGGACCGGGTCGGCGGCCGAGCCGTGCAGGCCGCCGGTCTGGGCGACCTCGAAGTCGGGTCCGAGCTTCTCCAGCGCCAGCCGGCCGTAGACCTGCTGCTGGGTGGCCACCCGCTGCGCGCGGCCCTTGCCGAGGAAGGACACGATCCAGCTGAACGTCGTCACCACGCGGCTCTTGAACCCGACGATGTAGACGAGGTGGACCAGCAGCCACATGGTCCAGGCCAGGAAGCCGGTGACCTTGATCTTGCCGAGGTCGGCGACGGCCTTGTACCGGCTGATGGTGGCCATCGAGCCCTTGTCGAAGTACTGGAACTTCTCCTTGTGCTTGCCCCCGGTGACCGTCGCGGCGATGCGGTCGGCGGCGAACCGGCCGCCCTGGATGGCCACCTGGGCCACGCCGGGCAGCTTGTCCAGGCTCATCATGTCCCCGACCACGAAGACCTCGGGGTGCCCGGGCAGGGTCAGGTCGGGCTGGACCTCCACGCGGCCGGCGCGGTCGACGGTGACGTCGCACTGCTGGGCCAGCAGGGCACCCAGCGGGGAGGCCTGCACACCGGCGGCCCAGATCTTGGTGGCCGCGGTGATCCGGCGGGTGGTGTCGCCCTCCTTGACGTCCAGGCCGTTGGCGTCCAGGCCGGTGACCATGGCGCCGAGCTGGATCTCCACGCCGATGTCGCGCAGCTGCTTGGCGGCGTTCTCCTGCAGCTTGGGCGCGAAGGGCGGCAGCACCACGGGGGCGGCGTCGAGCAGGATGACCCGGGCGGTCTTCGGGTCGATGTTGCGGAAGTTGTTCTTCAGCGTGCGGCGGGCCAGCTCGGCGATCTGGCCGGCCATCTCCACCCCGGTGGGGCCGGCGCCGACGACGACGAAGGTCAGCAGCCGGTCGATCTCGGCCGGGTCGGTGGCGGCCTCGGCCATCTCGAAGGCGCCGAGGATGCGCCCGCGCAGCTCGAGGGCGTCGTCGACGGTCTTCATGCCCGGGGCGAACTGGGAGAACTGGCTGTTGCCGAAGTAGGACTGCCCGGCGCCGGCGGCCACGATGAGGTGGTCGTAGGAGAAGGTCGACTCCCGGCCCAGCAGCCAGGAGGTGACGGTGCGGTCGGCCAGGTCGATGTCGACGACCTCACCGAGGATGACCGTGACGTTCTTCTGCTTCTTGAGGATGTCGCGGGTCGGCGGGGCGATCTCGCCCTCGCTGATGATCCCGGTGGCCACCTGGTACAGCAGCGGCTGGAACAGGTGCTGACCGGTCTTGGCGATCAGGGTGATGTCCACGTCGGCCTTGCGCAGCCGCTGCGCGGCGAACAGCCCGCCGAAGCCGGAGCCGATGATGACCACCCGAGGACGGCGGCCGGCGGTCGGGTTCGTGGTCACAGCAGCAGCTCCGGATGTCGTCATGATGTCTTCATCGTCCCACGGACGCCGTCCTCCAGCCGGGCTGGCCACCGGCTGCGCGTCGACTGCCGGTGCGACGTCGCCCACAGCCTCCACCCAGGGCCGCGGACGGCGCCAGCCCTGGGTGGGGGAGGTCAGCCCCGGCGGGCGCGGCGGGCGGCCGCGGCCTGGGTGAGCAGGCCCAGCCCGATGCCGAGCATCCACACGTCCTTGGACACCGGCAGGCCGTCCTGGGTGGGGGCGACGGACTTGCCGGGCTTGGTCAGGCCCGGGGTGCGCAGGTAGAGCCCGATCAGCCCGCCGGCGAAGCCGGTGAGCGCGGCGCCGGCGACGGCGGTGGGCACGAACGGCGTCAGCAGGGCCACGCCGATGGCGATCTCGGCGGTGGACAGGTTCTTGGCGAACGCCGTGGGGGAGGACTTCTGCAGGAAGGGGTACGCGCCGGAGGCGAACCCGTGCAGGCCGGCGGCGGTGGCCTCGTCGGCGTGCCGCTTGCCCAGCCCGGAGTTCAGGATGAACGCCCCGGTGGCCAGGCGCGGCGCGATCTCGGCGGCGGTGATGGGCAGGCGCATGGGACCTCGATCGTCGTGCGGGTGGGGAGACCTGATCCTCCCCCACACCGGTCCCGCCCGCCCGGGGGCCCGTGGGCTCCCGGGCGGGCGGGGGTGGGTCAGCGACCGGTGCTGCGGCGCGGGCGGGCGGGCTGCTGCCCGGCGCGGGCGGCGAGCTCGGCCCGGGTGCGGGCCGGCCCGGAGGACCGTCCGGCACCGCCGGAGGAGGCGGTGCGGCCGCCGGCGCCGGCGGCCGCACCGCGACCGCCGCCGCCACTGCTTCCGCCGCGGCGACGGCCGCCGCCGGTGCCCTGCGGCTGCGGCGCGGCGACCGGGGCGGGCTCCACGTAGGGGGCCGTCGGGCCGGTCAGCGCGGCGATCTGCGGGGCGCCGGGCCGCACCGCGGTGACCTCGGGCGTGATGCCGGCCTGGCGGGCCAGCAGGCGGACCTCGCCGGCCTGGTCCGGCGTGGCGATGGTGACCACGGTGCCCCCGGCCCCGGCGCGCGCGGTGCGGCCCGAGCGGTGCAGGTAGGCCTTGTGCTCGGCCGGCGGGTCGACGTGCACCACGATCGCCACGTCGTCGACGTGGATGCCGCGGGCGGCGATGTCGGTGGCGCACAGCACCCGGGTGGAGCCGGTGGTGAAGGCCTCGAGGTTGCGCTCGCGGGCGTTCTGGCTGAGGTTGCCGTGCAGGTCGACGGCGGGGACGCCGCCGGCGGTGAGCTGCTTGGCCAGCTTCTTGGCCTGGTGCTTGGTGCGGGTGAACAGCACCACCCGGTCCAGCCCGGAGGCCAGCTCCTTGACCACCTGCGGCTTGTCGGCGGCGTCGACCCGGAACACGTGGTGGGTCATGGTGGACACCGGGGCGACGGCGGGGTCGACCGAGTGCGTGGTGGGCCGGTCCAGGTAGCGCTGCACGAGGACGTCGACGCCGTTGTCCAGGGTCGCGGAGAACAGCAGCCGCTGGCCGACCTTCGGGGTGCGGTCCATCAGCCGCTTCACACCGGGCAGGAAGCCCAGGTCGGCCATGTGGTCGGCCTCGTCGAGGATGGTGATCTCGACCGCGGACAGGTCGCAGTGGCCCTGGCCGATGAGGTCCTCCAGCCGGCCGGGGCAGGCGATGAGCACGTCGACGCCGGCGGCCAGCGCCTGCACCTGCGGGTTCTGGCCCACGCCGCCGAACACGACGGTGGTCCGTAGGCCCACGGCGGTGGCCAGCGGGGTGACGACGGCGGCGACCTGGTTGGCCAGCTCGCGGGTGGGGACCAGGATGAGCGAGCGCGGCTTGCGGGGCTGGCGCTTGGTGGTGGACGCGGCCAGCCGGGCGACCAGCGGCAGCGAGAAGGCCAGCGTCTTGCCCGAGCCGGTGCGACCGCGGCCCAGGACGTCGGTGCCGGCCAGGGTGTCGGGCAGCGTGGCGACCTGGATCGGGAACGGCGAGGTGATGCCCGAGGCGGTCAGCGCCTCGACCAGCGGGGCGGGGACGCCGAGCTCGGCGAACGTGGTGTCGGTGGGCAGCACGGTGGCGGGCGCCTGCTGCGGGACGACGGGGGCCGGCGCGGGCGCGGTCTCGACCACGGGCGCGGTGGTCTGCTCCGTGCGGGGGCCGTTGCCCCGGCCGCGGCCGCCGCGGCGACGCCGGCGCTCACCGGACGCGCCGTCGTGCGGGCCGGCCTCCGGCCGGGCGGAGCCGGGCCGGGACTCGGGGCGGGCCGTGGGCTGCGCGGCGCCCGCGGCGCGGAAGGCGGGGGCCTGGCGCTCGCCGCCGGGGCCGGCGGGGCTGGTGGCGCGGCGGCGGGGACGCGCGCCCTGCGCGCCGGGGGTGGTGTCGGGGGAGTTCGGGTTCACGGGTGTCCTCACCGGGAAGGTGGCCACCGTCGATCGCCAGGGCGGGGCTCGTCCTCGAGCCGCACCGTCCGGTCGGACGTCGGGTCGCCGGCGCGCCAAGGTGGCGCTGCCTCTGCGCCGACGTCGGCTCCACCCGCTCCAGGACGAGCGGGGGGCGGCGCCGGTAGGCCCCACTCTGCCACGCCCGGGCCGCCGTCGGCCGCGACCCGGGGGAGTCGGTGGTCACACAGGTGTGCGGGGGAGTGGCCGGGGCCCCGTCGGGTAGGACGGTCCCTCGTGACCTCGACCGACCGGCGACCTGCGTCGACCCAGGACGACTACGAGCCCGACCCACGCCGCTGGCGGGCGCTGTCGGTGACCCTGGTGGCGGGGTTCATGACCCTGCTGGACGTCAGCATCGTGTCGGTCGCGCTGCCCTCGATGCGCGAGGCGCTGGGCACCACGGCGTCCGGGGTGCAGTGGGTGGTGTCGGGCTACGCGCTGACCTTCGGTCTGGTCCTGGTCCCCGCGGGCCGGCTCGGCGACGCCTTCGGCCGGCGGCGGATCTTCCTGGTCGCGCTGGCCGCGTTCGTGCTCACCAGCGCCATGGCCGGCGCCGCCCCGACCATCGAGCTGCTGGTGGCCGCCCGCCTGCTGCAGGGCGTCGCCGCCGGGTTCCTGGCCCCGCAGAACTCCGCGCTGATCCAGCAGCTGTTCCGCGGCGCTGAGCGCGGCAAGGCGTTCGGCCTGTTCGGCGCCACCGTGGGCCTGTCCACCGCCACCGGCCCCGTGGTCGGCGGGTTGCTCATCGGCCTGTTCGGCGAGGACCTGGGCTGGCGGACCATCTTCTTCGTCAACGTGCCGATCGGCGTGGTCGCCCTGGTGCTGGCCGCCCGGCTGCTCCCCAAGGGCCGCCCCTCGGGCACCAACACCGACATCGACGTGGTCGGGACCCTGCTGCTCGGCCTGGGCGCGGTGCTCGTGCTGCTGCCGCTGGTGCAGGCGGAGTCCGGTGGGCTGCGCCGGCTGTGGTGGCTGTTCCTGCTCGGCGCGGCGGTCATCGCTGCGTTCGTGCGGTGGGAGCGCCGGGTGGTGTCCCGCGGCCGGGAGCCGGTGTTCGACGTCCGGCTGCTCACGCAGACCCGGGGCTACGCCGCCGGGGTCGCCGTCGGCACCGTGTACTTCATCGGGTTCAGCGGCATCTGGCTGGTCTTCGCGCTGTACTTCCAGACCGGGCTGGGCTGGACCCCGCTGCACTCGGGCCTGTCGGTGGTGCCCTTCGCCATCGGCGCGGCCGGGTCGGCGGCGGTCGCCGGCCGGTTGGTCAGCCGGTTCGGCCGGCTGCTGACGGTGATCGGCCTGTCGGTCGTCTCCGCCGGCCTGCTGCTGACCGCGTTCCTGGTCTACACGCTGGACCCGGGCACGCTGACCTGGGCGGTGCTGCCCGCGCTGCTCCTCGCCGGCCTGGGCGGTGGGTTCGTCATCAGCCCCAACATCACGCTGACGCTGCGCGACGTGCCGGTGCGGATGGCCGGGGCGGCCGGCGGCGGGCTGCAGACCACGCAGCGCTTCGGTGCGGCGCTGGGCTCCGCCGTCCTGCCCGGGCTGTTCTACGTCGTGCTGGGCGCCACCGGCCAGGACTACTCGACCGCGGCGGGGGTCGCGCTGGGCGTCGCGGTGCTCGGGGCGCTGGGCGCGCTGGTCATCGCGGTGCCGGACTGGCTGCGCGACCGCAGGGCCGACCGTGCCGAGCGGGAGCCCGCCGAGCACCACGGGCACGCCGCCCTGGACTGACGGCCCCGGGGCAGGGATGCTCCCGCGGTGACCACCGCGACGCGACGCCGGGTGCACCCCGCCTGGTGGGTCGCCGTGGTGACCTTCCTGGCCCTCGTCGGCGCCGCGGCGTTCCGGGCCGTGCCCGGCGTGCTCATCGAGCCGCTGCAGGCCGAGTTCGGCTGGTCCACCTCGACCATCTCCGCCGCCGTCGGGCTGAACATGGCGCTGTACGGGCTCACCGCCCCGTTCGCCGCCGCCCTGATGGAGCGCTTCGGCATCCGCCGGGTCGTGGTCTCCGCGTTGCTGGTGGTCGCGGTCGGGTCGGGGCTGACGGTGTTCATGACCGCCCCCTGGCAGCTGGTGCTGTGCTGGGGGCTGCTCGTCGGGCTGGGCACCGGGTCGATGGCGATGTCGCTGGTGGCGACGGTGACCGGCCGCTGGTTCGTCGCCCGCCGCGGCCTGGTGTCCGGGGTGCTCACCGCCGGCGGTGCGGCCGGGCAGCTGGTCTTCTTGCCCGTGGTCGCGACCGTCTCGGCCGCCCACGGCTGGCGCCCGGCGGCGCTGGGCACCACGGCCGCCGCGCTCGCCGTCGTCCCGCTGGTGGCCTGGTGGTTGCGCGACCGGCCCAGCGACGTCGGCGCCGTGCCCTACGGCGGGACGGCGGACGACGAACCGCCGCGCACCACGGGCAACGCGGCGCGCACGGCGCTGGCCGGCCTGGCGCTGGCCGCGCGCACCCGGGTGTTCTGGCTGCTGGCCGCGGGGTTCGCGATCTGCGGGGCGACCACCAACGGGTTGGTGCAGCCGCACTTCATCCCGGCCGCGCACGACCACGGCATGCCGGTGACCACCGCGGCGTCGCTGCTGGCGCTGGTGGGCCTGTTCGACATCGCCGGCACGATCGCCTCGGGGTGGCTCACCGACCGGGTCGACCCCCGGTTGCTGCTGCTGGCCTACTACTCGCTGCGCGGGCTGTCGCTGTTCCTGCTGCCGCCGCTGTTCGGGTCGGACCTGCAGGCCTCGATGATCGCGTTCATCGTGTTCTACGGCCTGGACTGGGTGGCCACGGTGCCGCCGACCCTGGCGTTGTGCCGGCAGCACTTCGGGGCCCGCGCGCCGGTGGTGTTCGGCTGGGTGTTCGCCAGCCACCAGCTGGGCTCGGCGGCCGCGGCCTACTCGGCCGGGGTGGTCCGCGACGTCACCGGCAGCTACGACGGTTCCTGGTACGGCGCCGCGCTGCTGTGCCTGGTGGCCGCCGGGCTGTCGGTCGCGATCCGGCGGGGCCGGCCGGCGGCCGCCCCCGCGGTGGAGGAGGCGGCCGCGACCGACGCGGTCGTGCGGGGGTAGCTCAGCGCCGGCCGGAGCGGCGGGCCTCGCGGCGGGCGCCGCGGCGGCGGGAGTCGATGAACCGACCGCCCTGCCGCAGCGCCTTGGTCAGGGTGGTCTGGCCGGTGCGCCGCTCGAGGGAGTCACCGACCCGCTGCAGGAGCTTGGCCAGCAGCGGCGCGCCGACGCTCAGCAGCAGCCACATGCGCAGGCGACGGGTCAGGAACAGCCACACGGAGAGCCTCCAGGGGATCGGGGAGTGCCCACTCTGCCGTCGGCCGGCCCGTCCCGCCTGCTCACCAGGGCACGGGCCCGTCGTCGTCGGAGTAGGTGCCGGTCGGTCCGCCGTCGGGGAGGGTCGCCAGCCGGATCGCGCTCTGCGCGCCCTCGGCGGGGGTGCGGGTGCCGCGGTGGCCGTTGAGGTCGGTGGCCACGAACCCCGGGCACATCATGTTGACCAGGATCCCGGTGTCCTTGAGCTCCTTGGCGTACTGCAGGGTGACCGCGTTCAGGTAGGTCTTGGACGGCGAGTACGCCGCCGACAGCGGGCCGGTGCTGCCGTCGTCGGCGGTTTGGCGGGTGAGCGACCCCACCCCGCTGGACACGACGACGATCCGCGGGGACGGCGAGCGGCGCAGCAGCGGCAGCACCGCGTTGGTCAGCCGGATCACGCCCCAGACGTTGACCTCCACCGCCGCGCGGACGGCGTCCATGTCGACCCTGCTGGGCAGCTGCTCGCCGCCGCCGGTGACCCCGGCGTTGTTGACCAGCACGTCCAGCCCACCGCGCTCCTCGAGCAGGGCGGCCGCCGCGGCGACGCTGGCGTCGTCGGTGACGTCCAGCGGCACCCCGAAGGCGTCCACCCCCTCGGCCCGCAGCCGGGCCACGGCCTCATCCCGCCGGGCGTCGTCGCGGGCGCCGACGCCCACCGCCCAGCCCAGCCGGCCCAGCCCGGCCGCGATCTCGTACCCGATGCCCTTGTTCGCGCCCGTCACCAGCGCCGTCGTCGTCATGGCCGCCAGCGTCGTCCCGGTCGGCGGTGCGGCGCCAACACCGATCGGGTGCCCGGCGATACCCGCCCGGTATCGGTCGCGGCGTAGCGTCGGGCGGCGTGGAGACCCGGGAGCTGCGGTACTTCGTGGCGGTCGCCGAGGAGCTGCACTTCGGCCGGGCCGCGCAGCGGCTGGGCATGGCGCAGCCCCCGCTGTCGCGGGCGGTCGCCCAGCTCGAGCGGCGGCTGGGCACCCCGCTGCTGACGCGGTCCAGCCGGTCGGTCGCGCTGACCCCGGCCGGGGAGGTGCTGCTGGCCGAGGGCCGGGCTGCGTTGGCCGCGGTCGAGGCCGCCGAGCGCCGCACCCGCCGGGCCGGCGCGGTGGACCGGCCGGGCGTGGTGCTGGCGGTCAAGGCCGGCGCGTCGGCGGAGCTGCTGGCCAAGCTGCTGGACGCCTGCGCGGCCGAGCCCGGCGCCGTGCCGGTCGAGGTGCTGCTGTGCGCGGTCGGGGAGCAGGGCCCGGTGCTGCGCGACGGCCGGGCCGACGTCGCCCTGCTGCACCGGCCCTTCGACTCGACCGCAGGCCTGGACGCCGAGGAGCTCGGCACCGAGGGCCAGGTCGCCGTCCTCCCCGCCGGGCACGCGCTGACCGGGCGCACCGACGTGGCCCTGGCCGATCTCGACGACCTGCCCGGGCTGCCGGCCCCGCGGTGGAGCGGGCCCGGTGGACGCCCGGACGGCCCGGGGCCCGAGGTGCGCGACCACGCCCAGCTCGTGCAGCTGGTCCAGCTGGGGCGCACGTACACCGTGCTGCCGGAGTCCGTCCGCTCGCAGCTGCCCGAGGGCGTGGTCACCGTGCCGGTCCGCGACGCCGCCCGGGTCACCACGGTCATCGCCTGGCCGCCGCACAGCCGCTCCCGCGCCGTGGCCGACCTGGTGGCCACGGCGCTGCGGCTGTGATCAGCCGATGCCCGCGCCCCAGCGGTCGGGGTGCCGGGGCTGCTGCACGTCGTCGGTGAGGACGGCGGCGAAGTCGGCGGCCGCCCAGCCGGTGCGCTCGGCGGTGGTCGCCGGGGCCGGGTGGGTCCACACCGACAGCTGCGTCCCGTCGAAGGACAGCACCTGGCCGTGCAGGTGCGCCGCCTGCGCCGAGGCCAGGAACACCACCACCGGGGCGACGGCCTCCGGGGGCGGGAAGGTCAGTGCGTGCCCCACCGCGCCGGTCGCGAACACCGCCGTCATGCCGGTGGCCGCGACCGGGGCGAGCGCGTTGACCCGGATGCCGTGCCGGTGCAGCTCGAGGTCCATGGCGCGGGTCAGCCCGACCACCCCGGCCTTGGCGGCCGCGTAGTTCGTCTGGCCGGCCGTGCCGAACAGCCCCGACCCCGACGTCACGTGCAGCACGGCCCCGCCGGTGCCGCGCATCGCCCGCACCGCGGCCCGGCTGCAGTCCCAGGTGCCGCGCAGGTGCACCGCGACCACCTCGTCGAACTCGGCGTCGGTCATCTTGGCCAGCGACCGGTCCCGCGTGGTGCCGGCGTTGGTGACCACCATGCCGACCGACCCGAAGGCCGTGGCGCACGCACCGACCAGGGCGTCGCCGGCGCCGGGCTCGGCGACGGAGACCGGGTGCCCCACCGCGGTCCCGCCCGCGGCGGTGATCTCCTCCACCACGGCGGCGGTGCGGTCGGGGTCGGTGCCGTTGACGACCACCCGGGCGCCGGCCGCGGCCAGCGCGTGCGCGAAGGCCCGGCCCAGCCCCCGGGTCGACCCGGTGACCACGACGGGCAACCCGGCCAGGTCCACCGGTCCGCCGGTCACCGGGCCACCACGGGGGTGGCCAGCACCGCGCGCACGGTGGCCCGCAGCGCGGCCGGGGTGCCGGGCTGGGCGTGCCAGCGGCCCAGCCGGACGACGTCGGCCACCACCGCGCGGGCGGCGTGCACCAGCACCGTCGCCTGGTCGGCGGCCAGGTCCGGCCGGGCGTCGGTCAGCGCGTCCACCCAGGCGGCGACGTCGGCGGCCAGCGCGTGCCGCACCCGGCGGGCCGCCTCCGGGGGCAGGTTCTTGGCCTCCAGCACGTACACCGCGAACAGCGCGCGCTCGGCCAGGCCCAGCTCGACGTAGCCGGAGACCAGCTCGTCGAGGCCGGGGCGACCGGCGTGCCGGGCGGTCAGCCGGGCGCTGGCCGCGGTGAAGGCGGCCACCAGCAGGTCGGCCTTGGTGGCGTACCAGTGGTAGATGCTCGGCCCGGCCATCCCGAGCT
>Ga0325400_1007158_pt1 | contig 10663 bp, 8 predicted proteins | sample PopdelMetagenome_2_FD_205662 | JGI IMG/M metagenome (GOLD analysis project Ga0325400, IMG submission 205662) | Populus deltoides microbial communities from Bellville, Georgia, United States - Xylem-PdKOR-R1 | ecosystem: Host-associated > Plants > Phyllosphere > Stem > Wood/Secondary xylem...
GACGAAACGTACTACAACTACCATTATGCGGTTCAGCAGCAACGGTCGACCGGGAGCAATCCGTTTGCCGAACCCGTGCTGGTGCCTTCCAACATCGTGGGTGGGCTCGGTTGTTTTGCCGGCTACAATCGTTCAAGCCGGTCCACGGTATTGCGCTAGGCCTGCAGTCGGGCTTCCAGCCGGGCTTCCGGAATATGCAGCCGGAAGAGGGTTCCGTTCTGTTTGAGCAGTTCGAACTGAGCTTCGAGCTGGTCGCTGAGCGACGCGATCAGGCGCTTGCCGAACGAAGCCCGACTACCGGAACGCTGCCAGTCGGCGACTTCGATACCCGGGCCGTTATCCTGCACTTCCAGCGTAATACCGGGGTGCAAAGCCCCGCTATCCTGCCGCAGGCTAATCCGCAGCAACGGCCGTTGTCCGTCGGTGTAGGCGTACTTAAACGAATTGGTGACCAACTCATTAACGATCAACCCAAGCGGCATGGCGACATCCACGTCCAGTTCCTGGAGTTCAATGTTCAGCAAAAGGTCAAACTCTTCGCCCTCGTACCCATAGGCCCGCATGAGGCTTTCGGCCAGATCCGTCAGGTATTCGCGCATGTTCACCCGGGTCACCTGCTCGGTCTGGTACAACCGCTGGTGAATAAGCGCCATTGCTTCCACGCGCTGCTGCCCTACCCGAACGGCCTGGACGGCTTTTTCGTCATCCAGCCGGTTGGACTGCAGCCTGAGCAAGCTCGACACGATGGCGAGATTGTTCTTAACCCGGTGGTGTAACTCTTTCATCAGCAGAGCCATCTGGTCGGATTGGTGCTGGATCTTCCGACGACTTTGCCGCACCCGCGTGTACAGTCCATACAGCAGCGCCAGCAGCAGCGTCAGCACAATCAGACCGCTGACCCCGGCCCAGATCTGGCGGTTCTGCCGATTGTTCGTCTCCGCCAGCTGCCGGATACTTTCTTCTTTTTCGCGGGTCTGGTAGCGGGTTTCCAGCTCGGCCACCTGTTGGTTACGGGTGGCGTTAACCACGCTGTCGTGGTTGGCAATCTGGCGTTTGTAATACGTTAAAGCCTGCTTAAAATCACCCCGCTTCTCCGCAATAGCGCTCAGATGACCGTAAAATTCTTCCCGGAGTGACTGCTTTTCGGCGCCCATCGTCTCCAGCCAGACCATCCCCTGCCGGCAGAACTTCTCAGCCTCATCCAGTCTGTTCTGGGGAATGAGCGCGTAGGGTATGCTGGCAGCCACGAACCCCTTCATGTACTCGTCATGCTGGGCCTGGGCGTAGGCCAGCACCTGGCGAAAGGCGTCTTCCGAGCGCTTGTAGTCGCCTTTGTTTTTGTAATGCAGACCCGCGTTGAAAAGGGCCGTGTAGTACGATTGCCAGTCTTTTTTCTGCTTGTAATAATCCAGCACTTTCTGCGTGTAAGCCAGCGCTTCCCGAAACCGTTTCTGGTGGCTTTCCAGGATCGCCATTTCCTCGTACGACTGCGTTAACAAATCATCGAACCCTTCTTTCCTGGCCAGTTGCATCGCCTGTTCCGTATAAAAACGGGCGAGCTTGTCATTTTTCAAACGCTCGTAGCAAAGGCTGATAAAGCGCAGGTTTTTGACTACCTGCTTCTGATGCCCTCCCTTCCTGAACTGTTCGATTCCCCTTTGGTAGTAGCTCAGCGCCTGCGGGTAATCCCCTACAGTCTTGTACCAATAACCCAGCGCCCGGTAGGCCAATCCGACCTCTCCCGGCTTCCGGGTAGCCTGCGCCCGGACCAGCCCTTCATCCAGCGCCTGCTTAGCCAGTGTGAAGTTGCCTTTTTCAATCAGCGAATTGCCAATTTCCCGGAGGGTCCAGGCTTTGGTCGTATCCGGCGCCTGAGCCAGCGAATCCGGCAGTAGAGTAGACTGAGCAATTAATCGACAGGGCAGTAACCCAATCAAAAGGCCAACCCAGAGGGCAGTTAGAACGTTCATAAAGCAGTGATCTGACAGGCAAGGGAGTAAGAGGCATTCAAGTTACCTTATTTGTGGACTTACATGCAAATTTCATCAAGTAACGCCCGCCGTCGGGGCTTTATTTTTTGACTTTTGTGGGCAATGACCCATCCATTGGCGGCTTTTAATAGTTCACTAGTTTGACGCTGGCGGTGCTTTCCGGAAAAAGGCGCTTTGCCCGGTAGCAATGGCTTTTTTAGTCGAAAAATCCGGTATTAGAAAAGTAAAAAAGCCCGTTTAACCTACCCTATAATTTCTATCTTAGTAGTCTATTTAATTCGCCGGAAATGAGCAAAACAACGATTCATCCGATAGGCTGGCTGCTGGGTCTGACGCTTTGGACAGCCGCGTGTCAGCAACCGGCTTATAAAGAACCCATCGCTAAGTTCCAGGAAAGTACCGAAGCGGCTACGGCTGCCATCGAAGTCTATTACTCAGAGTTGAACGGGTACGAGCGAGAACTGTATCTGCTGGAGCGACTGGTTGACCCTAAAAAGGAAATCTTGGACTTGCGGAAGACCCCGCTGCTGACCAACCCCTTCGACCCAAAAGCCATTCAGGTCCGGGTTGCACTGCTGCAGCAACTGGCTAACTACGCCGAACACTTATCCACCCTGGCCGGGAACGACGCGCCCAAACGGTTTCGGGCCAACACAACGACTTTAGCCGGCAACCTGACGGCACTGCAAAACACGTTTACGAAGCTAAACAGCCCGACCGGCACCGACAAAGCCGCCAAGGATTACGTCGGCCCCCTGGGTACCATCGCCGGTATTATCGGAGAAGCCGCCACAGCCCGGAAACGCGACAAAGCTCTGAAAAAAGCAATTATCGACGGCGAAGCACCCATCAACAGGCTCTTTGCGTTTCTGGAACGGGACTTCCGGAAATACGTGGTTGATACGCGCGTGTCGGGAAGCCTCCAGAAACTAACCGAACTGGTTAACGCCTACAACCAGGTGCCCAAACGCAACACGGTACCCCGCGACGAACGGCGTCAGTTGCTGCTGGAAATTGAACAGGCGGCCGACGAATACCGGATCATCCAGGAAACGCAGCCGGCGGATATCGTAAAGGCCATGCGGGAAGCCCATCAGGCGCTGGTAAAACTGGCTAAAGACACCAATCCAACCACCCTGAATTCGCTCCTAAGCACGCTCGAAGCTTATAATGAGCAAGTTGAAGCCCTGACCAATGCGGCCCTTGAACTGGAAGAACTTCACACGAATTAAGATGAAAAAGACGAACAACACGCTGCTGGTTTCCTGCATCGAACAGTGTTTTTTTCTGGCGACCAGCAGCCAGCTTACGCCCAAACAACGCAACGAAATGCTGGCACTCGGCAAACGATTGCGGGGTTCGCTAATCAATCTACTGACGGCCCAGTTCAACGATGATGTGAAAGAAGTTGACGAAGCCAACGCCGAGATCCAGGCGGTCGACCAGCTGTTACTCGACGCAATAGCGGCCGTTGATAATGTCGCCGATACGGTCAAACGAGTAAATCAACTCATCAGCGTTCTGGATAAACTCCTTGAAATAGCCATCCCGATTGGGTAACACACCGGATTACTTCTTACTACACCATAAAGCACGACCTTAACGCCGTATCCCATGCCAGATTCCCCGAAAAAGCCCCTTTTGCAGAATTACATTATCCTGCCCACGCGCGGCATCCAGCCGACCGAAAGCACGACCGCTTTTTTCTCGGCCCTCAAAACGGGCGTTGCGCTCAACAGCGTCGTACGCGACGATCTACCCCCGGAAGCGGTTGTTCTTGACTCGACCCGCGACACCGGCGCTAAACTGGTCCAGCTGCCGGAAGATGTGGTGGCCGAAGTGCGGGCCGCTCAGCCGGGGTTACGGATTGTGCCGGAAGTGTTCTACCAGCCGCAGCGGTATATGCCCGTCATTAGGGTGCAGGCTCGCCAGCAGGCCCAGGCGCCCAAAGCAGCGGTTCAGATTCAGTTTGTGGACAAAGTCTCCGGTCAGCCCATTCAGAACGCTTACGTTGTCGCGTTTACCAACTTCGAACAGCGCGTCGGCGAAGGCGGCAATACGGATGCGGAAGGTAAAATCAGCTTTAAATCGCTCGGCGGGCAGACCATCGAGCAACTCTACGTGTACCCGGCTAAAGATTACTGGAGCCTGTGGCGCCGGAACCTGAAGTTCACCAATAAGGAAGTGTTTAAGCTGCAACCCGTTAAGCTGGATTACGTGGATGCCAAACGGTACTTCTACCCAACGCCCGCTGAAACGGATGGCACCGGCGTTCGGGTGGGCATCATTGACACGGGCGTCGGCCCGCACCCCAACCTGACCGTTGCCGGTGGCCTTTGTACGGTGACCGGCGAAAATCCGGATGAATACACCGACGTGGATCAGCACGGTTCGCACGTAGCGGGGATTGTGGCCGCCCGCGCTCCGGACCCCAAAGGCATGTGGGGCGTCGCACCGGGGGTCGACCTGTATGCGTACCGCGTCTTTGGCAAGAACAGCCAGGGAGCGTCTAATTTCGCCATTATCAAAGCCATTGAACAGGCCGTAGCCGACGGCTGCGACGTTATTAACATGAGTCTGGGCGGTGGGTCCCCCGACGAAGCGACTCAGGATGCGATCACTTACGCCTTCGACCACGGTACCATTGCCTTCGTGGCGACCGGCAATGACGGGCGGCAACCGGTTAGCTTTCCGGCTTCGTTTTCGTTATCCCTCGCCGTGGGTGCAATGGGCCGCAAGGGTACTTTCCCGGCCAACACGACGGACGCGCCCAATGTCGCGGCTCCCTACGGTACGGACCCGAAAAACTTCGTGGCGGAGTTCTCCAATATCGGTCCCGAAGTCGATTTTATTGCGCCCGGCGTCGGTATTCTGTCAACGGTACCCGGCGGTTACGCGCCCATGAGCGGCACTTCAATGGCGTGTCCGATGGCAACCGGAGCCGCCGCGCGGCTGCTGGCGACCCAGCCCGAAACGCTGAACTTACCCCGCTCGTCGGCTCGTTCGGAAGCCTTCATTAAGTTTTTAACGTCAAAGGTGAAGAGTATGGGCTTCGGGGCTATTTACGAAGGACAGGGACTGATCCCCTACGAACCAATTGCTCCGCCGGTCGTTTAAAATAACTGATAATCAGCGCGAACTTGTGATTCCTGATTTTGTTAGGTAACTATGTATCAACGCTAACAGAGGAGCCAACTCGCTATGAACAGGTATATATTCAGCTACAAAGGAGAGAGTGCTGTTCCGGCCGAAGACAGGCGATTGATCGAGTCAACCGTCAATGTGGTCGATGAGGGTCGCAATAAACTGCTGGTGGAAACAGCGCAGCCCCAGCAGATTGACGAACTGGCGGCTCAGCTGCCTGACTGGAAAGTAAGCCAGGAACAGACATACGCGATTCCGTCGGTCAGACCGCAACTGAAACACCGATTATAAGACTGCACACCGAAAGAAAGTCCAGTCAACCTACATTCGGTTGACTGGACTTTTTAGTTTATACGATTAAGCGTTCGCCGGTGCGGCTGGCTGATCAAAACCCGTCGAGACAGTAATCGCCTTCCAGGTTTCCAGATCATTCTGAACCGCTTTGATTTTCTCGTAGGCCATATCATACGCATCCTGTCCCAGAAACAAGTGCAGGGGCGGATTCGGCTCCTGGGCCATTTGAATCATCGCGGCAACGGCCTTCTCCGGATCGCCCGCCTGATTCCCGTTGATCTCGGTTTGGTGCGCCTGCTGCGTTTCCCGCACGACCTCATAAGCCGCAATGGGTTGTTTCGGGACCATGAGCGAACCAGACGTCAGGAAATCCGTCCGGAAATAACCCGGCTCTACAATCGTCACTTTAACACCGAACGACTTCACCTCTGCCGCCAGCGATTCTGAAATTCCTTCGACGGCGAATTTGGTAGCGCAGTAGATGCTGAATCCCGGAAAACTACCGAAGAAACCGCCAATCGACGAGATGTTGAAAATGTGTCCCGACTGCTGCCCGCGCAGGTAAGGCATTGCGCTCCGAATGACATTCAGGGAGCCAAAAACGTTCACGTCAAAGTTCTCGCGCGCTTCGGCGTCGGTCAATTCTTCCGCGCTCCCTACCAGCCCATAGCCAGCGTTGTTAACCACCACATCGATCTTTCCAAAATGCTTTACGGCCGATTCAACAGCGGCCCGAACGCTCGCTTCGGTTTTTAAGTCAACCGCCAGCGGCAGAAAACGATCGTCGGCCACATCGACGGCCCGGCGCAGGTCGTCGCTGTTTCGGGATGTAGCAGCCACCCGAAAGCCCTGAGCCAGTAATTGTTTGGTCAGCGTTAACCCTAAACCTCGGGATGCCCCCGTTACAAACCATACTTGTTGATTGTTCATGTCTGTTTCTTAATTAGTTCGTGTGAATTTCAGATTCAAAATCGGTTGACTTAGCGCGTTCTTCCTGGGCCGTGAACACTTCGGCCATCTCCTGATTTTTCCGCAGTGCCCGCCGGTAGGCGTCACTGCCAAGCAGCAGATACACGGGCGGATTGGGCTCGCTGGCCAGTTGGATCATCGCGGCTGCCGCTTTCTCCGGATCACCCGCCTGATTTCCGTCCATTTTCAGGTACTTATCGTGCGAAGCCCGCACTTCCTCGTAAGCAGCAATTGGATTTTTAGCCAGAGTCAGCGATTCAGGAGTTAGAAAACGGGTCCGGAAAGCACCGGGAGCCACGACCGTGACGTTGATGCCGAACGGCTTCACGTCCTGGGCCAGCACTTCGGAGAGGCCGACCACCGCAAACTTGGCAGCGGCATAAACCGCCCAGCCCGTGTTCGCCGAGAGACCGGCAATGGAAGAAATATTGATGATGTGGCCCGACCGCTGAGCCCGCAGATAAGGCAGTACGTTCCGAATGACGTTGATCGTACCGAATACATTGATGTCAAAACTGGCCCGGGTTTCTTCGTCGGTCAGTTCCTCCAGACTGCCCCCGATGCCGTAACCTGCGTTGTTGATAACGACATCAATGCGTTTGAATGTGTCGTGGGTTTTCCGAACGGCTTCCGCCACGCTGGCGTCATCGGCCAGATCTACCTGCAGCGGTAAAAACCGGGGATGGTCACCAACGGCTTTAGTGAGTTCGTCAAGACGCCGGGAAGTCCCCGCCACGGCTTGACCCCCGTTGAGTAACTGCTGAACCAGCGCCAGACCAAGTCCTTTTGACGCGCCCGTTACAAACCATACTTTCTGATTGTCCATCTTCTTTGCTCATTTAACGGGAGCAAAAGTAGCTGGACGCAGTGGGTGGACGCTTTCAACATCCAAACCAATGCTTACAAAATTCAAACATTCCGAAAAGCGGAAGGCGTCAGTGTGGTTTGTTTCTTGAAAAAAGAAGTGAAATGAGCCGGTTCTTCAAAACCGAGGCTGTAGCTGATTTCGGCGATGTTCCAGTCGGTATGCTTCAGTAAGGCTTTGGCCTCACTGGTCAGGCGCTCGGCAATATGATCGGTGGTGGTGCGGCCCGTCGTTTCCCGAATAGACCGATTGAGGTGGTTTACATGGACTGACAGATGCTGGGCAAAGTCGCTGGCGGATCGCAGACTAAAGCGCTGAGCCGGGGATTCGATGGGGAATTGCCGCTCCAGCAATTCAGTAAAAATCGCGGTGATCCGGGATTTGGCATCCGGGTGCTGGTGAAGCGTCTCGGACGGCTGCATTTTCAGGGCGTAATGAATCAGCTCCATTAGGTAATTACGGAGCAGATCGTACTTGTAGGGGTAATCCGCGGCAATCTCATCGATCATTTTGCGGAACAACTGGCTAACCTGCTTATCCTGTTGCTCATTCAGCAGGTATGACGGTTTCCCGCCCGGAGCAAACATCGGTAGATCGCTCAAACTGCCCCTGAACTTCTCCGTAAAAAACGCGTCCTTGAAAACGCAGAAAAAGCCGGTTGTCTCCTCCGAAAGCGACTCCCAGGTGTAAGGTACTTGTGGATTGAAAAAAATCAGGGTCGATCCATCGACTTCAATGCTTTTGTCGGCGTAGTGATACCGATTCCGTCCCCGAATCAGGCTGATTTTGTAAAAATTACGGCGGCTGTACTGCACCGGTACCGCGTGAGGCCCTACACAATCCTCCAGCCGAAAGACGTTAAAATGACCGATGTCCTGTTGCAGGTTTTCGGGTAGCCAGTCAAATTTCTTCCGGTAAAAGTCTTCGAGTGTCTCCGTCTTATTCATGCGACAAAGTTACACAATTCAAAGCATACCGCACAAACTGGTTTGGTCACCTCCCCAGAGACGATAAAAAGCAATCGGGCGACCAGACCGCAGTCCAGTCGCCCGACTAATCTTTAGGCGTCGTAGCCCAGCACGGGAGCCAGCCAGCGTTCTATTTCTTCCACGCTCATATTCTTCCGCCGGGCGTAATCCTGCACCTGATCTTTGCTGATTTTACCAACGGCAAAGTAACGGGATGCGGGATGGGAGAAGTAAAAACCGCTTACGGACGAGGCCGGGTACATCGCGTAGCTTTCGGTCAGTTCGATGCCCACCTGTCCGGCATCCAGCAGATTGAACAGCGTTCCTTTTTCGGTATGATCCGGGCAAGCCGGATAACCCGGTGCCGGGCGGATACCCTGGTATACTTCCTTGATCAACTCTTCATTGCTCAGTTGCTCCTGCACGACATAAGGCCAGAATTCCTTGCGGACGCGTTCATGCATCAACTCGGCAAACGCTTCGGCCAGCCGGTCGGCAATGGCTTTGACCATAATGCTGTTGTAATCGTCATGATCACGCTCGTATTTTTCGAGCAGGACTTCAATCCCAATACCAGCCGTAACGGCAAAGCTACCGATGTAGTCTTCCCGGCCCGTTTCGAGCGGAGCAATGAAATCCGAGAGGGCGTAGTTAGGCAAGCCCGGCGCCTTCTGATTCTGCTGACGAATGAAGTGCAGCACTGTTTTGGTATCGTACAGCACCTCACCACCCGTCTTGTGCTCATCGGGATTTGCAATCCCAACGCCAGCCGGCGCGGATTTAAAATCTACTGCCGATTCCGTCGGGATTTGCAATCCCGACGAGCGGCTGAGTTTGTATTCCAGATGCGTATGCGAACCGTGCCGTTCGCAAGGAATCTCGCGAACAACTTCCTCGAAGTCATGGAGCAGCACATCGTCCTCCATCGAATTGGCCGGATAAAAACCAACCACTGCCTTAGCCGTCAGCAACTTGTTATCAATGATTTCCTGCAAAAGCCGGTTGGCATCATCAAACAACTTCTTAGCCTCGTTACCGACAACGGCATCCTCAAAAATCTGCGGATACTTACCGTGCAACTGCCAGGTCTGGAAGAACGGCGTCCAGTCGATGTACTTTGCAATTTCGGCCAGCGAGTAGTCGTGGAAATAGCGATTACCCAGGAACTGCGGTTTCACCGCTTCAAATTCGGTCCAGTCGATCTTCGTTCGATTTTCCCGGGCGGCTTTGATTGGCAGATAATTTTTATCCTGCCGGCGTTTCGTGTGGTCTTCGCGCAGCTTGACGTACTCGGCTTTGATTTCGTTAAAAATCGTCTCCCGTGTTGCGTTCTGCTCACTGGTCAGCTTCCCGGCAACGGGTACGCTCCGGCTGGCATCCAGTACGTGAATAACCGGTCCGGAATAGTGCGGGTCAATTTTAACGGCGGTGTGAATCCGGGAGGTTGTGGCCCCGCCGATCAGCAGCGGCACGGTAAAGCCCTGCCGCTCCATTTCTTTCGCTACGCCGACCATCTCGTCGAGTGAAGGCGTAATCAAACCACTTAAGCCAATAATGTCGACGTTCTGCTTTTTGGCTTCTTCCAGAATCTTCTGCGTCGGCACCATCACGCCCAGATCAATGATCTCGTAGTTATTACAACCCAGCACGACCCCGACAATATTTTTTCCGATATCGTGAACATCGCCTTTTACGGTCGCCAGCAGAATTTTACCGGCGGCCCGCGCACCCTCCGACTTGTCCGCTTCAATAAACGGCAGCAGGTAGGCCACGGCTTTCTTCATCACGCGGGCTGATTTCACGACCTGCGGCAGGAACATTTTACCCTCACCGAACAGGTCACCCACGACGTTCATGCCATCCATCAACGGCCCTTCGATCACTTCCAGCGGCCGCGCAAACTGCTGACGGGCTTCTTCCACATCCTGATCAATGTAGTCGGTGAGTCCCTTCACCAAGGCGTGTTTTAAGCGCTCACGGACCGGCTCCTGTCGCCAGCTTTCGTCCTGAACCACTTCCTTGCCTTTGGCCTTAACGGTTTCGGCAAATTCAACCAGGCGCTCGGTCGCGTCGGGTCGGCGGTTGAGCAGAACATCTTCGCAGCGTTCGAGCAACTCTTTCGGAATTTCGTCGTAAACGCCCAACTGACCGGCGTTCACAATCCCCATGTCCATCCCGGCTTTGATGGCGTGGTAAAGAAACGCCGAGTGCATCGCTTCGCGCACTACTTCATTGCCCCGGAAGGAGAACGAAATGTTGGACACCCCACCGCTCACCTTCGCCAGCGGCAGGTTTTCCTTGATCCACCGCGTTGCGTTAATAAAGTCAACGGCGTAATTATTATGTTCTTCGATCCCGGTGGCAACCGTCAGGATGTTAGGGTCGAAAATAATGTCCTGGGGTAAAAAGCCGACTTTATCAACCAGAATCCG
>Ga0325400_1007159_pt1 | contig 10662 bp, 10 predicted proteins | sample PopdelMetagenome_2_FD_205662 | JGI IMG/M metagenome (GOLD analysis project Ga0325400, IMG submission 205662) | Populus deltoides microbial communities from Bellville, Georgia, United States - Xylem-PdKOR-R1 | ecosystem: Host-associated > Plants > Phyllosphere > Stem > Wood/Secondary xylem...
GCTCGCCGACCGGTACCCCCGCTCGCTCAGCGGTGGTCAGCAACAACGCGTCTCGATCGCCCGCGCCCTGGTCACGAACCCCACGCTGCTCGTCCTCGACGAGCCCACCTCGGCGCTCGACCTGTCAGTCCAGGCCCAGGTGCTGTCCCTGCTGCGCGACCTGCACTCCCGGCTCGGCCTGACCTACGTCTTCATCAGCCACGACATCGACGCCGTCGGGTACGTCTGCGACCGCGTCGCGGTGATGCTGTCGGGGCGGGTCGTCGAGGACCGTCCCACCGAAGAACTGCTCCACACCCCGGAGCACCCCTACACGAGAGAACTTCTCGACGCAGCTCTGTCGGCCGACACCCTGATCTCGGAGGAATCGTGAAAGACACCCGCTCGCACGTCGCCCGTCGCACCGTCCTGGGGTTTCTCGCCGTCGGCACCCCCGTGCTGGCGAGCTGCGGGATGAGCTCCTCCTCGAATCCCTCGGGGGAGGAGTCCTCGTCGGCGGGCGGGGAGGCCGTGACCGCCTTGAACGTCCCGCTGTCCGCGCCGCTGGCCCTGGTGAACCCCATCAAGGACACTGCGGCGGGCGGCTACGTCTACTCCGCCCTGTTCGAATCGTTGATCTTCACCCAGGACCCGGACGGCCTGAAACCCGCCATCGCGACCGAGTGGGTGCAGGCCGAGGACGGGCTGTCCTGGACCTTCACCCTCGACCCGACCCGCACGTTCCACGACGGGACCCCCGTCACGGCGGACGACGTGGTGTTCACGATCATGGCCGAGAAGGACCCGACCTCCCCGCACGCCGGGACGCTGGGGAACGTGTCCGCGGTCGAGGCGGTCGACCCGCAGACGGTGAAGTTCACCCTGACCACGCCGAACTCGGCGATCTACGCGATCCTCGGCGCGAAGTACATCCTGCCCAGGACCTACTACGAGTCGGTCGGACCCGAAGGTTTCTCAGCGGCCCCGATCGGGTGCGGTCCGTTCGCCTGGGCCGAGGCCATCGCGGGCGGGGGCGCGCACCTGAGCCGGTACGACGGGTACACCGGGTTCGAGCAACCCTTGCAGGACCTGTTCTTCACGCCCGTCACCTCGGCGCAGTCGCAGGTCGCCGGGCTGGAGTCGGGGGACCTCGACGTGGTGCCGGACCTGGCGACGTCCCAGATCGACCGCATCTCCCAGACCGACGGGCTCGAGGTCGCCGAGGTCGAGGGCGCACCGGTGAGTTTCATCGCGTTCAACGCGCTGAGCGCCCCGATGAACGAACTGGCGTTCCGGCAGGCCGTCTCGTACGCCGTCGACCGACAGGCCCTCGTCGACGTCGTCATGGGTGGGCACGCGTTGGTCGCCACGGGTCTGATCACCCCGCCCGTCATCGGTTTCGACGACACCCGACCCGAGCCCGAGTACGACGTGGAGCGGGCCACCGAACTGATCGCCCAGACGTCGTACGACGGGACGCCGCTGAGGCTGACCTACCCGACATCGGTGCTGGTGAACGCCGACCAGGTCGCGCAGTCGGTCGCCAGCTACCTGGACAAGATCGGGATCGCGACCGAGCTCGTCGCCATCGACTACACCACGTTCCTGCAGCAGTGGGCGGCGAAGTCGTTCCAGGGCCTGTACATCATGCAGTACAAGAACGGGACGGACGCGGACACCATCATCTCCAGCCTGTACGCCCGCGGCACCCGCGTCCTGTTCGACGACGCTGAACTCTTCGACCTCGTCGACGCGAGCCGTCGCGCCACGGGGGAGGACCGACTCGGGGTGCTCGCCGATCTGGAGGAACGCACGATCGGCGAGCAGCAGTGGTACGCGCCGTTGATGTTCCCCAACGCCGTCGCCGGGGTCCGGACGGGCGTCCCCTACGAACCCAACCCGTTCAACCCCACCTTCGTCGCCTACGAGTGACCCCTCCGTGATCAAGGAAGTGACGCGATGATCGCCTACACGATCAGTCGGATCTGGCAGTCGGCGCTGACCGTCGTGCTGGTCCTGGTGGTGGTGTTCGTGCTGGCCCGGCTGGCCGGGGACCCCACCGCGCTGCTGCTGCCGCCGACGGCCACCGAGGCGGACGCCGCCGCCTTCCGGTCGGCGCTCGGGCTGGACCAGCCGTTGCCGCAGCAGTTCCTGAGTTACGTGGTGGACGCCGTGCGGTTCGACTTCGGTCAGTCGTTGCGGGGCGGCGGGTCGGCCGCGACCTTCGTGCTGGAACGCCTGCCTGCCACGTTGTGGCTGGCGGCGGTCTCGCTCGCGGTGTCGCTCGTCATGGCCCTCGGGGTGGGCCTGCTCATCGAACTCACCCCGAACGAGAAGCTGCGGACCGCGATCCTGGGTCTGGCCCTCGTGCGCGAGGCGGTCCCGGTGTTCGTGTTCGGTCTGCTGGCGATCCTGGTGTTCGGGGTGTGGCTGCAGTGGTTGCCGTTCATCGGGTTCGACGGCCCGTTGAGTTTCGTGCTGCCGGTGCTGACGCTGAGTTCGGCGACGTTGGCGATGTACCTGCGGATCCTGCGGTCCTCGTTCGCGGGCGAGGAACGCCGGGAGTACGTGCGGACGGCGATCGCCAAGGGAGCGACCCGCCGGCACGTCGTCGTCCGCGAGGTGCTGCCCAACGTGATGCTGCCGTTCGTGACGACGGTGGCGCTGAACCTCGGAACCCTGATCGTCGGCTCGGTGCTGGTCGAGTCCGTGTTCTCCTGGCCCGGGGTCGCCTACGCCGTCGTGCAGGCCGTGGAGCAGCGCGACTTCCCGGTCATCCAGGCCGGTGTCGTGCTGATGGCCGTCGTGTTCGTGGTGTTCAACCTGCTGGCGGACCTGGTGAACACCCGGATCGACCCGCGGATCGAGGTCTCCTGAAGATCAGATGATCGGGACGGTCGCCGTGAGTGCCACCCGGTCACTGCGGTAGTGGCAGTACGACAAGGTGTACGGGGTGCCGTCGAGGGCGGAGATCAGCAGCTCGCGCATCAACACGGGAGTTCCGACGGCGACATCGAGCAACGCCGCCGACCGCGATTCGCAGGGCACGGCCTCGATCGCGTTCTCCACGGTCCCGAACGGCACCCCGAACAACGCCTCCAGCGCCTGGCCCATCGGTCGCGCCTCGTACTGGGTCTCGTTGACGTGCTCCCGCATCTGCGGGGTGACGCGACTGCTGGGGCAGTAGGCGACTCGAACCATCACGGGTACCCCGTCGAACGTGACGAGTTGTTCGTTCATCAGCGCCGACGTGTCGTCAGTCCGCAGGCGGTGCCGCATGACCGGGGTCGTCGGCACGTACCGGGACTCCAACTGCAGGATGGTCACTTCAGCGGCGTCGACCGGGGTTTCGGACGTGGCGGTCAATCGCTGTTCGGCCGGCGGGACCGACGCCGCGAGCGGAACCTCGACGATCCGGGCCGCGGCCCGGGTCCCGAACCGGGGCTGGCGGGTGACGATGCCCTCGGAAGCCAGCAGCTGCAACGCCTCCCGGATCGCGTTCCGGCTCGTCGCGAGGTCCTGGACGAGGACGTGCTCGTTGCGCAGCTGCCCGTCCCGGGCCAGACCCAGCCGGATCGAGGCACGGATGAGGTCGTGGGCCCGGCGCGGGGAGGTTTGCAGTTCCTCGTTTCGCTGGGACCTCTGTCTCCGGAACTCGGCCCGGGCCAGGTCGTCACGGGCTCGGTCCTCGGCGGTGGTCATACGTCCTCCTGATCGGTCGAGCAGGTCAGTCGAGCAGGTTGTCCCGCAGGTACGGTCCGGCGTACCCGGGCCGGACCAGTCCGCGGCGGCGTAGTTCGGGGACGACGTCGGTGACGAAACGTTCGAGGTCACCGGGCACGGCCATCTGCCGGGTCAGGATGAAACCGCCGTTCGCGCCGGCGGCGAAGTGCATCTCCTCGAGCTGGTCGACGACCTGTTCCGGTGTCCCGACGGCCTCGGCAGCGCCGTGCAGGACCCGCCAGGCCGCATACTCCCCCAACGAGGTGTCCGGCCCCGCGGTGCGCAGTGCGTCGTGCAGGTAACCCCAGTTCGTCTGCTCGCCCTGGACCGCCTCGACCACCTCGCCCAACGGTGTCTCCTCGGGGAACCGGGAGAGGTCCACGCTGAACAACTGAGTCAAGTGGTGGACCGCGGACCCCGGTGGCTGGGTGGCCGCGTAGGCTTTCTCCCGGGCTTCGGCCTCGGCCTCGTCGGCGACGACGTCGACCCGGACGGACCACAGGATGCCGACGTCCCGGGGTTTGCGCCCCGCGGCGAGCAACGCCTCGTCGAGGGCCGTCCGGTGGGCCATCATCCCCTCGACGGTTCCGGCCGCGGCGAACTGGTAGTCCGCGTACCGCGCCGCCAGGGCCAGGCCCGCCGGTGAGGCGCCGGCCTGCACCACGACGGGCCGGCCCTGGGGCGAGGGGAGGACGGGGAGTGGCCCTGCCACGTCGAAGTACGCGCCGAGGTGGTCCAACCGGGGGTATCCCGCAGGGTCCGCGTAGACCCCGGTATGACGGTCCATGACGAGGGCGTCGGGGGAAACTCCCTGCCAGAGCTTGAAGACCACCTCGAGGTGTTCCTGCGCGCGGGCGTAGCGCTCGTCGTGGGCCGGCATCCGGCGGTACCCGAAGTTCGCGGCCTCGTTCCGGTAGGCGCTGGTCACGGCGTTCCAGGCGATCCGGCCCCGGGTGACGTGGTCGACCGAGGCGAACAAGCGGGCCACGTGGAAGGGGTGGTGGTAGGTCGTCGACATGGTGACGCCGACCCCGAGATTCGTCGTGGCCAGCGCCATCGCGACGGCCATCGGCATCGGATCGTGCCGGGGCCAGCCGAGGCCGCCGCTGATCGCGGCGTCGATCTCCTCACCGTCGCCCTGGGTGCCGGCGGTGTCGGCGAAGAAGGCGAGATCGAAACCGCCGCGTTCGAGAACCTGCGCCACGTGCTGATAGAGGGCCGGGTCGCCGTAGGGCGGGAACCCCTGCCAGGAACCGGGAAACCGCCAGCTGCCGTTGGCGTGGATCAACGAGGCGTCGGCCGCGAGGTGAATGAGTTCGCTCTGCGCCATCGAAGGGTGTCTCCGTCGTTCGTGGGGTGAACCCGAACGTAGGCGACGTCGGAAGAGCACGGAAGACCTGCGGGAGCGAATTGACCGACTGAGGGCCAGATGTAACCCGGCGGCAATGCTGGACGGGCCGGCGCAATCAGGGCGTTACACGCTCCGGTCCGGGCGACCGCCGTGGTGTCGTCCGACTCGCCGCCCCCAGCCCGCGACCAGCTCGTGTATGGGATCGTCGACGAGCCGATCGGGGTTGTCTCGAGGTACAGGTCATTCGCCCGTCTCCCTCCGGGGCTGAAGGGGGGACCTATGCGCTCAGTGACCCACGGCACCGCTCGCCAGCCTCAGTCGAGCGACGGTGAGTTCCAGACCGAGGTGCCCCTCGACACGGTTTTCCGCCGCCATGCCGTCGAGGACGCGTGAGAAGGACGTACGCAGGTTGGCGGTGTGAGCGGTCCTCTCGGCCACCGTCCCGTACAAGCCGGCGTCGGGACGGTCGCCCTGGCTCGCCGTGGGTGGGGTCGACTCGGCGACGCCGGAGACCTCGTGAGAGTCGAGGTCATTCCGCTCACTGTAGGCCGACAACAGAACAGATTCGGGTTCGTCAGTGGAGCAGACTCGGCCGCTGCTGTGTCGCCGAACGAGCACACTGCAAGGATCGAGACCAGCGCCGCCGATCGGACCCGCCGGAATGGGAAAGGGATACACGTCTCGCTCCTCAGGTGCGCGATAGCGGCCGTTGAGGCATCTCGCCCACGCAGCGGGTAGGCGGACGGTTCGTGCTGTCCTGAGATTGTCCGCTGTTGTCCCGACGTCGTCTTTGTCCTCGGCGAGAATCAGACCGAGCAGAACTTTCCGTGGACTTCGTTCGAGTCAGAGTGGGGCAGTCGGGTGCCTGATCTGGCTTCCGGTCCGGGGTGTCGACCGTCGTCGGTCGGTAGTCCAGTTCCTGCACCTCAGGGCAGCACGACCGCCGTCGTGTCGTCCGGGCCGGCCCCCCAGTGGGGGTTCGCGGTGGGGCGGCCGAGCAGGTACCCCTGCGCGCAGGCGACGCCGAGGTCCTTGAGCACCTCGAGTTCGTTGCGTCGTTCGACTCCCTCGGCGACCATGGTCGAGCCGAGTTCGGAGGCGAATCCGACCAGCGCCCGGGCCACGGCGCGGCGGGCGGGGTCGTTGTCGATGCCCCGGACGAAGGCGATGTCGAGTTTGACGATGTCGGGATTCAGGTGCAGCACGTGCTGCAGGCTGGCGAACCCCGCGCCCGCGTCGTCCACGGCCATCCGCAGGCCTTGGCGTCGCAGTTCCGAGGTGACCTCGGTGAGGGCAACGTAGTCCTCGACCGGATCGTGCTCGGTGATCTCGACGACGAGCCGGCCGGGGTCGACAGCTTTCAGCAGGTCGTGGGTGCTCTCGTCGAGCAGCGCGTCGGCGGAGGCGTTGACGCTGAGGTAGGTGCCCGGGGGCATCCGGTCCAACAGGGGGAGCGCGGAGGCGATGGCGGCCTGTTCCAGCCGGACGCCGATTCCGGACGTGCGGGCGTCGTTGAACACCTGTTCGGGGTGGCGGGCCGCGCCTTCGACGCCGGTGAAACGGCTCAGGGCCTCTGCGCCGACGACGACGCCGGTGCGCAGGTCGACGATGGGTTGGACGACGGTCGTACGCCCTGCTCCTGAGACGAGGGCGTCGAGCGAGGCGAGTCGGTCGTCCCGTTCGGCGCGGCGGCGGTCGCGGTGGTGCAGGACCCCGGCGATGAGGGCCGCGACGACGTGCAGCGCCTCGAACTGACGGGAGTCCAGGCGTTCCTCGGGCTCGGCCCCGACCCCCACGAGGCGACCGTCCGGGGCTCCGTCGGGGCGGACCACGTCGACCGTCATCGGGCAGGAGCTGAGGTCGGTGTCGGCGAGGAGGCGGACGGTGGCGTGGGGGTCCAGCGCGCTGTCGGTCTGCTCCACGTGGTGGTCGGTGAGGTCTGTCGAGCGGGTCAGGGCGACGACGGGGGTTCCGAAGATGTCCCTGGCCAGGCTGAGGAGCTGGGCGACGGCGTCGGCATCCTCGTCGTTCCCCCGGTCCAGCCCATGGCCCTGCACCTGTCGATCTCCCGCGGACGTGCTGTTTCCGATGCGGGCAGCTCGATCGAGCCACGGACACACCGCGCGGGGACGGGGCGACCGCATCGTGACGCTGCCTGCGTCGTGACCATTCCAGAACACTGCTGCTCAGGCAATCACGAGATCCACACAGTCACCACTCGTAACGCACAGTTGTGGATTGTCGAATATCCGCAGGTGACAGGGGGTCCCATCCGGCCCTCGAACCGCTAGCTTCGGAGGCGTCGCGCCCCCCACCCAGGAGGTTCCCGTGTCCTCGCACCTGTCCCCCTACGTCAGTTTCCAGGGCAACGCCAAGGAGGCCATGGCCTTCTACCAGTCCGCGCTCGGCGGGCAGCTCGACCTCAACACCTTCGGGGAGTTCGGCGCCCCCGAGGGCGTGGACCCCGACCAGGTCATGCACGCGCAGCTCACCACCGACAACGGCTGGATCCTCATGGGGTCCGACACCCCGCCCGGAATGCCGTTCACGCCCGGCACGACCGTGACGATCGCGATGTTCGGTGACGACGGCGACGTGCTGCGGGCGGCCTTCGCTGCCCTGTCCGAGGGCGGGACCGTCTCCGTGCCGCTGGAGAAGCAGATGTGGGGGGACGAGTACGGCGCCTTCACCGACAAGTTCGGCGTGAACTGGATGCTCAACCTCGCCGTGCCGGCCTGACACCACCGGCCGCCCCCGTTCCGCGTCGTGGACGCCTGGCAGCGAACCTATTGGCGCGATGCGTCCACGACGCGAAAAGGGCCGCGCGGTCGGGATGGTGTCGTGGACGCCTGGCAGCGAACCTATTGGCGCGATGCGTCCACGACGCGAAAGCGGTGGACCACGCCGCGAGACGGAGCGGGCGTCAGCGCCGGCCGGAGGGGCCGAAGACCCGCATCCGCAGCACCGACAGCATCGCCTCGCTGATGATCTCCTTGGACATCTTCGAGGTCCCGTGGGTCCGCTCGGTGAACAGGATGGGGATCTCGCGGACCACCGCGCCGCGCTGCAGGGCCGCGAGGGTCGTCTGGATCTGGAAGGCGTACCCGGCCGCGGTCAGGACCGACAGGTCCAGGGACCGCAGCAGATCGGCCCGCCAGGCCTTGAAACCGCCCGTGAGGTCGGCGACGGGGGCGCGCAACACGGTGCGGGCGTAGGTGTTCGCGCCGCGCGACAGGGCCTTGCGGTACCAGGGCCAGGCCTCGTCCAACGCCCCGCCGGGCACGTAGCGGGCGCCGAGGACGAGGTCGGCCCCGTCCGCGATCTCGGCGAGCATCCGCGCCAGCGCCTCCACGGGGTGCGAACCGTCGGCGTCCATCTGCACGACGACGTCGTGGTCGCCGGAGTCCAGTGCGTGCGCGAAACCCGCGCGGTAGGCGGCGCCGAGACCGTCCTTGGTGGTCCGGGTCAGCAGCCGCACCCGACCTTGCGGGTAGCGGGTCGCGACCTCCTGGACCAGCGCGCCGGTGCCGTCGGGAGAGGAGTCGTCCACCACCAGCACGTCGGGGGCGACCGGGGAGGCGAGCACCCGCTCGAGCATCCCGACGATGTTGTCGGCCTCGTCGTACGTGGGCAGGACGACGACGCAGCGCAGGGCTTCGGCCAACGTGAACTCGCTCGTGGGTCGGGGACGACGGTCGCCCGACGCTACCCCAGTCGCGTGGTCGGGCGATGATTCGGCGCGCGCTCCAGGGTCGAGGGGGTATGGACCACCAGCAGCTGATCCGCACCGCCCGAGCCGAACTCGCCGAGGACCTGGCCGTGCTCACCCCGCAGCAGTGGGCCACGCCGTCCCTGTGCGAGGCGTGGTCCGTGGAGGAAACTGTGGCCCACCTGACCTCGGCCGCGCACATGACGACGGCGCGGTGGGTCCGCAGCATCGTGGCGGCGGGGCTGCGTCCTGCCGTGCACAACCGGCGGCGGCTGACCGAGCACCTGGGGCCGACCTCGGCCCGTACGTTCGAGAACTTCCGCGCGGTCGTGCCCAGCGACCGCGCTCCCTCGAAGCACACCGCTGCCTGGTTGGGGGAGGTCCTCGTGCACGGCCAGGACGTCCGACGCCCGCTGTGTCTGCCCCAGAGCTTCTCCGTTCCCGCCTGGTCCGTGGTCGCCGAGTTCTTCGCCGCCCGGAACTTCGCGGTGAACAGCCGCACCGTGGCCCGCGGGCTGCGGTTGCGGGCGCTCGACGGACCGTTCGACGTCGGTGACGGGCCCGAGGTCGTCGGGCCGACGCAGGCGCTGACGATGGTCATGGCCGGCCGGCGGGCGTACCTCGACGATCTCGACGGGGTCGGGGTCTCGCTCCTGCGAGCCCGCCTGTGAACATCAGTCGCCGGGGCGGTCGACGTCCTCGACGCTGACCGTGAAGTCGTCACCGAGCTCGAGCTCGAGCTCGGTGCCGTCGGACTGCACGGCGTCGACGTCGTAGGCGTGGCCGAGGTCGTTGGTGGTGGACAGCTCGCGGATCGTCGCGTCCGGGGTGTGCGCCAGGACCGCTGTGACGACCTGATCGACGGTCTCGGTGGCGAGCAGCGGGTCGGGCGAGAGGTCGGGTTCGTCCCGCTCCTGCGAGACCCGCACGGTGCCGTCCGAACCGACGAAGGCGCTGACGTCGGAGCCGTCCTGCAGCTGCACGTCCACCTCGTGACCGGAGCGGTCGACCTCGACCGACTCGGCACCGACACCGCCCGACGCCTCGACCGCGGCCGTGATGGCCGCGTTGAGATCGGCTGCGGTGTCTCCCGATGCCACGGTCGCCTGGCTCGAGGCGACGATCGGGCTGCGGTCCAGCGTCGCCTCCTGGCCCGACCGGTTCGCCCAGGCGGCTCCGGCCCCGCCGACGAGGGCGACGGCGCCGATGGCGCCGCCGGCGATCCACCAACGCTTGCGGTTGCGTCGCAGGGAGTTCGGGTTCTGGATCTCGTTCATGGGACTACCGTGCCGCACAGGTGCTGAACGGACCCTGAAGTCCGCTGAACGCGGTTTCAGCCGGACGGGAGGACGAACTCCAGGCGCGCTCCGCCCCAGGGGGACTCGGTGATCCGCGCCGTCCCGCCGGCCTGCTGGACGGCCTCGCTGACGATGGCCAACCCGAGGCCCGCGCCCCCGCTGTCCCGGGCGCGGGCGTCGTCGAGGCGTTCGAAGCGGCGGAACACCCGTTCCCGGTCCGCGGGCGCGACGCCCGGGCCGTCGTCGTCGACGAACAGCGTCAGTTGACGGCCGTCGTCGCGCAGCCCGAGGGCGATCCGCCCGCAGGTGTGCCGGCGGGCGTTCTCGACACCGTTGCGGACCGCCCGGGCCATCAGGACCTGGTCCGCCCGTACCCGTCCCGGGCCCACGGCGGTGGTGTCGACGTCGACGCCCAACGACCGCAACCGCGAGCCCTCGGTCAGCAGCAGGTCGTCGAGGTCGATCTCGACGGGTTGCGGTCGGCGGCCCTCGTCGAGCCGGGCCAGGACCAGCATCCCGTCGACGAGTTCGGCCAACCGGGCCGCCTCGGCGTCGACGTCCGCGGCGAACTCGCCGAGGTCGACGACATCGGGGTGTCGGAC
>Ga0325400_1007161_pt1 | contig 10660 bp, 8 predicted proteins | sample PopdelMetagenome_2_FD_205662 | JGI IMG/M metagenome (GOLD analysis project Ga0325400, IMG submission 205662) | Populus deltoides microbial communities from Bellville, Georgia, United States - Xylem-PdKOR-R1 | ecosystem: Host-associated > Plants > Phyllosphere > Stem > Wood/Secondary xylem...
GACCCCCGACAGCGACATCCCGTCGTCGGGGGTCGCGCGGCTGACCGAGCTCGCGGTGCGGCTGCACCTGCCCGCGGCGGTGGTGACGCGGACCGAGGTGCTCGCCAACGTGGCCATCGTCGTGCCGGTGCCCGTGCTGGCGGCGTACGCGTGGCGACCCTGGCCGGTGCTGACCTGGACGGGGGCCGCCTTCTGCCTCTCGCTCGCGGTCGAGCTGGTGCAGCGGTTCCTGCTGGGGGAGCGGATCGCGTCCGCGACCGACGTGGTCGCCAACACCGCCGGCGGCCTGGCCGGCGGGGTGGTCAGCCTGGTGGTGCTGCGCGTCTTGCGGGTTCGGAGGTCTCGACTCGCTCGGCGCTAGCGCGCCTCACGGCTCGACCACCGGTGGTCGAGCCATGCGAGCTCTGCGAGCGTGAGTCGAGGCCCGGTGAGGGGGTCGGTTCGCTCGAGCAGGCGCGCCTCCCGGCTCGACCACCGGGGTCTCACGCACGACGACGGGCCGGACCCCGAAGAGCCCGACCCGTCGTCGTCCTGCGTCGTGGGAGCTCAGCCCACGCGCACCACAGACCGGCCCGATGCGCTCGGCGCGACCAGGGGGGTGCCGCCGTACTGCGCCTTGAGCACGTGTCGACCCGGGCCCAGTCGGATCGTGCGGCGCTCGACCCGGTCGGTGTCGACCCGGATCACCCGCTTCTGCGCACCCCGGTCGCGGACGACGACCGTGCCGGCCCGGGGTGCGTCACCGGTGTCGACCGAGACCACCAGCCGGTACTCCCGCGCCCCCGTCTTGACGACCCGCAACGTGGTCGAGGAGGCGACTTTCGGGCCGCTCCCCTCGTCCGGCGCCTCGCCGGCGGCCCAGAACAGCGACCGGCCGACCTGCCCCATCTGGCCCTTCGGGTGGGTCCGGAAGAACACCGAGGTCCCGAAGACCACCGACCGAGCCCCCGAGGCGGCCTCGCCGGAGACGACCGACGCCTGACCAGCAGCCGCGTCCGAACCACCGGTGCCGGCCTCGGTCGGTCGCCAGTGGCCCGCCAGCAGCGGGTCATCGGCGTACCTCTGCTCGACCGTCGTGCCCTCCCCGAGCCCGGTGAACCAGGTCGCGGGATAGATGAAGGCCTCGTCCATACCGAACGGCGCCAGGAAGGACTCGGCATCGGTGTCGACGGCGACGATCCCGTTGCCCTCGGGGTTGCCGTCGACCGCCGTGCCGGACACCAGCCCGTACGTCGAGGCCGCGTCGAAGCCGTCGGCCCCGCGCCCGAGCACCGACCCACCGGCGTCGACGAAGGCCTGCACCGCGGCACGTCCGGCCGAGCCCTCGGTCAGGGCGAGCTCGGAACCGACCCACAGGACGTCGGCGTCCTCGAGACCGGTCGGCGTGCCGGCCGCGGCCGCGGCCTGGATCCCGGCCCCCGTCACCGGCACCAAGTCGTCGAAGCCGAGCTGGCTGAAGGAGAGCCGCTCGTCCTGGGTGCCGGCGTAGGCGATCGTGAGGTCCTCCAGGTCGCGGGTCGAGGGGTCCTCGAGCGCGGCCCGGTCCGCGGCACTGGCCTGCCGGACCGGGAGGTCGAACTGCTCGCTGACCTGCCCGACCGCCGTACGGGACGAGGACCCGACCACGGCCGTGCCGTCGGCCAGCAGCGAGACCGGGACACCGGCCTCGAGCATCGCGTTGAGCGCGCGGACGTCGTCCACGCCGGCCACGTCGAAGGCGTAGGGGCCAGACTCCGGCACCGCCGCGTCCGAGGAGGCCGCGGTCACCGGGGTCGTGGCGCCGACCGGGGCGGCGTCGCTGGTGGAGCCGACCGAGTCGACCGTCGCGCCCCAGAGGGAGGCGTAGCTCCACGCGGAGATGTCGTACATCGTCGGGACCTTGGCCGTGATGTCCTCCCCGAGGTCGAGGAGGGAGTTGGCCAGCCCGCGCTTGGGCTGGTGCAGGTCGACGACGTAGGAGCCGGCGGGGTACGTCGTCCCCCCGGCCGCCGTGTCGGCGGTCAGGCGGCCGACCTCGATGTCGTGGAACAGCAGCTGGTCGACCAGGCGGGAGGCGTCGGAGGCCGAGCGCTGGTCGTCGCCGACAGGGATGACGTAGGCGCGGGGGAGGTCGACGGGGTCCTGGTCGTCGGCGGCGTCCCACAGCGGTTTCCACTGCGCCGGTCCGGGCACGGCGGCGATCCGGTCCTGGGTGAGCGGGGTCTTCGGCTCACCGGCCGCCCCGCGCCGGAAGACCTCGATCTGGTTGCGGAGCATGTCGCGGGCGTGGGTCGGGACGGTCATGTAGTCGACCATGCTCATGATGGTCTGCGTGCCGACGGCGACGTTGACGCGGGCGCGTTCCGGGGTCTGCCGACTGCCGTTGGCCGCTCCGCGCCTCAGCGGCAGCTCGACGGTCGAGGTCGAGGCGCCCTCGAACGCGGCGTACTGGGCGGTGAAGATCGGCGGGAAGTCGTCCCAGCCCGACGGAGTGTCGCGGTAGGGGATCTTGATGTGGGCCGTCTCCGGGCCGGTGTTGGCCGGCACCACCGTCCCGGTGGTGGTGTTGAAGTAGGTGTTGCCCGGGATGTCGGCCGCCACCACGTCCTGCTCGACGTCGAGCGCCAGCGCGTAGTTGTGCGGCAGGTAGACGTCGTACTCGTAGTTGGACCCGTGCGGCGGGCCGGTCGGCTCGACCTGCAGCACGCTGGTGTAGCCGTGCAGGTCCGCGGAGTAGATCGGCTGGATCGCCTGGGCGGTCCGGACGAAGGACGTCGCCTCAGGCGTGGTGTCGGTGATCATGTCGCGGTTGGGGTCCAGGCCCAGCGCGGTAGCCCGGGTCGCGTTGGTGCGGCCGTCAGGGTTGAGCGACAGCGAGAAGTAGAGCCGGTTGTTGCGCAGGATGCTCCCGACCTCGGACTCGGGTGCGGTCACCAGGCGGTCGATGTAGCGCATGACCGCGTCGGTGCCCTCCCACTCGTTGCCGTGGATGTTGGCGCTGAACCACACCGGGGTCTTGTACTGCGCCTGCAGGGTGCGGTCGGCGGCCGCGGCCACCGGGTCGGATTCGATCTCCTCGCGCCACGCGGTCTGCTGGGCGGTGTCCTCCTCGCGCTCCGGCGCGGTGACCGTGACCAAGTAGAGGTCGCGACCCTCGGTCGACTGGCCGACGACCTGGGTCGAGATCCGGTCGCTGCTCTTCATCCACTCCGTGAGCTGCGGTGCCAGGTCGGGGTGGGTCAGCAGCTGCGGGGTGTCGGCGGCATCGTCGGGGTTGTCGCGGTAGAGGCGCAGCTGCGGCTGGGAGGGATAGGAGGTCGGCATCACCAGGGGGTCGCGCACCGACGGTGCCGCGGCGGCCCGACGTACGACCGGGGCTCGGCTGGGCTCGGCGACGCGGGTGGCGGTGGCCGGCCCCCGTCCCTTGGTCGAGGCGAGACCCCGCGCCGGGTCGTCGGGCTCGGCGGCGGCTGCACCGACCACGGGGGAGAAGGGGACGGTGAGGGTGAGACCGAGAGCCGAGGCGAGCAGCGTGGCGCCGCCCCACCTCGACCTGGTCGTTGCTCGGAGAGTCGGGGGGCGACGGAGGACCATGCTGTCGAGCTCGCTTCCAGCTGTGGGGGCGTGTGGGGTTCTCGCAACCTAGGGCCGATCGGCTTCGGTCGACAGGGGGTTGCCCGCGGCTCGAAACGGGTGCGGCGGGAAACCGCGGCGAAACCTGGAGGCGGTACCGGAGCCATGGCCTAGGGTGCGCCATGGCCTCACGCCCGCGTCGTCTCGACCGCGTCCTCGCGTTCTGCGCGGTCGTCCCCGCCTTGGTGGTGCTGGTGCCCACCGCGGCGCACGCCGAGTCCACCGAGTTCAGCGACCCGGCCCGGGACCCGGTCCGCTACAACATCTACACCGACGTGCAGCGCGAGGCGCGGCTGGCGCGCAACATCGACATCACCCGGACGGTGTTCGACTACCGCCAGAAGGAGTTCGTGGTGCGGGCCTTCGTCAAGCGGGTCTCGACCTCGCGGCAGATCGATGCCGGCATCGAGTTCTACGGCAGCGACGGGTCCTACCTGGGTCGGTACGGGGACGGCGCGACGGAGCCCTATTTCTTCGGCCCGGGCGACACGTTCCGTCGAGGGGTCGCGTCGCGTGAACACCCGGGCGGGCGCCTACGTGATGACCGTCCCGGCGCGCTACCTCGGCGCCGCCGAGCAGGTGCGGGCCACCTTCTACCTGACCCGCCCGGCCAGCCCGTCCTCGACGGCGTACGACGAGGCGCTGCAGAAGGGCTACCCGCCCGGGTTCAGGGAGCAGACCCCGCTCCTCGCGCGCGGCTGATCTCCGGGCCGGGCGGCGTACCTCAGGGGCGGACCTGGCAGAAGCGCAGCGTGTTGCCGCACGGGTCGAGGACCTCGAGGGTCGGTCCGCCCGGGGCGTCGACGTCGACGCCGGGACGCAGGCCGCGGTAGGGGCGCTCGTGCAGCTCGCGGTGCAGGGCGCCGACGTCGCCGACGGGGACCCAGATCGTCGAGCCCGGTGTTCCGTCGCCGTGGTGCTCGGAGAGGTCGAGCGTGGCGCCGTCGCGCGCCACCCGCACGTAGGCCGGCATGTCCGGCTCGAAGCGGTGGACCCAGTCCACGTCGAAGCCGAGGTAGTCGGTGTAGAAGGCCTCGGCATGGTCCCAGGACTGCACGCGCAGCACCGGCACGGGCGCGCCGATGCGGGGTCCGGTTGCCATCGCGGCAACCTACGCCGCGCCGGTGGGCCAGACCAGCGCGCCGACCGGACCGCTGTCGCCTACGGTCCGCCCATGACCTCCCTCTCGGGCCGCCGCGCCCTCGCCGCCGTCCTCTGCTCCGCCGCTGCCTCGACCGCGCTGCTCGTGCCCGCCACGGCGTACGCCGAGACCGTCACCGTCGCCGACCCGGTGGGCGACCCGGTGCGGCTCTCCGACGACGGCAACGGTGGCGACGAGCTCAGCCCGGCCCCCCAGGCCAGGGCGGTCGACCTCGTGCGCACCCGGTTCGACTACCGCACCCAGGTGCTGGTCGTGCGCGGCACGGCCGTGAAGGCGGCCAAGACCGTGGGTCGCGTGGTGCGCGTGAAGGGCGGGGGGCAGGACCAGTACTTCTTCGCCGGAGTCTTCGGTCCCGGAGTGCAGGGCGACCGCGGGAGGTGCCAGGGCGCGTCGACGACCGTCAACAAGGAGACCGCCACCTACACCGTGAAGATCCCCGCTCGCTGCTTCGGGAGCCCGGGGAGCGTGCGGGCGGGTCTCGCCCTGGTGCGCTTCGACGGCAACGAGTCGGCCGGGACCCTGGACGACGCGCAGCGCGACGGCTTCACTGACACTAACCAGGAGGTCCGGCTGACCTCGGCGCTGGCCCGCGGGTAGGCCCGCCGGCGAGGGCCGGTCGCCGGTGGACCAGACCAGCGCCCGGATCGGGCTGTCGCCGCTTATGGTCCGCCCATGACCTCCCTCTCGGGCCGCCGTGCCCTCGCCGCCGTCCTCTGCTCCGCCGCTGCCTCGACCGCGCTGCTCGTGCCCGCCACGGCGTACGCCGACGCCGTCACCGTCGCTGATCCGGTCGGCGACCCCGTCCGGGCCGAAGGGGAGAGCGAGACCTTCGAGCCCGCACCGCAGGCCAAGTCGGTCGACCTGGTCTCGACGCGGTTCGACTACCGCAACCAGGTGCTCGTCGTCCGCGGTACGGCGGTCAAAGCGGCCAACACGGTCCAGCGCTACGTCTGGGTGAAGGGTGGCGGTCGCGACTCTGCCTTCTTCGCCTTCGGCGCCTCCAAGATCGTCGCGGGCCAGCGCGGGCAGTGCCGGGGCGCTGAGGCCCGAGTCAACAAGGAGACCGCCACCTACACCGTCAAGATCCCGGCGCGCTGCTTCGGCGCCCCGGACCAGGTGCGCGTCGGACTGGCCCTCTTCCGCTCCGACGACGAGGCCGAGAGCGCCACCCTCGACGACGGCCAGCGCGATGGCTTCACCGAGAACAACCAGGACATCAAGCTGTCCACCGCGATCGCGCGGGGGTAGTCCGCCGAGTGGTCTCGAGGCTCGGCGCTGGCGCGCCTCGCACCTCGACCAACGTGGGTCGAGGTCGAGCGCTGCCCGACGTTGGTTGAGGTGCGAGCGCAGCGAGCCTCGAAACCATCCCGTGTCGTCCGCTCGGGCGGTCTCGAGGCTCGGCGCTGGCGCGCCTCGCACCTCGACCAGCGGGGGGTCGGTACGCCTCGCGCCTCGACGAGCGTCGGCGGCGTCAGCGGCGGACCGGAGAGGTCAGGGGGCTGGTGGAGCGCAGGGTGCGGTAGCCGTCCTTAGTGCTGACCACGGTCACCTTCACGCGCCGACCGACGTACTTGGCCCGCACGGCCAACGTGCGGCCGTAGGCGACCTTCCGGCCGCCGACCTCCCACCGGTAGGAGAGCCGGGTCCCGGCGTCGTGGCGGCCCGGTACGGCGCGCAGGGTGCGGCCGACGACCGGCTGGCCGGCGATCCGGGCCTGCGGGTCGCGGACCTGGTCGCGCAGCGGCCACGCCGGCTTGTCGGCGTCGAGCAGCCAGTCGGTGAAGAAGGCGTCCAGGTCCCGGCCCGAGACCTCCTCGGCCAGGGCGGTGAAGTCGTCGATGCCGTGGCTGGTGCCCGAGTAGCGGTCCTGCCAGGCGCGGATGAAGGTGTGGAAGTCGTCGTCGCCGATCACCGTGCGCAGCGCCTCGTACATCATCGCGCCGCGGGAGTAGGTCTGGAAGCCGAAGAGGTCGGCGGAGTCGGTCATCGCGGCCGGCGGGATCGTCCAGGCGTCGCTGCCCGCGGGCTCGCCGGCCCACTCGTCGTAGAACTCCTCGGCCGTGGTGGTCTGGCTCGTCCCGGCCAGGGTGTTCGCGTAGTTGGTCTCCGACCAGGTGGCCATGCCCTCGTTGATCCAGATGTCGTTCCACACCCGGGGGCTGACCGCGTCGCCCCACCACTGGTGGGTGATCTCGTGGACCGTGGTCGACCGGTCGGCGCTGGAGGGGAAGAACGAGCGGTCCTGGGTCTCGAGCGCGTAGTTGATGCCGTCGGGCACGACGTCGACGACCAGGCCGGTGGCGGCGCCGGGGTAGGGACCGTAGATCGTCTCGAGGCGGTCGATGATGTTCTTCTGCTGGGCCCGGCTGGCCAAGGTCGTGGCCAGGTCGTCGTCGCTGATCGTCGGGTCGACGAACGTCCACTCCGGCAGCTCGCGACCGCTCGCGAGGCGGATCGTGTCGTGGTACGCCGCGTACCGGCCGATCGAGATGATCGTCAGCTCGCTGGCCATCTGGCGGGGCTGGTCCCAGACCCACGTGGTCCGCGCGCCGTCCGCGCTCGGGGTCTGCGAGGCCAGCACGCCGTTGCCCACCGCGGCCGCCTTCCCGCCGGCCAGCCGCGTCGGCACGTCGAGGGTGAAGGTCCAGGTCGCCTTGTCGGCGGGGGTGTTGTTGTGCGGGAAGCCGGTCATCGCGCCGACCGGCTGGTTGAGGAAGGTGGCGCCGTCGCTGGTCGCGTTCCACCCCTCGAGCGAGCCGTCGGCGTCGCGGTGGGCCTCCGGTACGCCGCCGTAGGCGACCTCGACGGTGAAGTCGCCCAGCACCGGGGTCGCCGGCGTCACCACGAGCTTGTGCTCGACCCGCTCGTCGCTGTTGGTGCGCCTCCACGTGGCGTCGGCCCCGTCGACGGTCACCGACTCGACCTGCAGGCCCTCCAGGTCCATCGAGAAGGAGCGCAGGGGCGCTCCGGTGGTCTGCGCCTGCATCGTGGCGGTCGCCTCGATGGTGCTGCGGTCCAGCTGCGCGGCGGGCGTCCAGGCCAGGTCGACGTCGTAGTGCTGGGCGTCGTACCCGCCGTTGCCGACGTGGGGGAAGAGCACGTCGCCGGAGGTCTGCGCCCCGTCGACGGGCTCGGCGTCGGCGGCGTGCGCCGGTCCGGTGAGGGGTACGCCGACCGCCAGCGCGGCGGTCAGCGCCAGTGCGGTCAGGGGCGCGAGGGGGCGGCGGAGCTGGGGCACGTGGGGTCCTCCCGGGTGGTCGTGGACCCCATCCAACGCCTCTGTGGGCATCCCGTGGGTCACGGGGAGGTCACAGATGCGGCTGGTCCTAGGACGATCGTCCATCTACCGCGGGGCCCGGCGACGTCGTGTGCTGGAGAGGTCAACCCACCCGGGCCACCCAGGCCCCGCCGAAGGAGCACCCCATGCACACCACCATCGCCCGCCGTCTCGTCGCCGGCATCGCCCTCGCCTCGATCGCCCTGGTGACCCCGTTGGTGGTCTCCGCCGCGTCCGCCAGCTCGGGGCGGGACGACGGCACCAGCGCCAGCACCTCGACCCACCACGTGGCGGGGGACGACCACGGTCGACGCCACGATGGCCGTCACGAGGCGGGCGACGACCACGGTCGGCGCCACGGCGGTCACGGGGCCGACGACCGGCGCGAGGCCGGGGACGACCACGGTCGGCGCCACGGCGGTCACGGGGCCGACGACCGGCGCGAGGCCGGGGACGACCACGGCCGCCACGGCGGCGGCCACCGCGAGGCCGGGGACGACCACGGCCGGCACGGCCGCGACCACGGGTAGGTACTAGGACCATCGGACATCTGTCGGCCTGGACCCCCGAGAACGTGGGATGTCTCCCGTCCACCCCCCACCCTCATCCCGGGAGCACCCCATGTCGCACCGTCCCCGCACCTCCGACCCCCGCACGGCCCGGCCCCGTCGGAGCCGGTCGCTGACCGTCCTCGCGGTCCTCGCCACCACCCTCGCCCTCACCGCCACTGCCACCGCCGGCCCCGCCTCGGCCTCGAAGGGCGGTGAGGGCGAGACCGAGGGCGGCGGGGGAGGCGCCGCGAGCGGCACCGCCGGCGACTACGCCGTCACCGTCGGCGGCCGCACCTACGACCCCGGCCCCGGCAAGGACGTCAAGCTCAAGGACGTCGCGGTGCCCGGCAAGGTCACCGTCACCGGCCGCCACACCACCTTCGTGATCGACCCCGCGACGCTCGGCGTCTACGACTACACGCTCACCGGCGCCGCGTCGCCGGAGCGGATGGTCACCAAGCCCACCGTGGTCTTCGCCTCGAAGGTGCCGACCCTCACCGCCGCGCAGCTGCAGCGCCCGGTGCTCAAGCAGCTCGAGGTCCGCGACGCCACCCTCGTCGCCATCTTCTCCGTCGCAGGCGGCAAGCTGAAGATCCAGGCCAAGGACGCTCCGCAGGGCGGGATCTTCCAGATGGAGCCGGAGTTCGCGGGCGCGGTCGAGGTCACCCACACCCTCGGCCCCTCGCTCTTCTACTTCGTCAACTCCTACACCGGGAAGATCAACTTCGGGGACGGCGCCGACGCGGTCGCCAGCGGTCCCGGCGCCCACCAGATGCTGCTCGGCAAGGACAGCCCCCAGGTCGCCACCAAGCTCCTCCAGACCGGCAGCACCACCCGCTGGTCGGTCGCCTCGGGCGGACGGATGGGCGGGGTGCTCGGCGAGGACGCGATCGAGCTCTCGGCGGGGGCGACCAATTGCACCAGCCAGTGCCAGGCGCAGAACCGGATCCGCGGGTCGCTCCCGGTGCCCCCGGACCCGACCAACCCCACCCCGCTGCCCTGAGCACCAGGCCCCCCGGCGGCAGCGCCACCTCCAGCCAGGGCGGCCCGCGGGAGGACGGCACCGATAATGACCCGGTGTCCTCCCCCGACGGGCCGCCCTGGCTCGCGCTCACCGCGCTGCGCCCCGGCCGCGGCGGTGAGCGGACCGACGTACGCCCGCACCGGGTGTACGCCGGGGTGCTGGCCGGAGCGCTCGGCGTCCTGCTCGTCGTCGCCGTGGTCGGGGCGGCGATCGCCCGCGCCGAGGCCGAGTCCGAGGCGGTGGAGAACGCCTCCCAGCGCACGGAGGTGATCGCCGACGCGGCCATCGAGCCCGTCCTGACCGACGCCATCCTCACCGGCGGTCGCGGAGCGTTGCGCCGCCTCGACCGCGCCGTGTGCGACTACGTCATCGGCCCCGAGGTCGCCCGGGTCAAGCTCTGGGCCCCCGACGGCACCATCCTCTACTCCAACGAGCCGCGGCTGGTGGGGGAGCGGTTCGACCTCGACGCCGACGAGCTGGAGGCGATCGACGAGGGCGCCGACGGCACCGGCACGGGCGCGGAGGTCACCGACCTCGACGAGCCCGAGAACGTCTACGAGCGCGGCTTCGGCAAGCTGCTCGAGGTCTACCACCCGGTCCGCACCCCGGGCGGGGAGGTGCTGCTCTTCGAGCTCTACGCCCCCTACGACGTGGTGACCGACCGCAGCGACGAGATCTGGGGCGGCTTCGCCTTCATCGTGGTGGGGAGCCTGCTGGCCCTGCTCCTGCTGATGCTGCCCGTCCTGGCGTGGCTGCTGCGGCGCATCCGTCGCGCCCGCGACGAGCGCGAGCGGCTGCTGCAGGCCGCGCTCGACGCCTCGGACTCCGAGCGCCGCCGGATCGCGGCCACCCTGCACGACGGCGTAGTGCAGGAGCTCGCCGCGACGTCGTACGCCGTCAGCGGTGCGGCCGCCCGGGCCTCGGCCGGCGGGGACCGCGAGCTGGCCGGCACCCTCGAGGTCGCCGCCGAGACGGTGCGCGGCGGCATCGGGGGCCTGCGCTCCCTGCTGGTCGACATCTACCCGGCAGGCCTG
>Ga0325400_1007163_pt1 | contig 10658 bp, 7 predicted proteins | sample PopdelMetagenome_2_FD_205662 | JGI IMG/M metagenome (GOLD analysis project Ga0325400, IMG submission 205662) | Populus deltoides microbial communities from Bellville, Georgia, United States - Xylem-PdKOR-R1 | ecosystem: Host-associated > Plants > Phyllosphere > Stem > Wood/Secondary xylem...
CCAAAGTGATGGTTGTCCATAACATTTCTTAAAGGCAGAAACTACATAATTCCGTGATGGACCAAAAATAAAAACAAAAACAATCAATGGCGCAGCATTTTGCAGCATTGCATATGGTTTCTCTGGCAAGTTTGAACGCCTCAGAAACCCACCACCCTTGTGGGGTCAACATTATAGATTCACAAGAAATTACCTTCTGGTTTAGGGTTAGGTTTAACCCAGGAAACTGGCAGTATTTTAAGTGATACCATACACCAGCCACATAAAACACAGTCCATTCAACCACTCCCTTGGAGTGAGTCTGCAACTGGCGATGCCTCTATACTTGTAACAACCGGCACAACACAAATATTTACTCCTCTTATATGGGAAGAAAAGTATCAGATTTGTATAGAAGACCAAATAAAAAGAAAAACACTGCATGATGCACAAGATATAAAGGTATATTAATTGTGTTTTTAAGTGGAGCAGCTTCTGAATTGATATGGATTAGAACAAGCAGCATCATTCAACAATCACTGTGAGCTTCTTCCACAGAGAAAACTAAAAAGACACCTGCACTGCGCAGCATCATACAACAATCACTAATATGAGCTTCTTCCGTAGAGAAAACTAAAAAGACACATGCACAACAAAGCGAGACATGAGAAGGCTATATATATTTATATACAAAAGGCAGATGAGCTAGTGTAAACCAGAAAACAACTCAAAAGGAAACTGGAAAAAAAATGATAGCTCATTTTCTATTCTTTCATTTGTTGAGAAAAAGAGGTTGAATGGACAACTTTGTGGCTGCTTTGAATCCAAACAAACAAGCACTATAAGGTTAGATTCTCGAAACAAAATGATAAACAAAACCCAAAACCTATTCATAAGGACAGTCTCATTCTCTACAAATGACAGGATTGATAAACAGTCACCCACCAACTCACCATAATTTTAGTGCTGCGTGTCTAGAAACTGCACTGGCCATTCCTTGTAACGCTGCAATAAACAAAGCCTTGACTGCTGAGTTCTCTCTTCATCATTCCTTTTTATATTTCCATTCCAGCCATTTATGGCAAAACACAAGCATATTGGAGTATCAGCATCCAGGTCCAATAGTGGATGAGCGGTCCTCTGTGTTAACAGCTGCATCAGCATTGTCGCCAATTCCTTTGACCTCTTCTTCGGCTGGATGTTTAATCTTGGGTGACAGCCTCTTGACTTCTTCAGATGTATAGATGAAAATCTTCTTCACCATGCCGCAGAATTCACTGCAATCAGATAGCAAACCAGTCACCATCAAAGCAATAAAATTCTCTAATTTTTTATGCATGGTCTAAAATAATCATCCTAGACAATTTTATATTTAAGATGACTTTTGTTTAAAACACAAATTTGTAAAGGAAGACAACTTGAGAATATAGAATATCAGTGTAGAATGAACTTACTTCCATGGATCATCCCCAACCTTCATCATGTCATCTTCATTATCAGTGTAGACAACCTGCCATTTCTTTGTGGATCCACTGAGCTCACCTTCAATATCAAACATTTCCTCTAGTTTCCTCAGCAGATCTTCGTACCGTTTAAACTGTGTCAAATCAACAGCTCTTCCAACAGCAACCCCTTGCATGTGAACCTGGAAATGATACATAAATCATCAAACATTCATAGCTGGAGTAGAGAACCTACATACAGTACAGGAAATCATACTCCATATCCACATTATCAATCCAAAGCCGTGTTTCAATTTGCTGTAATGATAGTGTCATGGAAAAAGTCTTAAGACAACTAATTGCTTTTGACAAAAACAATGGATTTTGTCTGAATTCCTCTCAGTAGAGAGTTCCTTCCATTATATAGAACCAAATACCATAATACATCCCCAATTAGATTTCCAGCTCCAACCTAGCTAAATATGAAAACCATTTATATAATTATATAATTGGCATACAATTAGAATCATGTAATTAATATGGCCTTAAATAATGTCAGCCCATATCTGACTGGCATCAAGAAATTGATGTTGGTTGATCAAGAAGCATCAATTTGCCAGAAATTGATGGCGCTGTCAGGTCATAGCCTTGGTAAATATGTCAGCAAGCTGAAGATCAGTTGAAACATGCAGAAGAGTGACAATCCAAGTATCCACAGCTTCCCGAATAGAATGGCAGTCCACTTTAATATGCTTCGCACGCTCATAAAAAAAGGAATGGTCATCGTGTTGTCTCCATGAAGAGGAGTGGGGTTAAGCTGAGAGAAGTCAAGCTCAACCAGCAAACCACGTAGCCAAACAGTCTCAAAACAAGCAACAAACATAGCACGATATTCGGATTCTATAGAGGATTTGGACATGCATGCCCTCTTCTTACTCTTCCAAGAGATCAAGGAGTCACCAAGAAACAAGCAACATCCAGTAACAAAGCGACAAGTATCGAAGCATCCAACCCAATCAGCATCACTAAATGCAACAAGGTGAAGAGGAGTACCGACAGGAAAAAACAACCCACGATTAAGTGAGCCTCAAAGATATCAAATGATATGACAATTAACAGCTAAATGTAGATGACATGAAGATTGCATAAACTAGCTAACTTGCTAAATTGCAAAAAAGATATTAGGTCGTGTGATCGTCAAATAATTCAGGCTCCCAACTAGTTAACGAAACATGGTAGGATCAGGAAGGAGGTCACTTTCCTCATGACAATGTCATGTTAACTTCCAAAGAAGTATCCACATATGAGTTATCCTGAAGACCTGCCAAAACAATTAAATCCTACGTATATTTATGCTAATTCAAAAATATACCGAAGTGATCAATGTGAACCTCCAACCCTAAGAGGTATGTAAACGGACCAAGACCCTTCATATGAACAAGATGCTACCAGACAGGTAATCAAGACGAAATTTGTCCCAGTAGTAACAATATCAACAACATAGACAAGTAGAAGAAAAATACTTGTAGATGCCTTGCAAAGAAACAAGGAAGAGTCATACTTGCTTTACTAAAAATAATACTGAAGCAGGGTGGCTCGAAATTTATCAAACCATGCTCGAGGAGCCTATTTCAGTCCATATAAAGAGCACTTGAACTTACAGACATCCAAGGAAGAGTTGGAGATCAGACCGGGGGATAGTGTGTCATGTAAACCTCCTCTTTGAGATCACCAAGGAGAAAGGTGTTTTTTACATCCATTTGACAAAGCGATCAACCTTGTTAAGCAGTAATCGAAATAACAGTCCGAACTGTAATCATCTTAGCGACCAAAGCAAAAGTCTCCTCATAGTGCACCTCATATTCCTATTTGTTACCAAGAGCAACCAACCATGCTTTATATCAATCCAAAGTCCCATCAGAATGGTGTTTGATCAAGCAAACCCATTTACAACCAATAACTTTAACAATCAATAGGCAAGGAACATCCTAGGCATGATTATCTTTAAGAGCACGAAGCTCATTTACCATGGCCTCCCACCAACATTCAAGCTTAGCTGTCTCAGAATAACATGTAGGAATTGCAATAGATGACAAAGTAGCATGAAAGGATGTAGAAGAAAAACGATACGGATCACGAGGACGAGAAAGTCTAGTAGAACAGCGAGGAATAGGGCCAAAACCTAACTCAGGCAATGTTTGGGATTCGCACTTTTAAAAATTTTGAACTTTTTTTTTAGCTTCAAATTAATTTTGTTTGTGTGTTTTTTGATCGTTTAAATGTGCTGATGTCAAAAATAAATTTTAAAAATTAAAAAAATATGTATATTATTTTGTTGTATTTTCTAGCGAAAAACACTTTACGTCTACCACAATCTTTATTGGTGCCATATTTCACTTTTATGATTTACAGTGGTACAAACCATAAAAATAACTAGAGGAATGGAAGGGTGCAGAAAAAACAATTATCCAACTTTAAACCCCTTCACGAGTATCTTCCCTTAACACTTGATCTTGCACAAGACAACTATAATTAAAAAACAAACCATCACAGTCATCATCAACTAACTAGCTTACTGATATAAGACTAGTGGAAGGTTAACATAGGAATTAACATCTGCAACATCATGAATAGGTAACTGACTACCATTAGCAATCATAGCTTGTAATGAGTGAGAAGAGTGTCAACGGAACTAGTCATATGATTAGATGCATCAGAATCAACAAGCCAAGACTTTAATGGTAGGAAACTGTTACTTTGAAGTCCAAAAGTTGAAAAAGCATAAATAATCACCTGCTTGACCATCTCAAGAGTAAAAACAGATGAATCACTAGCACTGGAAGATGAAGAACCAATTTTAGCCTAATAGACATTAGCCTAACAACTCCGAGGAGGGGTAGGGCAATCTTTGATAATATGTCCAAGCTACTTGCAATAATTACAATACTTCTTCACACAATAGGTAGCAATATGTCTTTATTCCTTGCAGCTATAGCATTGAACTTCTCACATGTCTTTACCTTTCCCTTTCACTTGAGCAACATAGACGCCATTAATGGGTAATTTATCTTGCTGGAAGTTAGCCTATGTAGCAAAATGTTGCTCTTCACAAAGTAACTCCCCGGAGCACATATCTAAAGAAGGAGAGGGATCATGATTCATCAAATTAGACCGAGAAGCCTTGAACTCAGGTCGCAATTTCATCAAAAACTGATCTCTTGCTCTGCTCATGAACCTCCAAAAACTATAGCGAGAGAACCATCAGGTACCTTTGCATAAATTATATAAGCGAATTCTACCTAAAAGATCTGAAATCCAGTAAAATACTCCTGAATTGAGAGATCTCCCTGAGCATAATTTGCAATTTCATACTCTAATTGAAATCGTCAGGCCATGTTTTTCTGACTATAGACTTTCTTAAGATATTCCCACATACTCTTAGCAATCTTATATGACCTCAGATTTAGAACAAACAAAGGGTCAACAGAGGCTAACATCAGATTTAGAACAATCAGAGGGTCAACAGAGGCTAACATCTAGGTCATGATTAGCATCTTTGATATTCTACTGAGCCAACTTTGAATCCTCAGCAGGAGTCGGATCACTTCCATCTAATTGGCCCCATAACTCTTTCCCTGTAACAAATAAACGAAATTGGAATTCCCAGACATAATAATTCTTACTCGTGAATTTCACCCCAAAGGACTGAATTACTAGTGGTCATGATGCCAAAAAATAACAAGTCCAAAGTCTAGTAATTAAACAAGAAGTCAGCAAGCCCAAATCACAAAAACACAACAAATCACCAAAATAAAATGATGACAACCCGAAGAAGCCCAAGCCACTTTGATACCAGATACTGGCAACAACACCTTCTAAGATTGCGCCAACAACTAAAAAGGGCTACAAAATTTGCTGACAGCCAAAAAAAGATCAATAGAATGATCTCTTATCACCCTCCTAGCAAACACTCAACAATTCTAACCCTCTTGACAATAACTACAGAATGAGACAGCCCTAATTTCAATGTTTAGGCTCTGATACCATGACAGAAACAATGGGTTTTGTTTGAATGTCTCTCAATAGAGAGTTCCTTCCATTATATAGAACCAAACTGTATAATACATTCCTAATTACAAGGCTAATTTCCAACTCCAACCTAGCTATATATGAAAACCATATATACAACTATATAATTAGCATATTAGAATCCTATAATTAATATGGCCTTAAATAATACCAGCCCATATCTGACTAACAGTGTTTCCACAGAGAAGAGGGCCAAAAGAACTAAAAGATAAAGTGCATAGCATTCTAATAAAAAAAATAAAAAAGTCAAAAGGGAGTTACCTTTGTGCAACTCCTAATTTGCCTACTTTGCAACTCTTGGGAAGATCTCAAACATGATTTCTCAGGCTCTGAATGCTGATCAGACTCGGCTTCCAAAGACAGAACTGGGTGATCATTAACCACCGTTCCAGACACAACGACTGGTGAAGTTCCTTCTGTGTTGGAATTCTCAACAAGTTGAATCCCAAATAGTTTGTAGCCAATTCCAGTGCCCTGTCTCCTTTCCCCAGAATCTTTGTTTACAACTGGAGCAAAAGAGTCTGTGACACTTTCCACTCGATTGGGCCAATGCATTGAGTTATGGGAAACACTAGCCACTTGACTATTGCCTCGGAAGCCAAGAGAATTGACCTTAGCAGTGGTAGAGAAATTGGGTGATGAATAAAGGTCTCGTCCGCGTTGTGAATCACCATATGATAAAGCAGAGGACTCAACAGGGGATTTCCACATGCCTAATGCACAAGGTAACAAGAAGCTTATCACAAGAAATCAACACAAGCAAATGGAACGAGGAAATACAAAATGGAACGTGGACAAACCTAGTGCAGAAAGATCTGCGGTTGGTGAGGGTATGACATATGGTCGTGCCCGCTTGTTCCTTTGCACAGGTTGGGAGTTTGAAGGAGTAGTTGCAACAAGCGGTTCCAATTCCCAGTGTGATACCCTCTCTGGACGCATGATGGATGAGGGTTCATCCCACTGGACCTGGCAGACAATATGATACCAGTCATGAACAAAGGCAAATTTACTTCTATGTTGGAAATTGGAAGAGCAAACTATGTTTCATCATAGGAAAGCCAAAATAGAGTTGTAATGAAAATATCAAATCATGGAAAATGAATTGGAAAAAAACAAGAAAATACAGGTGGTACTCAATACCCAGAATCCATAATTAATAAACTATTAACCAAACAACCTTCAAGGACCTCCAATCAGAATCAGCCCATCCTGATGATATATTATCTCCAACGCCGACAATGGTACCACTAAACCTGTAGCATAATGGAGCATAACTATTTGAATGATGTAAATGAATTATTGAACCAAGTTTTTAATTTAGAATAAGATAATACCTTCGTTCAGGAACTTCCTCCCCCTCAAATCTCATCTTAAACCTCATCCCTACAGAAAGCTTGTGGTTTCGAACTTCAAGATACTTGTTAAGACTTACAATGAACTCAGATCGACTTGTTCTGAAAAAAAAGGGACTTTATTCAGAAAAAAAAATATCATGTAAAAATCTCAAACAAGAATTACATATATGAGAAATCATACACTCAAACTGGTCCTGAGCTACACAATCGACCCAAAAATGGACTGATAAATGTTACTAATTGGAAAGCAAGAATTAAAGGAAATTGTACAGTTACTTGTTGAAACATTCAGGAAAACACCTAAAAATCAGCAGTTGCTAAAATATGAAGCAAAAACATATCAGTTTAACAATTCTCCTCAATAGCACATTAATGCAACTGACATGTTAAAATGATACTCCTTTCTAAAGGTTGCTGGCAATTAGAAAGGACTGACACTTATAGTTTCTACAGAAACCATTAGGCACATTATCATGCACAGTACTGAACTTTCTTAGGAAACAACAAAGTACAAATGACTTCAACACAAAAATATAACAAGATAATTGGACAGATGAACTCAGTGGTTGGATCAATAGAGATAAACGCATAAAAACCTTGGCTTGTAGAAGACAGAAAAAAGGGTTCCAGTCGCAATGGCATGAGAAGCAGTAGCAAGAACCCCTAGATGCATGCTTTGGCTAGATATAACAGAAGATGGCATGTTCGTCTGTTGCCTCATCAGCCTCCTTACTCCCACACGAAGCTCACCATTTTCTCCTCTGCAAGAAAATTTTCAATCTATCATTGAAAATTCTTTTCATCGAGAAAATTGCTGCGAGAAAAAAAGACCACCATGAACAACATACTTACCTGAGGAAGATGAATGCATCACCCGCAACTAACTTTTTGGAGCTAACAAAGACACTCCAACCTGTCGTGAGCAAGTGACGCCTTGGTTGGCCTGCAAATGTATCTTTTAATCAGCATTCTGATGGTTAATACAGAATATTTTACATACTTTCTAACAAGAAACCATGTGATAAGGAAAAAAAACTGACATCAAACCCCACACGTAACAAATGATAAAAAATGTGAATATAGCAGAACAAGTTATCTCACATAACAATCTCTTTCCCAAAAACCCCTTTTCCTTCTCATAAACATGCATGATGCAAGGGAAAGGTTAGAGAAGGAAGAGGAAATCCCTTTCAAAAACCTTACGCACACTTTCTCTGAAAAACTAGCTTTGGAATTAATTGCCAAAAGGCTTGTTGAGTTGGAAAATGTTGGAAATAAAAGAGTTCTTTTATGTGTTATGAAAAACAATAATAACAAAGCCTTCATGTGATCCCACAAACAGGTGCTCTCTGTTGGATCAGGCTACAGCATCAAAGTTACACAGATGCTCACAACAAAAGGCTCAAAAGGAGGGACACAAACCGTATCTCCTTATATGTAGATACAAATTCTACATAAACCAAGTGCCATACCAAGCACAAAGACCTTCTGAGACATGTACAGAACAAGCTGCCAGCTATAACTACATGGTGTCATATCGAGTAATCACTACTTTCTAACCTCGAAAAATGTGTCGAAAATGCCATTCATTGCCATGCAGATCAGTTGCAACCAATTCCTGCCAGGGTGGCTGCTGAGACATATCCTGAATGAAATGGAGAATAGCATAAGCTCAAAAGGGACATGAATAACCATACAGTGCATATTAGGTATGGCACAACATTAAAATTTAGATGCTAACCAAAGGAGGCAGACAATCATCTGCATGCCTTCGAAGAACAGAGAAACCACCATGAGTGCTTGTGTCAGAAGCAGTAAGTGTCTTGCAAAATGAATGGACTGTGCATCTTTCAGGTTCTGGGAGTGGAGGATCAGGACTGGTAACCTCGCTTTGCTGATGCATGGAGGAAATGATGACAATGGCAGATTTAGCAAAAGAACGTACAAAATAAAAATGCACTCAGAAATCTTGTCTGCTACAAAAATAGAGAGCTTACATCTGGTTCAGGAAGTAGTGTTATCTGGGCATAAACTTCATCTGTTTCGGGTTCAGCCTACAATCCACGGTGAAAATAGTAGATGAACCAATATGTAGAAAATGCAGAAAAATAATAGAGATTCTCAGCATGCTAAACAGAAGAATTGTTAGGATTCATCAAAATTAAAATGTAAGATTATCACCAGCCAACTCACCCTGCGCTGAACATTAACTACTTTACACAGTATTTTAGATGGAAGATTAAACAATGGCATTTGCGGCTCCATCCCCTGATGCATTGAAGCTTCAAGCTATATACAAAACAGATATGAAAACTCTGTCAGAAAACAGCAAGAGAGAGTATACAATAGAAGATATACGAAATAAAAACCTCACTACATATCTATGAGTAGAATATTTTAAGAGTGGCAACAAAGATATGGCACAACATTCATTGGTCTGTACTTTATTGGGAATACCTGTTCCATGTGACCTTGTGGAAAATAATAAACTAGCTCCCCTTCACGAGGAAGAGTGACAAGAGGTCCAGCACAGGCATGCCATAGTTCTTTGTACAGAGCATCATTGCATCCCCCTATTTATATGAGGGTACCGGATTAAATTTCATTAAGTGATGAACAAAAAAGCAGACAGGCAAATAGAAAGCCAATAACACAGATTTCCAGGAACAAGTTAAACTTATTACAAATTCAGCACGTATCCTGTCATATAAACACATATTTAGCCCAGTTTTCCATAAACAAAAAAATATCCCCAAGATTATAGAAACTGTAAAGTGGAGCTACAGAAAACTCAAACCTGCATGGGGATTTCCTCCGGAGGTATGATTCATAGCCGCAAATGCCATAAGAAAACCACACAAACCCCTGAATTAGCAGCGAAGTCAATTTAGGGAAACCCTTCTATAAAAGTAGCTCCATCAACAACAGAAAGGAAAAAAAAATAGTAGCAATAAATTATCTCACCAAACAAAAACAAACCCATTACAGATATTGCATTTACTATCACTTAATGATCATGCAGATTGATTCAGTGTTGCCTAATTAAAAGGAAACAAAAGCCTGCGTTAATTACTAATCATTTGTCAGTGCCAAAGCTATCTCTTCTTTTTGCCTTAAATGAAGCAAAAAGACTTGGCATTTATTTCTACCTCATTTTTTCAAAAAAAAAATCAACTTTAACTCCCAATATTACAACAAGCATGGACCTTTCACAAGTTCGAAAAGCCCTTCACCATTTTCACAGATCAAAACCCACATTTATTTCAGCACAACACGTATTTTAGCTACTGTAGAATGAAAATATAAACAAAACCATTTAAAATTCTCACAGAAAATTAAAATAAATCCATGATCACATCCTAAAACAGCATGATTATCTGCCAATATCTACAATTATCGTACACAAACAAACATAGTAGCTCTGATTACAAAAAGAAAAACCCTTCATGCTTGGACACAGAGAAATCATGAGAAAATAAAAACCCTTCTCTTAATAAACACTAGAAATGGCCAGGGATCTGATGATAAACAGATTGCAACACCACCTACTTACTTCACTTACAAATTCACTAAAAACCCCTCTTAATCTCTCCAAAACTAAAACCCCAGAAGAAGAAAAAAACATGGAAAGCATAGCACTTTCACCTTGTTCTTGAGTCAGACAAGAAGGACCCGGGAACAGAACGTAGTAAAGAAGAAAGTTGGGGCTAGCTTCGAGAGAGGAAAGGATGAATCAAGAAGAAGAATCGATTGGATCGAGGAAGCAAAATATAGCTAGAAGGTAGATTACACA
>Ga0325400_1007167_pt1 | contig 10656 bp, 10 predicted proteins | sample PopdelMetagenome_2_FD_205662 | JGI IMG/M metagenome (GOLD analysis project Ga0325400, IMG submission 205662) | Populus deltoides microbial communities from Bellville, Georgia, United States - Xylem-PdKOR-R1 | ecosystem: Host-associated > Plants > Phyllosphere > Stem > Wood/Secondary xylem...
CCGTCGTGAACGGCCTGCCCGGGCTGTACTCCGTCGTCGGCCGCACGGCGGTGCAGACCCAGTTCCAGTACCGGGCGTCGAACTACCTGTTCATGCTCGGCATGGTCGCCGAGCCGGTGGTCTACCTGGTCGTCTGGCAGACCGTCGCCGACGCCCAGGGCGGATCGGTGCAGGGCATCACCGCCGGGGACTTCGCCGCGTACTACATCGTCTGGACGCTGGTCCGGAACATGAACATCGTCTTCACGCCCTACGGGTGGGAGGACCGCATCCGGCGCGGGGAGCTGTCCGGCCGGCTGGTGCAGCCGGTGCACCCGCTGCACTTCGACCTGGCCTACTTCGCCGGCTGGAAGGTCGTCGTCGTCCTGCTGTGGGTACCGATCGCCGCCGTCCTGTCGCTGCTGTTCCAGCCCACCTTCGACGTCACCCCGGTCGAGGTGCTGGTCTTCCTGGTCGCGATCTGGGGCGCCTACCTGATCCGGTCGATGCTGCTGTGGGTGCTCGGCATGGTCACCTTCTGGACCACCCGGGTCAGCGCCCTCTACGAGCTGTACTTCACCGCCGAGCTGCTGCTGTCGGGCCGGCTGCTGCCGCTGGCCCTGCTGCCGGCCTGGGCGGCCACCGCCGCGGACTGGCTGCCCTTCCGCTACACCTTCGGCTACCCCATCGAGGTGCTGGCCGGGGACCTGACGACGGGCGAGCTGTGGGGCGGGCTCGCCGCGCAGGCCGCCTGGGTGGCCATCGGCGCCGGGCTCGTCGCCGTCGTCTGGCGGTTCGGCGTGCGCCGCTACTCGGCCGTGGGGAACTGAGCGTGGACGCGCTGCGGCTGGTCGGCACCTACCTGCGCATCGGGGTGCAGACCGAGCTGCAGTACCGGTCCAACGTGCTGTTCAGCGTCGTGCAGTCCCTCGTCGCCGTGGGCACCTCGCTGGCCGTGCTCGCGCTGGTGTTCAGCCACACCGACGACCTCGGGGGCTGGTCGGGCAGCGAGCTGCTGGTGGTGATGGGGGTCCACGTGCTGCTCGGCGGGGTGCTGCGCAGCGTCGTGCAGCCCTCGATGACCCAGCTCATGGACGACGTCCAGCACGGCACCCTGGACTTCGTCCTCACCAAGCCCGCCGACGCGATGCTGCTGGTCAGCATCCGGCGGGTCGAGCTGTGGCAGGCCGTCGACGTGCTGGTCGGCGCGGGCATCGTCGGCTACGCCCTCACCCGGCTGGACACGGCCCCGAGCGCGCTGGCGGTGGCCGGGTTCGCCGTCGCGCTGCTGCTGGGCGTGGTGGTGCTCTGGGCGTTCTGGCTGCTGCTGACCACGGCGGCGTTCTGGGTGGTGCGCACCGACTCGCTGGTCGAGCTGCTGTCCGGGATGTACCAGGCCGGCCGGTGGCCGGTGACGATCTACCCGGGGTGGCTGCGGATCGGGTTCACCTTCCTGGTGCCGCTGGCCTTCGCCATCACCGTGCCGGCCCAGGCGCTCACCGGCCGGCTGTCGGGCTGGCTGCTGCTCGGCGCCGCCGCGTTCACCGTGGCGCTGTTCGCGCTGACCCGGTGGGTGTGGACGGTCGGCGTCCGCGCCTACAGCGGGGCCAGCGCCTAGCGCGCGACCGCCTGGCCGGCGCCGAACCAGCTCCGCGGCGCGGTGGTCTCGACCACCTGCTTGCCGAGCGGGAACAGCCCGACCGCGGCGAGCTTGAACGACGCGACGCCGAACGGGATGCCGATGACCGTCAGGCAGAACGCGATGCCGGCGAGCACGTGCAGCAGCGCGAGCCACCACCCGGCCAGGACGAACCACACCAGGTTGCCCAGCGCGGAGGCGACGCCGGCGCCGGGGGTGGGCACCGTGGTCCGGCCGAAGGGCAGGACGACGAAGAACGCCAGGCGGAAGGCCGCGATCCCGAACGGGATGCCGACGACCGTGAGGCACGCCAGCGCGCCGGCCACGAGGTAGGCCAGCGCGATCACCCAGCCGTGCAGCACCAGCCACACCAGGTTCAGCACGAGCCGCAGTCCGTCCATGCCCTGCACGACGAGCCGCGCCGCGGGTCCGTTCCCACCGGTGGGTGATCCTGTGCGCACCCGGTGTGCGGACCGTGCAGTCCGGCGGGGATGATCTCCTGGCCCGACGAACCCCTTGGAGGACATCCCGTGACCACTCCCGGCTCAGGCGACCAGCCGCAGAACCCCGGACAGCAGGGTTGGGGCCAGCAGCCGCCGTCCGGCCAGCAGGGTCCCGGTGCCCAGCAGCCCGGCCCGCAGGGCACCCCGCAGCCCGGCACCCCGGACGGGTCCGGCCAGCAGTGGGCGCCCCCCGGCGGCCAGCAGCAGCCCGGCCAGCAGCCCTACGGCGAGCCCGGGCAGCCGCAGCAGTTCGGTGCGCCGGGCCAGCCCGGGCAGCAGCCGTGGGGCGGGCAGCAGTTCTCCGGCGAGGCGCCGAAGAAGGAGCGCCCGGCGTGGCAGAAGCGGCTCCCCCTGGTGGCCGGCGCCGTCGTGGTCGCGGTCGTCATCGCGCTGTTCCGCAACGGCATCTTCGGCGGCGGGCTGCCCGAGGCCGGTGACTGCACCGACGACAGCATCACCAACCTGCAGGTCGTGGACTGCGACTCCGACGAGGCCGCCTACCGGGTGGCCGGCACGGTCGACGACGTGAGCGGCAACGAGCTGCAGAACAACCCGAACCTGTGCCTGGACCAGTGGCCGAACTCCGAGGCCTACGCCGTGTCGGAGACCGACCCGGACGAGAAGGGCACCGGCATCTGCCTGGAGCCCGTCTCCTGAGCTGAGCGACCCTCCCACCACCCCGGCGCCGCGCGGTGCCGGGGTGGTGGCGTGTCCGGGGCCGGGCAGGCACGATGCCCCGGCGAGCACCCGCACCAGGGATCAGCACGACGGAGGACCCATGAGCACGCCCGGCCCCGGCTGGCAGCAGCCCCAGCAGCCCGGCCAGCAGCCTGGTTGGCAGCCCCCGCAGCAGCAGGGCTGGCAGCAGCCCCAGCAGCCGGGGTGGCCCCAGCCGCAGCCCCAGCCGCAGCCCCAGCAGCAGGGCTGGCAGCAGCCGGGCCCGCAGCAGCCGTGGGGGCAGCAGCCCGGTGGCCAGCAGCCGTGGGGGCAGCCCGCGCCCTGGGGCCGGCCGCCGGCCCGGTCGGGCGCCGGCCGGCTGATCGGGCTCGTCGCCGGGGTCGTGGCCCTCGCCGCCGTCGCGGTCCTGGCGTTCGTGTTCGTCGGCCGCGGCCCGGCCGCGGGGGACTGCGTGTCCCTCGGTGCCGACAACGAGGTGCAGGAGGCCGACTGCGGCAGCAGCGAGGCGCAGTACCGCCTGCTCGGCCTCGACGACGAGCACTCCGACCTGTCCTACTCGGAGTTCCTCGCCGACGACAGCACCTGCTCGCAGTTCAGCGGGGTGCTGCAGCAGATCTGGTACGGCGACACCTCGACCTCGTCGGGCGGCACCATCTACTGCCTGGGCCCGCTCTGACCTGCGGCGTCCCCGGGGCCCCCGGGGACGCCGCGACGGGTCAGCCCGGGGGGATCGCGCCGACCAGGTCCTCGGTGGTGAACCCGCGCTCGGCGGCGAGCAGCTCCCGGGCGGCGTCGGTGCTGTCCCAGACGTTCCACAGCAGGACCCCGCGCAGCCGGTCGCCCGCCAGGTAGTACACGACGCCCTGCGCCGCCCCGCCGGCGCCCGGCGGCACCGCCCAGTCGGTGACCAGGTCCAGGTCGGCGGACAGCGTGCCCACCGCCTCGTACCCGGCGTCGAACAGGTCGGAGTAGAAGCTCGGCGTGTGCGTGTAGGGCTCGGCCTGCGCGCCGGTGGCGTCGGCGGCCATCACCCTGCCGACCGCGGCCCCCATGCCGGTGGCGTTCTCCACGTGCTCCACCCGGGTGCGGCCCAGGATCGGGTCCGGCCAGTTCGCCACGTCGCCGGCGGCGTACACGTCGGGGTCCTCGGTGCGGCCGAACGCGTCGACCACGACGCCGTCCTCGACCGGCAGGCCGGCGTCCTCGGCGAGCTGGACGGCGGGTGCGATGCCCAGGCCGACCGCGACGCCGTCGACGTCCAGCGTGCTGCCGTCGGAGAGCTCCAGGTGCACGCCGCGGGCGTCGGCCGACCCGCCGGTCACCCGGGTGCCCGGCCGCAGCTGGACCCCGTGCGCGGCGTAGTCCTCGCTGAGCTGCTCGGCGAGCTCCCGCGGGTAGGACGCACCGCCGACGAACTCCTGCGGGAAGACGAAGGTGACCCGGGTGTCGTTCTGCACCAGCGCCGCGGCGAGCTCGGTGCCGATGTACCCACCGCCGACGACGGCGACGTGCCGGCCCTCCCCGGACAGCCCGCGCAGCCGGCGGTAGTCCTCCATCGTGCGGAAGTGCACGACCCGGTCGTCGGCGGGCAGGTCCAGCTGCCGCGGGTGCCCGCCGGTGGCGAGCAGGAGGCGCCGGTAGCCGAACACGTCGCCGTCCTCGGCGGTGGCGGTGCGGGCGGCCCGGTCGACCGACCGGATGCGGGTGGCGGTGTGCAGCGCCGCGCCGGTCTCCTCGGTGCCCAGCCAGGACTTCTCGAGGTCGAACTCCGGGTCGGTCCAGAGCTTCTTGGACAGCGAGGGGCGGGCGACCGGCGGGTCGACCTCCTCGCCCACGATCCCGATGCTGCCCTCGGGGTCGAGCTCGCGGATGCCGCGGGCCGCGCTGTCGGCGGCCATGCCGGCGCCGATGATCAGGTAGTCGTAGTCGCGTTGCACGGCCCGGTGGTGCCCCACCGACCGCGCGGTAACCACCGGTTGCGCAGGTCAGAACACCTTGCCGGGGTTGAGGATGCCGTGCGGGTCCAGCGCCGCCTTGATCGCCCGGTGCATGTCCAGCACGGCGGGGGAGACCTCCGCGGCCAGGCCGTCGCGCTTGAGCAGGCCCACGCCGTGCTCGCCGGTGACCGTGCCGCCCATCTCCAGGGCGGCGGCGATGATCTCGTGGAAGGCCGCCAGCGCGCGGTCGCGGGCGGCGTCGTCGCCGGGCGGGGTGGACAGCAGCGGGTGCAGGTTGCCGTCGCCGGCGTGCGCGATGTTGGCGATCCGCACGTCGTGCGCGGCGCCGATGGCCTCGATGCGCGCCAGCATGGCCGGGACGGCAGCCTTGGGCACGCAGACGTCCTCGGTCAGCAGGGGGCCCAGCCGCTCCAGGGCGGGGTAGGCCAGCCGGCGGGCGGCGAACAGCGCGTCGGCCTCCTCGGCGTCGGTGCTGACCGCGGCCCAGGACGCCCCGCCGGCCTCGAAGGCGGCCAGCAGCGCCTCGGCCTCGGCGTCCCCGGCGGCACCGGGGGTGTCCACCCGGCCCAGCAGCACGACCTCGGCGTCGGCCGCGAGGCCCATGTTCTTCCACGCATCGACGGCGGCCAGGCAGTGCCGGTCCACCAGCTCCAGCGCCGAGGGCGTCAGGCCCGCGGCGGCCACGGCCGTGACCGCCTCGCCGGCGGCGACCACGGAGCCGAAGTAGCCGGCGACGGTGCGCTCGGGGTCGCGCAGCGGCCGCAGCCGCACGGTCACCTCGGTGACGACGCCGAGCGTGCCCTCGCTGCCCACCAGCAGGCCGGTCAGGTCGTAGCCGGCCACGCCCTTCGCCGTCCGGCGGCCGACGCGGACCAGCTCACCGGTGCCGGTGACCACCTGCAGGCCCAGCACGTAGTCGCGGGTGACGCCGTACTTCACGCAGCACACGCCGCCGGCGTTGGTGGCCACGTTGCCGCCGATGGTCGACCAGGGGGAGGAGGCCGGGTCCGGCGGGTACCAGAGGCCGTGCCGGGCGACGTGCTCGCGGAGGTGGTCGTTGACCACGCCGGGCTGGACGACGGCGAACCGCTCCAGCTCGTCGACCTCCAGCACGGCGTCCATCGCCTCCAGGGACACCACCACGGCACCGGCGGTGGCGTTGGCCCCGCCGGAGAGCCCGGTGCCCGCCCCGCGGGGGACCACCGGCACCCGGTGCTCGATGCAGGCCCGGACGACGGCCTGCACCTCCTCGGCACTGCGGGCCCGCACCACCGCGGCGGGCAGCTCCCACGGCGCCCACTCGGCCTCGTCGTGGGCGAAGGAGGCCAGCACGTCGGGGTCGGTGACCAGCCGGTCGGCCGGCAGCACGCCGCCCAGCGTGCCCACGACGTCGGTGGTGACGGTCATCCGGGTCCCTCCGCTCCTACGGCGCGCTGTGCTCGTCCAGCGTGATGGCTGCGTTGACCAGGGCCAGGTGGGACAGCGCCTGCGGCAGGTTGCCCAGGAACGCCCCGTCGGCCGGGTCCAGCATCTCCGCCAGCATGCCGACGTCGTTGGCCGTCCCGTCCTCCAGCTCCTCCATCAGCATGCGCGCCTCGCGGCCCCGCCCGCACAGCTGCAGCGCCGACACCATCCAGTACGAGCAGGCCAGGAAGACGCCCTCCTCCTGGTCCATCCCGGTGTAGCGGTACAGGTGCGGGCCGGCACCGAGCTCGCGGCGCAGCGCGTCGAGGGTGGAGCTCATCCTCCCGCCGCGGTCGAAGCCGCTGATGGCGTGCAGCAGGATGGAGCAGTCCAGGCCGTCGCTGCCGGGGTACCAGAGGTAGGCGCCGCGGTCGTCGTCCCAGGCGTTCTCCTCGACCCAGGTCCGGATGCGGCCCGCCTCGGCCCGCCACCGCGACGGGTCCCCGGGGATCTGGCCGGCCTCGGCCAGCTCGACGGCCTTGGTCAGCGCCTGCCAGCAGCCCAGCTTGGACGTCGTGTAGTGCTGCGGGTCGTGCAGCTCCCACATCCCGGCGTCCTTCTGCTGCCACCGGTCGCATGCGGTGTCGGCGATCTGGGCGAGCAGCCGGCCGGTCTCGGCGTCCAGCACGTTCCCGTGCTCGACGTAGAGCCCGACGATGGAGAACAGGTCGCCGTAAACGCCCAGCTGCAGCTGGTCGGCCGCGGCGTTGCCCGACTGCACCGGGCCGATGCCGCGCCAGCCGGGGACGTCGGGCTCGTGCACGCCGTCGGTGAGCTCGCCCTCGAGGGTGTAGCAGACCCGCGGCTCGGGCCCGTGCCGGCGGATGGTGCCCAGCAGCCAGCTCATCGCGCCGTGGGTCTCCTCGCGCAGCCCGAAGCGGAACAGCGCGGTGAGCGCGTAGGCCGAGTCGCGCACCCAGGCGAACCGGTAGTCCCAGTTCTTGCCGCCGACGAGGTTCTCCGGCAGCGACGTGGTGCCCGCGGCGACCATCGACCCGCTGGGGGAGTGGATGAGCATCTTCAGCGCCAGCGCGCTGCGCCGCACCGACCGGTCGAAGTCACCGGACCACTGGAACTCCTTGCCCCAGGCGTCCCAGTTGGCCACCGTGCGGTCGATCCCGGCGTCCAGCAGGTCCGGGTCGGGCAGGAACAGCGGCTCGCGCTCGGTGGCGACCAGGCCGAGCAGGGCCCGCGACCCCGGGGTGGCGGTGTACTCCACGTCGATGCGCTGGTCGCCGGTGACGACGCGGTCCTCGCCGAGGGTGCGCACCGCCATGGTCAGGCCGTCGTCGCGCAGCACGACGCCGTGCACGGTCTCCTGGATCCAGGGCGAGGCGGTGCCCAGGCAGGTCCCGGGCCGGACGGCGGCCTGCATCCGCACGGTGCCCGACAGGCCCTCGATGCGGCGGGCGAGCTCGGACCACGGCAGCCGGCCGGCCACGCCGGTGTTGAGCGCGTCGGTGATCCGCACGCTGCCCGACGCCGTCCGGAACGTCGTGGTCAGCACGTTGGTGCCGGGCACGTACTCCCGCTCGGTGGTGAACTCCTCGACCGGGCGCAGCTCGATGCAGCCGCCGTGCTCGGCGTCCAGCAGCGCGCCGAACACCGGCGGCGCGTCGATCGCCGGCAGCGGCAACCAGTCGATGCTGCCGTCGCGGGCGACCAGCGCGATCGCCCGGCCGTCGCCGATGGCCGCGTAGCTGCGCAGGTCGGCGTAGCCGTCGTCGTCGCGCTCGTCCACCGGTCCCGGGCCGGTGGCGCCCCAGCGCAGGTGCGCCGGGGCGGGGCGGGCGCGACGCGTCTGGGTGCCCTGCGTCTGGACGCCCGCCTCGTCCGGGTGGCTGCTCACGGGGTGGGCATGCCGCCGTTGACGTTCAGCGTCTCGCCGACGGTGTAGCCCGACTCGGCCGAGGCGAGGTAGACGTAGGCGCCGGCCAGCTCGGCGGGCTGGCCCGCGCGACCCAGCGGGGTCTCCTTGCCGAACTCGGGCAGGTTCTCCGGCGGCTGCCCGCCGGAGGCCTGCAGCGGGGTCCAGAACGGGCCGGGGGCGACCACGTTGACCCGGATGCCCTTGGGTGCGAGCTGCTGGGCCAGCGCCTTGGAGATGGTGTTGATCGCGGCCTTGGTGGTCGCGTAGTCGACCAGCCCGGGGGCGGGGGAGTAGGCCTGGATCGAGGACGTCGTGACGATGGTGGCGCCGGCCGGCAGGTGCGGCACGGCCTCCTGCACGACCCAGAACACCGAGTAGACGTTGGTCTTGAAGGTGGCGTCGAACTGCTCGCTGGTCAGGTCGGCGAGGTCGTCGACCCAGACCTGCTTGCCGGCGACGAGCACGATCGCGTCCAGGCCGCCGAGCTCCTCGACGGCGGTGCGCACCAGCTGGCGGGCCTCGCTCTCCACCGACAGGTCGGCGGGGGCGAGCACGGCCTTGCGGCCGGCGTCCTCGACGAGCTTGGCGACGGCCTCGGCGTCGGACTGCTCCTCGGGCAGGTAGTTCAGGACGACGTCGGCGCCCTCGCGGGCGTAGGCGATGGCGGCGGCGCGGCCGATGCCGGAGTCGGCGCCGGTGACCAGCGCCTTGCGGCCGGTGAGCCGGCCGGTGCCGCGGTAGGTGTCCTCGCCGTGGTCGGCGTGCACCTGCAGCTCGGACTCCAGGCCCGGCTCGTCGATGCCCTGCTCGGGGTAGCCGTCGGTGCGGTACTGGTCGACGGGGTTGGTGAAGGTGTACTGGTCGGTCACGAGGGGGTTGCCTCCAGGGCGCGCGGTCAGGGGACGGGCCGCTGGTGGCTGAACGACCACGACGCCCTTGCCCGGGGGAGGGCGACCTCAACCCGTGACCCCGCCTACCGTCGGGTCATGGCGACCCGGGTCCGCGTGCTGCTGGCCGCCGCGGCGGTGGCGCTGGCCGTCGTCGGGGCGCTGCTGGCGCTCGGCGGCCCGTCGCCCGGGGTGGGCGACTGCGTGGCCGCCGGCCCGGACGCGACGGTGGTCGTGGTGGGCTGCGACGACCCGGCCGCGGCCTTCCGGGTCATCGGCGTGCTGGAGGACGTCCCGCCGGTGCAGTCGCAGCCGGTGTGCATGGGCGTCTTCCCGCGCAGCACCGCCAGCTACTCGGCCGGCGGGCTGTCCAGCACGCCCGCCGACGTGCTCTGCCTCGTCGCCGCGTGAGGGTGGCAGGGTGATGACGTGGACACCGACGTCGTCATCTGCACGCCCCTGCGCACCCCCGTCGGCCGGTTCGGCGGGGTCTTCGCCGGGCTGACCGCCGCCTCGCTCGCCGCCACGGTGCTGCGCGAGCTGGCCGCCCGCACGGGCCTGGGCGAGGGCGACGTGGACGACGTCGTGCTCGGCCAGTGCTACCCCAACGGGGAGGCGCCGGCGATCGGCCGCATCGCCGCGCTGGACGCCGGGCTGGGCACCGGCGTGCCCGGGCTGCAGATCGACCGGCGCTGCGGGTCGGGGCTGCAGGCGGTGCTCTACGCCTGCATGCAGGTGGCCACCGGTGCGGCGACCACGGTGGTGGCCGGCGGCGTGGAGTCGATGAGCCAGGTCGAGCACTACGCGCTGGGCCTGCGCACGGGTGTGCGCGGTGACGGCACGATGCTGCACGACCGGCTGGCCCGGGCCCGGGAGACCGCCGGCGGCATCCACCACCCGGTGCCCGGCGGCATGCTGGAGACCGCGGAGAACGTGCGCCGCGACCACGACGTCGACCGGCTGTCGCAGGACGCCTGGGCGCTGCGCTCGCAGCAGCGGGCGGGTGCGGCCATGGCCGAGGGCCGGTTCGCCGACGAGGTGGTCGGCGTCGAGGTGCCCGCCACCCGGAAGGCGCCGGCCCGCACGGTCACCGAGGACGAGCACCCCCGACCGGGGACGACGATGGCCGACCTGGCCGCGCTGCGCCCGGTCATGGGCCGGGTCGACCCGGCCGCCACGGTCACCGCCGGCAACGCCTCGGGGCAGAACGACGGCGCCGCGATGTGCCTGGTCACCACCCGCGCCGAGGCCGACCGCCGCGGCTGGGACCCCTTCCTGTCGCTGCGCGGCTGGGCCGTGGCCGGCGTCGCGCCGGAGACCATGGGCATCGGCCCGGTGCCCGCGGTCGCCGCCGCGCTGGCCCGCACCGGCCTGACGCTGGCCGACATGGACCTCGTCGAGCTCAACGAGGCCTTCGCCAGCCAGGTGCTGGCCTGCCTGGCCGCCTGGGACCTGTCCGACGCCGACCGGGAGCGGGTCAACGTCAACGGGTCGGGCATCTCGCTGGGCCACCCGGTCGGCGCCACCGGCGCGCGGATCCTGGCCACGATGGCGCACGAGCTGCGCCGCCGGCAGGGCCGCTACGCGCTGGAGACGATGTGCATCGGCGGCGGGCAGGGCCTGGCCGCGGTGTTCGAGCGGGTCAGCTGACCGGCGGCGGGGCCGTCGAGCCCCGCAC
>Ga0325400_1007170_pt1 | contig 10653 bp, 11 predicted proteins | sample PopdelMetagenome_2_FD_205662 | JGI IMG/M metagenome (GOLD analysis project Ga0325400, IMG submission 205662) | Populus deltoides microbial communities from Bellville, Georgia, United States - Xylem-PdKOR-R1 | ecosystem: Host-associated > Plants > Phyllosphere > Stem > Wood/Secondary xylem...
TTTTTTTTTTTACATTAGAAAAAGTTTAGTTTGACCTCTGGCGTAACACAGGCCACCAATCTAGTTATATACTAAAAAACCTAAGGTTTTGACATAGTGTTTTACTATTCATATAAAAAAATAAAGCACTATAATGTTTTTTTTTCACTTTATTCTTTTTGTATTTATTTTTGTTATCAGATTTATTTATTTTTATGATTTAATCATTTTACAACCTAATCCATAATACAATGTTTTAGATTGTGGTAACGGAACAAAATAAAAAGAAAGATGATTGCAATGTAAACATGAAGAACATGCTTGGTCAAGCCCAAACGTTTGATATTTTTTTATTTTGATCCAAAAATTTATTGTATTTGTTGTTCAATCCCTGAATTTAGAGAAAAGAGAGAAAGTCTCTGAAAAATAGAAGAAGAAAGAGAAAGCTTTTGGTTGATAATATTTTAGCAATAAAAAATGACGATCTTGTCATCAACGAATTCTTTTCAATGAAAGGAGTTTAATAGTGATAACTTATGCCTTTCATCTTGTTGGAAAAATCAGGAACTTTTGTGATTTTAGGTTGTTTCTCAATCTCTAACTAAGTTTTGACTATTTAAGGCTATAAAAGGATTTATTAAGTTTTTTAGGGTTATTCTTGGGTGTTTTTAGGTGAAAAATAATTAAAAATAAGTTTTAAATTTTAAGAAGGAAAAAAAGTTTCGGTTTTAGCATGAGGTACACCAGATTGGGTAGGTGTTGGGTTGGGCCACATTGATGGTTCTAGTTGGTTTCTAGTGAGGCCAGGATAAGTTTTCTATTCAGAATGTGCTTGAGAGTGTGATAGTGGTTATTTATCAAAGTGGTTTTTTACTCCGAAATGCATTAAAAAAATATTTATTCATTTTTTATTAATAATATTTTTATATAAGCACATCAAAATGATTCAAAAATATAAAAATTTTAATTTTAAGCAAAAACAAAACTTCAAATTTTTGGAAAGCATTGTTCCAAACATGTTCCAAAACGACCTCTTAACTAGTAATGCCATGCCATGTCACTGTCGTTACAGATGTAAGGAGAATTAATGAAAAATAAATAAGGCAAAAAATGCAACAATTATTAAAAGCAAATAAAAATAATTTTAACTAAAAATAAATATAAGAAGAGTAAGGGTTTAGATGAAACCTGAGATTATGACACATGGTAGTGCTATTCTTAGAGAGAAAACGCTCCCTCTACTCAAGGATACTTCAAATATAATACGCATCTCTCCTAAGATACAACAATCCATTAGAATTTTTGAATGCAACAAAAATTTTCCAAACCTTAATCACCCATAATTCTCATTTAAATTAAAAGGACAAATAAAAAATAACTGTAGTGGAACTTGAAAGAATTAAGAAATGAATCTTTAAAAAAAAACTATTCGAGAGAATAGTTTAAAATAGGAAAGTGCTTTTATTCTTAAAAATCTTTAATAATATGAATTGCACATGCCATATATATTTGTTATTAATCATATTTAAGACAATTAAATATGATAAATTAATGATAACCAATTAATACCATTAAAACAGAAAATAGTTATAGTAATTAATTATAACGGCTGTAATAATTATTACTAAAGGTAAATGAGTACTCATAGTTTATGATAACCAATTTTACTTTCATGGTAGAATGAGTACTCATAGTTTATTTAACAAATTTCCCATAGACTTTGTTTCTTTTGAATTAGAAATCCAATTAGCATAACTAAATCCCTCTATTATAGGAGGGAAACCAGAATAATAAAATGCATAATTAATAATTCATTTTGGAATTTAAAAATTCTTTCTAAAGCATTGCAATGTGAAACATTTGGATTATATGTATATCTACCTAATCTACCAACTGCATATGCTATATCAAGTCTAATATGATTTGCTAAATGCAATAATAATCCAATTATTTGAGAATCTGTATAATGCGACACACTTTCACCATTATTTTTTCTTAATTTAGTAGAAAGTTCAAAAACACTATATACTGTAGACACATTCAAATAATTAAATTTTTTAATATTTTTTCAATGTAATGTGATTGAGTCAAAGAAAATTCATTATTTTTTTTAATAATTTAATTCCCAAAATAACATTAACAAAACCGAGATCCTTTATATTAAAATGTTTAGACAAGAGAGATTTAATAATATTTATAACTTGAATCTTACTACCATGTATCATAATGTCATCAATATATAAACATAATATCACAATTATTTTTAATTTGTCTAAAATAAACACATTTATTAGCTGCATAACTTGATCAATTTTTTTGTGCTATTATGTGGATCTTGTTTTAAATCATAAAAAGATTTTACAAGCTTGTAAACTTTCTTTTCTTGACCAGGTATTACAAAACCTTCTGGTTGGTCCATCTAAATATCTTCTAAATCACCATTTAAAAAAATCATTTTAACATCCATTTGATGAGTTTCTAATTTATAAAAAGAAGCTAAAGAAACCAAAATTCTAATTCTAATGATTTTAGAATCTAGAGTATATGTGTCAAAAAAGTCTACTCCTTCTTCTTGTTTAAATCCTTTAGCAACTAACCTACCTTTAAATTTTTCTATCGAACCATCAGTTTTTAATTTCTTTCTAAAATTCCATTTATAACCTATTATCTTACAACCTTCTCGCAAATTAGTTAAAAACCAAGTTTTGTTAGAAATTAATAAATCCATTTCACCTTTTATAGCTTCTTTTAAAAAAGGAGCTTCAAAAGATGTCATAGCTTCATCATATATTTTAGGTTCATTTTCATGTAAAAATGTATAAAATTAGCACCAAAATCTTTTGCTCTTATTTTTTTTTTACATTTTCTAACATGATCATTAACAATGTCTATTTTAGAAAAAAGAACATTCAATAATAGGTATAGACAACTTATTTTTCATTAGAAAAATATTTTCAAAGAAAATTACACCACGTGACTCAATATTAATATTATTTAGGATTTCAGGAATATCAAAATTTATAACTAAACATCTACAAGTAGTGCTATTCAAAGAATAACCAGCAAATGCACAATCTATAGTTTTAAGTCCTATTTTTCTTTTCTTAGTAATACGAATATTAACTTTTGCTAAATACCCCACACTTTAAAATACTTGAAAGAATGTTTTATTCTTTCAAAATTCATATGGAGTTTTATCTAAATTTTTATAAGGAATTCTATTAAGAATACAATGAGCAAAATATAAAGTTTCACCCTATAAATTATTATGCAAACCTGAACTAATTAACATTGCATTAACAGTTTTCATTAAGTTTTATTTTTTTTCTTTCCATTGACTAGTTATATTGTAATGAATAAGGAGGTGTTACTTGATGTATAATACCATGTACTTTTAAAAATTCATAATTTTAATAAAAGTATACTCGTCTCTTTTATCATATCATAAAATATTTATTTTTCTTTATAATTGATTTTCTAATTCTGCTTTAAAAATTCTAAACTTATCAAATTATTTACTTTTAGAGTTAGTCAAATAAATATAACAATATCTTGAAAATTATCAATAAAAATTATAAAATATCTTTTACCACCATGAGTCAAGATATTATTACTATCATAAATATCATTATGTATTAACTCCAATAAATTTGTTTTCTTCTCTATTGAATTAAAAGTCTTTCTAGGTTATTTAGCTTATACATAAATTTCAAATTTTTTATTTATTAATATATGACTTAGGTATTAAATCTAAATGTATCATTCTTTTAATAGTGTTAAAGTTAACATGCCAAATCCTATCATGCTGTGAATCACAAAATTCAACATTTGCAATAGATAAAGATAAAAAAATGCAAAGTAGCATTAGAAAAAAGCATTAAACTTAGTTTATAAAGACCATTCAACAAATGAGATTTTCCAACATAAAAACCAAACCTAATTATAACTATTTTATTAGATCCTAGAACAAGGGTAAATCCATTTTGATCTAATAAAGATGTAGTAACTAAATTTTTTCTGGAATCAGGAACATGAAAGACTCTATTCAAAGTAAGAATTTTTCCGGATAACAACTCCAACTTTATTGGGCCTTCTCCTATGAATTAAGCTACAATCCCATTCCCTATACCCACAATTTGTGTGCTTGATACCTGATAATAAAATGAGAATAATCTTTTATTAGCACACTCATGAACATTAGTCGGAGAATCGAACCACCAATCATTTGAGTTAAAAATCATATCTAACTTGGGGCTAGAAATAAAGTACATATGAATTGGGAAACAAGAGCTAGCCCCTAAACTTACTACATTGGCTTGTGGTTTAAAAGACTCTTGAGGTCCTAAAGCTTTAGATGGTTGACTTTGTCGATTGTTGCAATCCTTGGCAATATGATTGTATTTGCCATAAACATAACATTTCACACCCTTTTCTTATTCATATAGTTACTTTTAGGTTTATTAAAATTATTATTATTATTATTAAATATTTTTTTCTTAAAAGTCTTAGGCCGGGGTTTAAAAGAACCCTCAACAACATGTGCCTTAACATGAAAAATAGATTTTTGTTGGTGTGATGCATAATATTTTTCCTCAATCCTTAAATCAACAAGTAAATCATCAAAAGAAAAGTTTTCAAGTTTTTTTTTAAACCTTTAGCATAATCAAACAAAAAATGATGGTAGTTTTTTAATAAAAGAAGAAATAAGAATCAATTGATTAAGTTTGATTCCCTTAATTTTCATATCATAAATAATATTTTCAAACACATGGATTTGATCAGAAACACTTTTTCCATCAACCACTTGAAAATTAAGCCATTTTTCAATTGAATATTTTTTAAGACCTTTTTCATTTGTACCATAGTTATATTCAAGTTCTTCAAATGACTTAAAAGCAATTTTAGTATAACAAAATATATGATAAATATTATCAAACAAAGCATTTAAAATTTTACCACAACACAAAATATTTTTATCTTTAGAGAAACCATACCGCTAGAGGAAGATGCACCACTTATAAACAACTACAAAAGTTAATATTTCACTATTTGTTTTTTCAACACTTTTATTTTTATAACCATTTATAATCACAAAAAAAAGCCTAATTCAGGAAACCATAATTTCATTTGTTGTTGCCAACAAAGAAAGTTTTGACCAGAAAACTTTTCAAATTTACTAGATAAGGAATTTATAATGTCCATAGCAAAAATCAAGCAAACAAATCAATCTTAAAAAAAAAGGAAATTAACCAAGTGAAAACTTTACTCTCTGAGAATTAATGAAAAATAAATAAGGCAAACAAATGCAACAATTATTACTTGACAACTTAGTATTGAAAGTAATAATAAAAATAATTTCAACTAAAAGTAAATATGAGAAGAGTAAGGATTTAGACGAAGCCTGAGATTGTGGCACATGGTAGTGCTATCCTCAGAGGGAAAACACTTGCTCTACTCAAGGACACTTTAAATTTAATGTGCATCTCTCCCAAGAAACAACAATCCATTGGAATTTTTGGATGCAACAAAAATTCCTCAAACTTTAATCACCCTTGATGCTCACTTGAATTAAAAGGACAAATAAAAAATAGCTACAGTAGAACTTGGGAGAATTAAGAAAGGAATGTTTTAAAAACAAATATGAGAGAATAGTTTAAAATAGAAAAATGTTTTTTATTCCTAAGAATGTCTACTAATATGAATTGCCCTATGTGTGTGTATTAGATACAAATCATATTTAAAACAATTAAATATGATAAGTTAATGGTAACCAATTAATACCATTAAAACATAAAACAGTTATAGTAATTAATTATAACAGTTATAGTAATTAATTATAATGGCTATAATAATAATAATTATTAATGGTTATCATTAAAGGTAAATTTTAAATCAAAATTGTAACAAAAGATATTATAGCAAGTTAATACATTTTCCTTTTCGAAACTTGAATAAAAGAGTATTATTTATAGGAATAACTACAAACCACCTTAACCTATATACTCGTAAGTCCCAAATGGTCTTATGAATTATATTATATAGAAAAAGCAAGAGAAAATCAATATTTTATTATGAATGTAGATTTATTGTAGTTTGGATTGAAACAATGTAATATATAATTTACCTTACTCAATAAAATTCAATTGTATGTCTATTAGAGGTAATATAACCTTTTTGTAATGTATATTAGCCATTATCAGATTAATCGATGATAACTGAATTTTTTTATATTTTTAAAGTATAATAAAATGACTAAATTACTTTTGAAAAAGAATTATATAACTTGTTTCTAGGGGCTTAAAATGGCTAGGTATGGGGTCTTCATGGTGTTGAGAAACAAATCCAAAGCTTGGTTGATGCTCAATTTGGCAAAATCAAAGTCAATGTTGTTGGGTTTTTTCCCCAATTGAATCCTTTCACATTATGTTTTTTTTTTTGTCATTTGATTTTGTTTTGGTCACTTGCCTCTTTTTTTTCAATTTAATTCTTTTACATTACAGTAAGTTGATTTAGGGTTGAGCTTGGTAATTTGTTTTAATTGGCCTGGTATAGGATCCTCACGGTGTCGAGAAACAAATCTAATATTTGGTTCATACTCGATTTGACAAAATCAAATTCAATTTTGTTAATTTTATTCCTAATTGAATTTTTTTATATTCAATGTAATGAGTTAATGGTGAAATTTGCAATAGAAAAAAATTCAAAGAAATAGAGATAAAATATAAAAACAGGAAATCATATGACCAATCTAAAATTCACGCAAAAGATCATTTAAGTCCAAAAAATTACTTTGTTTATTTTTCAATCATTGGGCAGGGCGAAAAGAGAGAATCTCATTGATAAATGACAAAAAAAAAAGAGAGAGAGAAAGTTGTTGGTTACCCACAATCTAGGAACCAAAACAATGTCAACGATCTATATTTATTCTAGTTCTTTTAGTATTTTTATCAAATCAAGAACCAATGACAAAGCAATATGTTTTTTTTTAATATATATTATAAGAAAAGGAGGAATTATACTAGATTTTTTCTTAATGGAGTTTAGATTATTTCTTTTCTTACCAAAAACAATTTTATTATTGTATAATTAAATAAAAAAAATTAAAGAGCTCCTCGCAACATGAGATCATATAATTTAATATGCATCTTTATCTCAACTTCTCAATTCGATCTTTGGTTGGAATCAAAATATTTCTTTATCATTTATTGAGACGTATAATTCTTGATTTCTTTTATTGAATACATATATTAACTTTTTAATTTGTAGTAATTCATTTTTATTGTAATTTTTTTAACTATATTTTTGCTAATACTCAAGGCATAACAATCCATCTCTCCTAAAAGAATTTCATGAGATTTCTAATCCTGTAGTTCATATGGATTAGTATTAAAGGTTAGATAATTATATGGATTGAGGTTTATAACAATCCAACCTTAAAGAGTTTGTCTAACCCTATAAAAATATATGATCTTCAGGTAATCTTCATATAAATCCTAAACGACGCTAGATTTTCTAATACGATCCTTGAAACTCTCAAAAAAATTTAAAAATATTTTTTAATTGTATTTATATATTACAAAAATCTTAATAGTGGCAGTGAAGCTATCATTAAACAATTGGGGTTGTTGATTTTATGTTTTGGTTGTTATTGGCATTAACTATGAATTAAGTTTACGTGTAAATTAATTTTTCTAAAAGATATTTTTTTTCTCTTGTTAATTCAAAAAAGATAATTTATGACTACTTTTTTAGGCATATCTGAATGGAATTTTCTAAATCTATCCAAAATTTTCCATATAACACTATTGCAAGCTTATTTAATAACATTTGCTCTTATCAAGCAAATATATGAAATGTGAATTTGATGTAAAAGTTATTAGGCATGCCATCAAACATTTCTCATCCTTTAAGCATCATATTTATACTTTGATAAGGATTACTTGAGTTTTTGAAATTTGTTTCCCTTAAAAGTATAATGTTCTTTATTAATTGAGTTATATCCTTTATTGTGAAAGTAGTTTTTGTATTTTTTTAATCTAATTTTTATTATTGATTTTAAAATTAAAAAATATTTATTTAAAAGTATTATTTGACATTATGTTTTCATCCACAATGAGAAATATAATGGTAAATTATTCTAAATCTTTTAAATTGATTAGATTTCCAAACATGTCATGCAAATTCTAGGATACAACTCTTATTTCTAAAAGAAAACACTTTATTTTTTCATTTCTAATAAATCCTTTGATAGTATAGTTTTTCCAAGGATAATGTCAAGATGCCCAAAACTAGAGACAAAATGATTTGATCTCTTAAATGATGATGAGTAGTGCATATTCAGGTCATGAACCCACCTAATCCCTTTATTTTTTCTCTTTGGTTAAGCTTATTGATGCAGAATTGTCCCTTAAATTACTAATTTGAGATTTGAAGAAACGTTTGCAACTTTATCCAACAAAAACCATGCCTTAGAGAACAAATGTTATATATAATTGCTCACCCTACCCTACGTATATAACGAGATGCAAATGAGAAGTATAAATCACAAATATATTCTATCGCAAATTTGACAAAGTTTTGTCTATATTTTCAATACCAAGTTCTCAACCCAACAATCTCATAACCTGCAAACAATAATTTTAATACTTGTCCAATTATTCGAGACTCTCATAACTTAATCATCAGATCATCATCACCGAGATAATTTGTTATTTAGTTGATTTAAAAGGAACTAAAAGTATTAGCAAGGAAGTGACCCTCCCTGACTTATTTATTCAATTAAACATGCTTTTGTACAATTAAATTTACAATGACTATTTGATTATGTTGTGTATTACTATTATTAATAGAAAGTTTATGCTTTTGAGGCAAAAATTGGTATGTTATGTAATTAAATGAATAGACGAAAAACACGTAGTATGTTATGAAGGGTGATTGACCACAACGACAATATTCGGTGATGTTGAGGAACTAGTTATCCGGTAATGGGGCTAGTGTTTAATGATGTATCATGTTGAAGAACTAGTTACTCGATAATGAGGCCGAGTCAACCTGGATTCTTGTTGAAAAATAAAATTGAAAACAAAATTCAATTAAAAAAATGAGTCGATCCAATCCAGGTTAACATCTTGAACCTAAGTCATGAGACCAGAATAATCTCATAGAAAACAAATCGAAACAAATTATAAAACTTAACTCTCAATCAACCCAAAAATAAAAGTTGAAATTGAAAAAAAAATCAAATATAAAAGGAAAAAAACTGAGTAAACCGGCCTAACCTGCGACCTAGGTCATAAGACCATGATAACCCCATAGAAAGAAAATAAAAAAAAATCATGAAGCACAATTCCTAATCAATCCAATGTTGAAAGATTAAATTGAAAAAAAAATCAAATAAAAAGGATTAAAAAAATAACCTGGATCAACTCAGGTTAACCTTCCAAACTCGAGTCGGAAGAGTAGGATAACTCTATAGAAATTTTTTTTTTTATAAAGTCTAATTTCCAGTCAAAACAATATTGAATGATGAAATTGAAAAAAAAATTCATTTGAAAAATGGACAAAAAAACTCAAGTGTCAACTTAGCTAACCCGCAAAACTCTCATTTTTTGTCACGAAACCGTAATAACTTCATAGAAATAAAATCAAAAAACTATTATAAATACAAATTCTCAATCAACTCAATGTTAAAGGATGAAGTTGAGAAAAATATTAATAAAAAATAAAAAAATGACTCAAGTCAACACACTTAATACACATGACCTAAGTTATGAAACTGAGAAGTCTGAGATATCTCCATAGAAAGCAAGTACAAAAAAATTATAAAGTCCAATACCCAATAAACTCAATGTTGGAGGATGAAATTGAGAAAAAAAGTTTGAAATTAAAAAATAAAAAATAAATAAATCATGAATTTCAATTCTCAATCAATCCAATGTTGAAAGATTAAAATAAAAAAAAGATAAAAAAGTTACTCAAGTCAACTCAGGTTAACCTGCCAAACCCGGGTTAGGAGGTCGAGATAACTCCATAGAAAGAAAATTAAAAAAAATTAAAAGTTCAATTCTCAGTCAACTAAATATTAAATTATGAAATTAATAAAAAAAACTATTCAATTAAAAAATGTGACAAAAAAAAACTTCAATCAACTTAGCTAACCCGCAAAACTTTTGATTCTTGTCACGAGACCATCATAACCCCATAGAAAACAAATAAAAAAAATAATTATAAAACCAAATTCCCAATCAACCCAATGTTAAAGAATGAAGTTGAAAAAAAAATTAATGGAAAAAACAAAAGAATAACCCGAGTTAACACAACTAATATGAAAAACTCGCGACCCGGGTCATATGACTGCGATATTTTTAAAAAAACAAATAAAAAATTATAAAGTTCAATATCTAGTAAACTCAATGTTAGAGAATGAAATTAAAAAAAATAAGTTTAAGATTTTAAAAAATAATAAAAAAATTTAAAGATAAAAGTGAAATAGAAGATGGCATTTCAATGTTTATTGCAAATAAGAAATTTTTGTATTTTAGTATATGTTAATTTTTACATGCAGTACTTGTATTAAATATGCCGTCCATTTATTTAATAATATTTATCAGATTGAATAACGTTAATATTGCACTCACTTTGGAAATATCTGAAAAAGCCACTTAACCGAACCCT
>Ga0325400_1007171_pt1 | contig 10653 bp, 3 predicted proteins | sample PopdelMetagenome_2_FD_205662 | JGI IMG/M metagenome (GOLD analysis project Ga0325400, IMG submission 205662) | Populus deltoides microbial communities from Bellville, Georgia, United States - Xylem-PdKOR-R1 | ecosystem: Host-associated > Plants > Phyllosphere > Stem > Wood/Secondary xylem...
TTTCTTATGTTTTTTTATAAATAAAATTTATTTTAAAAATTAAAAATATTTATTTTTGGATAGCATTTCTAATAGGTGCATCTTGCGAGATGTTTTTTCTCTTTGATTTATATGTGTGTGTATTTATACTATTATTTGATTAAATAAAAAATTAATTTTAATTAACAGAATCTTTAAATACAATTGAGTAAATAATTTGTATTACGAGATCAAATATCTTTATCTACATTCGTATCTCAACTTTTCGAGACATCTATTTAGCTATCATTAATTATTTTTTAAAATTTAATGATGCAAATAATTCTTAATTTATTTAATTAAATTATGTGTATAAAATTTTTAATTTATACTTAATATTTTTTTAGATAAAAAACAAGTTAAAAAAATTTTGATGTTTAACTAGTTTTATTGAAAAAATATATTCAGCTTGCTGCGGTATAATATTAAAAAAAGAAAGAGAGAGAAAGCATCGGAAGTTGTTGGAGCCTTGCTGTTTAGACAGGTGTGAAGCTGATTTGTTCAAAAGTGCCGATGGTGGATGTCGGAGGGGCGTCCAGGTCCAGGTGGTGTTTTTGTTCCAGCCTGGATACTTGGGTTTCGCGCTCGGAGGGGATTGCAAGGAAGTCTATTAATATTTAAATTCGAGGACCAGTTTTGTTGGATGTTTTCTAGAATTTGGGTTTCTTTTTGCTTCTGTTTGGCCAGACAGACAGTGAGGATGTTTGTCGTTAATTTAATTCTTTTCTAGTAGAGTTTTTTTTTTTTTTTTCAAGTTGCTTAGCGGGCCGACTTTCCTTTTTAATTTGATGAAAACTCTATGATTATGAAACACACAATTTCATACTACAAAGTCATCAAAACACAACTTAAAGAAGTCGTGTGTTGGCTGCTCCATTGCTACTGGATATACTTGCATCATTTCAAACAAAATGTCCACAGGTCAAAAGGATCCAGATAACAGAACTCATATAGCAGCTCCTCGTCTCTGTGGGGGTGTATTTTTGAAATTTTATTCCAATATAGAATAATATATATGAAATTCCTGGAAAATTTTTAATGCGATCTAATAATTGAATTGAGAGTTATATTTGTTACCGTAAACCTGGACGATAAACATAATAACAATAAAATACAAATTTGATTGTTTAACCATGACCTGGATTGCATTATAATTGCAAGGCACGCTGTGTTTTGTTTGTTATTAATTGGTAATGGCATTAGTGTAGAGTTTTTTGTCTTTCTTTAATGGTTCTGGTCCATTGGAATTTTGACTTCTCATTATACGTTATTAGAGTTTGCAGGCAAGTATGGAGTTTGGTGATCCAAGTCATTCAGGATTGCATCAAATTGCTGTTTTGAGGGAGAAAAGAAGGAAGGGCTCATCAATTATTCAAGGAATTCTCGACCAAGAATTTCAAGAAAGAGATGGAGACTACCTGCTGCTCATGTTATTAGAGTTTTCCAAGATCCTTTAAGGAAAATTGGTTGCCAAGTTGCCGTATTATGTTCGAAATGGCCGCTGATTCACTGCTTGTGATGAGAACATCATCGACGTAGACTAACAGAAATAATGTTATGCCATTCTTGGAGTAGATGAACAGAGAGGGGTTTGACTTGGATTGCTGAAATCCCAACGTCAGAAGAAAAGAGCTAGCTCTTCATACCAAACATAGACTTGTTTAATTTGCAGCTGTATAAAGGCAATATAGAATCCACAAATCCTGGAGGCTGAATCATGAACACATCTTCTTTTAGTGTTCCATGTAGGAATGCGTTGTTGACATCTAGTTGTCGAATGCACTAACGATGTTGAACAACAATGGAGAAGATAGTTTTGATGGTTACTGGTTTGACAACGAGACTGAATGTTTCGGTGTAATCAAAACCGTGACGTTGATGATATTCTTTGGCAACCAAGCATGCCTTATACCTTGATATTATGCCATCAACATTGTGCTTGACTCGAAAAATCCACTTACAGCCAACTGGAATGATGGATGGATTTGGTGGAACTAGCTCCCAAGTTCCATGTTTAACTAAAGCATTAAACTCTTCAGACATAACATGTCGTCATTTATGATCTTTTAGGGTTTGAGAGACACATGATGATTATATAGGTTGTGGAATGAGATGTTTGGTGGTTAAATATAGTTTCTTTGGTTTTTAAATGTTATTCATGGATCTGGTTGTCATACTGTGGCTTTGGGTTGGAGGAATGAAGGATGATAATTATTTTACAGACCTGCTATCTAGTGGCTCAAATGGGGGGAGTAGAATTGGTGAGTGGTGGCCTGGTGAATGAGCAACAGGGGTAGCAATCATCACAATTAGATGCAGGGAAGGTGTTTGTCCAAGAGGTGGAATTGCCGATATGGTGGAGTCAATTGAAATCTAACCTGAAATTGTACGAGATATGACATAATAGTAGAGAAAGTGAAAGGAAAGATAGTTTCATCAAATATAACATGTTTTGAAAGATAAATGTGAGAATTGTCAATGGCTATGCATATATATGCATTTTGAGTACTTGAGTAACCAAGAAAAACATATGGCCTAAATTTAGGGCTGAGCATTTCCGGTTCGGTCCGGTTTTGAACCAAAATCAACAACCAAACCGATTTTTTTTTATTTTTTGAATCGAACTGAACCGAACTGAAAACTGGTTCAAACTGATTAATTTCAATTCGGTTCCGTTCGTTTTTTTCTTTTCCAAACTGGTTCAAACCCAATGGTCCTCTACCAACACTACCCTCTGTTTTGGATCACTGGTTGGGTCTAATGTGGCTTTTGAGGAAACAATACTCTAGTCCCCAAAATGTTGTTTTGCTCTCCCCAACCAATTCAGCAGAAGAAATAGCATCGTTCCAAGAAGGACTGTTCATCCTCTTCCTCCTTTGGAACAAAAGAACCTGCCTAAAAAAAAATGTTGGCCTCTATTAGAATCATCAACACAACCAAATCCAATCCACATTGTAGACTAGGTTGTCTACCACAAATTCCATTTTGTCCTAGTTTCCTTTACCCCACAATGCGTCATTAATGTTAAGGAAACTCATCACCAACAGTCTAACAATGGCAAGACTGTTGGTGTTCTTATCCCACCAAACACAGAGCAAAAAAATAAAACAATAATTATCAACATACAAGATCACTATCGCATGTAGATAAGGGTCGAATTTCTCTCGAGGTTTGGCCTTATAAAATTAGAGGGGGAAAGAGGACACAAAACCAAAGAGACAGAAAAGGAGGGAACCTAGAGACCAAAGAAAAGGAAAAACAAAAAACCAGAGAAGGGAAGAACAAGAAATAACAAGAAAATGAGAGAGAGGATTGAGGTTTCATCCACCAGGATCCAACAAAAACAAACAAACACACATCTCTCATAAAAAAAACCATTGTTAATTAATCTCTGCTTTCTTAAGAACCCGTGCTTTCTAGGAAGAAGCCACAACAAGGAAAAAGTCTCATAGAGAGTAGAGGAAGGAGAGAAAAATCAACACGGAGAGTAAAGTGAGAGATAATGAGATATGGAGAGAAGGGAGGGGAGGGGGGCGGCTGATGGGTGAATGTTACTTTAGGGTTAAAAAACATTCTATTTATAGTTGTTTTTTTAAGTGCTAACTGGTTGAATCGGTTCGGTTCGGTTTGGTTCAATCGGTTTCAGACTTTAGAAACCGAAATCGAACCGAATCAAAAAATTTTTGTGCTTTTTAATTGGTTAATTCGGTTTTTTTTTTGTTTTCTCGATTTATCAGTTTTTTTGCTCACCTCTACCTAGATTTTGGTTATATTTTGTTACTATTGTAAGGCTTGAGCCACATAAAACATTGACATCCAAAATGCCAAGTTTTTTATAATTTGGTTGACGATCAAATAGACATTTAAAAGGATTTTTATTTTGTAAAACAAGTGCTAGCATGTTGTTGATGAGATAAACCACGGTTTGAAAGGCATATACCTAGTATGATAATGAAAAATATGCTTGATGTAACAAGGTGAGGCCTATCTCGACAATGTGACGATATCTACATTTACATGTTTCAATTTGTTGTGGTGTGTAAAGAGCAGTAGTGAGCGTATTTTTAGAATGAGAGGATAGGAATTGACAAAGACCCTTATACTCACCACCATTATTGGAGTACAAATTTTTAATATGAAAGCCAAATTGTTTTTCAAGAAGTTATTTTAACTAAATAAAGATGGAATGAACATCATTTTTATGATGAATTGGAAACAACCAGTAATACTTTGTAAAATGATACACAAATAAAGCATGGTAACAAAAACCATTTAGAGAACTTGTTGTTGTTGGTCCTTATATATCTATATAGATATATTCTAATGGATGAGTACTGATAAAAGATGTTTTTGAAAATGATAACTTATGAATTTTATTACATTGACAAGCTAAACAAATTGATAATAAGGGATTTCTAGAACTTAAAACAGGAAGAGATATATGATTAATTATGAAACCATAGATTTTATTAGAGGGATAACCAAAACATTTATACCAGAGATCAGTTAAAGTTTGTTCACCAATAAGTGCTAGTACTGATGGTTTGTTAATTGGTGATAGCTTTGGTAATGGATGGAAACCATCTTGGCTTTCACCGTGAAGAAGTGTTGTCCCCATGTTCCGATCCTTCACAAAAAAATAAAAGAGATGAAATTTAATGTAAACATTGTTGGAATGAGTAAAGTGATGGACAAAAACTAAGTTTTTATGAATGTCAGGGACACAAAGAGTATTATGCAGGAAAAAGGATTTTGACAATGAATTCCAAGACATAAAGCCGACATGTGTTACTTGCAAAGCTGAGCCATCACCAATGACGACTTTATTAATTAGTTCCATCATACTCGGAGTGGACTGATAGGTTGGCAAGATTAGAGGTAATGTGATGAGAAGCAGCAGAATCTATTAGCCATTTTTTGTCATTTGATCCACCCATAGCTGTACAGTTTGTAGATTTTAGCCTAAGGACTTGCAACATGTCTTGTTTGAGTGCCCTTTTGTGTCACAGAGTTGAAAAATCAATGGAGAGTAGCCTGATTTATCTCTAGGAACATTGCGTTTTTAGTTGGATCTGGAATAACTTGCAGAAGAATTTGTACGTAAGACGTGTTGATTTGAAGGAGTGGCTACGTTGATCAGCATTTGCAGTGGCAATCAGTTTTGAGTTGGAAGCATCGATGATTTTTAAGTAATTTTCATGGCTAATTAATAAGGCATGAAGTTCTTCAAATGTAAGAGAAGTCTCACGGGCCCTTATTATAGTTTCTATGTCACAAAAATCAACTTCGATGCCATTGAGTATTTATAAAGTTACATCATCTATGGAGATAGGAGAATCAATGAAAGCAAGTTCGTGAGTTCAGCAACTACATTTTTGATAATATTAAGATATTATGAAACTGATCGAGTTCCTTAATGAATAAGAGTTTTATTCAAAGCAGTAGTTTTCAATAAAATAACTAATTACAAGTCAAAAGATTAACTTAAGATTCAAATGGCATCAGTAGAGAAGTCGTTTAGTTGTATTACTATTCAATAAAGTCTACTTGATATCAATATTTGTATAGGATTAGGATTAACATGTTTAAATAAGATTTACACTTTGTATCATTATATAAAGGGTCACATGGTCACTCTGAAAGATAGTGATTTGAACCCAAAAGATAAAAACCCTAGAACCCACAATCAAGATTGAATATAACAAAAAAAAAAACTAAAACAAGTTGAAAAGAACCTGACCTAGTGATTGTTTCAACCAAAGAACTGTAGTAATTGGATGAAAACTCAACCCGTTAATTATAAAGAATCAAGAACTAGAAGTACAAGGATGAATGCTATAAAAAAAAAAATCTTTGATAAGTTCTAAGGAGTTCAATAAAGAACCAACAATATAAGTAACCTTGCATACACAATATTATTTATGAAATAAAAAATAATAAATAAATGAAAGCTAAATAACCCTATTTATACTAAGTAAAACATCATAAACAAGACTATACAAATAACAAAAGAGTTCTCAATAAAATGAAAAAAAAAGCTTAAATCAACTACAAAAATATTGCTAATCCTGAACAATAACTTCTAGGTTTTGTCGCAAAGCCTTCCCGATGTTTGATTGCTATGAAATTTTAACCCTGTAGAAAAAATAGCCTTTAAAATATTTTGACTAACTTTATATTTGATTCAATGGTCGATCAAAAGTTATATCGTTTAATATAAAATTGCATATTAAAAAATAAACCCAATTTGCATGCCTTAAGCTCAACAATTGACTTATTCCTTTGCATGGATTACATTAATTAAAGTTTGATCATTCCTTGTTGTAATTTTAATGCTTGACTTGGCCTAAATATCTTGAAATAACTCATTGTCTTTTTAATCTTATTGACTCTTGACCTTGTAAATGACCCAATTGATATTTTTAATAGATCATTTAGGAATGTTTGTTGATTCTCATCATCCTTTCCTCAAAAGGATTCAATCTCGAATAATCACTTACTTCAAACATAGAAAAATTAGAAACATTAAAAGTATCACTAGTGCTATACTCACATATATATCCTCTTTATATGCATTGTCGTTGATTCATTCAAGAACTTGGAACGAACCATCTTTTTTAGGATTCAACTTAGATCTTACATAACTGGGAATTTTTATTTTCTCATTGTTAAAACCTAATTTTTGACCCCCTATTTTTCTGGATATTTTCAACATACAACATACAATATATATGTTCTTAATGTATTTGCGTCATTTTCAGTATTTTCAACCTCGTCTCAAAAGGTTTTAAATTTTAAATTGTTTTTCAACACATTCAAATTTTAAATTGATTTTTTTTTATCATCTTTCAACATTTAGTTGTTTGAGAATTAAGTTTTATATTTTTTTTATTTTACTTTTTATTAGGGTTATCATGATCATATGATTAGGGTTGTAGATTTGACAAGTTAGCTTAGATCGATCTAATATATTTATGTCTTAATATTTGTTTTTTTTATAAATGTTGTATTGATTTTTTTTAATCAAACTATATTTTTATTAGTTATTTAATTTATTTTTAAATTTATCAAGTCAAAGATGAACCTCTACTTAATTTTTTTTATTAGAAAAAACTTTAGCAGCATATAAACATTTTTTATGTAAAATAAATAAATCTTACCATCAACGTATTATGGGTCAAGGAGAATATAATCCGTGTAGTTTTGATTTTTCCATGCAACTAACATTAAAACATTGCCGGTTTTGATTTACACCATCTAAAAAAAAATATTTTGATAATTGAATTATTGTACTTCTTGACTAATTAAGTTACTTTTTAAATCTTTAGTTTTTTCATTGTCTCGTTTTATATTATCTCTGATATTTTAGCTGACCGCCCACTAGTTACTACAATTGAATGGCTGTGAGGACATCACAGAGAAGCACTAACCTCAAATCCTGAGCTAACCTCAGGCTCACAGTTCTACTCCCAAAAGAAACAACGACAGGAAGCAATTCGGGTATGTTTTAATCCCTTGCTGTTCATAAAATTGTGTAAATTCTAAACCAAGAGTCAATAGCTATAGTTCTCCGATTATTTCTCTTGTAGGTATAGCAAGAAAACCATAGGAGAAAGTCTCTCGTGATAAGTGGATATCATGTTTTCTTGTTCTTTAACTGGATTTTGCTTTCTGGGTTTTTCTGTTTATTGCTGAATTATCTCTCAAAATGCAAACTTTGAGTGTTTGGCCGTTGAGTGGTGGCTCTTGTGCGGTGCCCCATTTGGAGTTTGAGGAGGATTCTTCTTGTTTTTTAAGTACTAGAAGAGGGATAAAGAGATGGGGTCTTGTTGACAATGTTTTTCGAGGTGCAAGTTCTGGTTTTCCTATGGTTTCTGGCAATTTGAGGTATGATAGACGTGGGACTTCTTGTGGGAGCTTAAAATTTGGTGTGGAAAGTAGGTTTCTCTCCAATCATTCAAAGATTAAATATGTGTGTTTTCGTGAAACGAAGGAAGGCTCATTTGGTTCATCATTGGCTTTGGCATCGGCTTTGGAGCAACAAAAAATTGGTAATGAATTTCATAGAGTAGAATCAAGTTTGGATGATCGGTCATTAGTGAAACATGAGAGAGATAACGTTGATTATGATTTCGATAGAAATGATGATAATAGTGACGAAGAAAAAAAATGTGAAGTAGATGTTGGAAGTGAGGGAGAAGCTGGGGAAGAACAGGATAAAAAGATTGATGTCCCTGCGCTCGCTCAGAGCTTATATTTTGCAAAAACAGTGGATGATATAGAAGAGGTTCTTAAGGACAAGGGTGAATTGCCAGTTCAAGTTTACTTATCCATAATTAAGGGTTTTGGTTGGGACAAGAAAATGGAGCCTGCAATGGCTCTTGTTGAATGGCTCAAGATAAAGAAAGAAACAGATGGTACTATTGTTCCAAATCTTTTCCTATATAATAGTCTATTAAGTGCAGTGAAACAATCTGAACAATATGAAGAAACAGAAAAAATCTTGGAAAGAATGACTCAGGAGGGGGTTGCTCCCAATGTGGTGACTTACAACATTTTGATGGTTATTTATGTCAAGCAAGGACAGGCTAAAAAGGCCCTTGATGTTCTTGAAGAGATGCGTAGGAATGGTTTTACCCCATCTGCTGCATCCTATTCTTCTGCTCTGTTGGCTTACAGAAAAATGGAAGACGGGGATGGAGCTCTCAAGTTCTTTGTAGAAATAAAAGACAAGTATCTGAAAGGGGAAATAGGAAAGGATGCTGATGAAGATTGGGAAAGGGAATATGTTAAGCTCGAAAATTTCACAATTCGTGTTTGCTACCAGGTTATGAGGCGGTGGCTTGTGAGGCTTGAAAACTTGAACACCAATGTGTTAAAGCTTCTGACAGATATGGATAAGGCCGAACTTCAACCTGGTCGGTCAGATTATGAGCGCCTTGTGTGGGCTTGTACCCGTGAAGAACATTATGTTGTTGCAAAAGAATTGTACATTAGGATTAGAGAAAGGTGCTCTGATATAAGCTTATCAGTCTGCAACCATGTGATTTGGTTGATGGGAAAGGCTAAGAAGTGGTGGGCTGCCTTGGAGGTTTACGAGGATTTGTTAGACAAGGGTCCAAAGCCAAATAACCTTTCATACGAATTGATTGTTTCATACTTTAATGTCCTACTTACTGCAGCTAAGAAGAGAGGAATTTGGAGATGGGGTGTCAGGTTGCTAAACAAGATGGAAGAGAAAGGCCTGAAGCCAGGAAGCAAGGAATGGAATGCAGTTCTTGTCGCTTGTTCCAAGGCTTCAGAAACAGCTGCTGCTGTTCAGATATTTAGAAGAATGGTTGAACAAGGTGAAAAGCCTACAGTTATCTCTTATGGAGCACTGCTTAGTGCTCTTGAAAAGGGTAGACTGTATGATGAGGCTGTCCGTGTATGGGAGCATATGCTTAAGGTGGGTGTCAAGCCCAACGTGTATGCATACACTATTATGGCTTCGGTTTTCACTAGACAAGGGAATTTTAGACTCGTTGATGCAATAATCAATGAAATGGTTTCAACTGGTATTGGGCCAACTGTTGTTACATATAATGCAATAATCAGTGGATGTGCTCGTAATAATTTGAGCAGTGCAGCATATGAATGGTTTCACCGCATGAAAGTCCAGAACATCTCACCAAACGAAATTACATATGACATGCTGATTGAGGCTCTTGCAAAGAGTGGCAAACCGAGACTTGCATATGAGTTGTATTTGAGGGCTCAAAATGAAGACCTTCAACTCTCTCCGAAGGCTTATGATGCAGTTATGCATTCCTCTGAAGCTTATGGGGCTACTATTGACATAAGTGTTTTAGGACCTCGGCCACCAGATAAAAAGAAGAAAGTTCAAATCAGGAAAACTTTGACCGAATTCTGTAATTTGGCTGATGTTCCACGGAGAAGCAAACCATTTAACAAGAAGGAAATTTATGCCTCACAAGCAGAAGGAAAACAATGAGTGCAACTCCAAATGTTATTATGTTGATACTGTATTCTTTCCATACCTTTGTAGACGTGGCTTCATAGGCGACTATGATACTCCAATGTTTTAGGTTCAGTTCTTAATAAACTAGATGAAGTGGTATTTCTAGTATGTAAAATTATGCTAAACTGCTGATTGAATGATGAGCTTGATGAGAGAAAAATCTCATCGAAGTCCAATGAGCCTTCTATAGATAAAAAGAAGAATCTCGTCTGGTTGCAGGTCTCGTCTGATCATATGGGATTTAATGAACTAGATGGTAAAATGTTGGATTATACGCACCAGTTTTCCGTTGTCTGCGATTGGAGCATGAGAAGAATTACTCTTCTAAGCTGCCTGTGTAGGTGTAAAACAAGGAGAACAACTGTTGACAAGAACATGCTAACTCAAGTGTTCTTAATTTGAAAGTTTTACGGGGAAAACTCCGAAGCTGATATAAAAGTGGAAGCTCCAATACTGCGTATTAACCTCCACCTCCCTGGAAACTAGTGGTAGAATACAGTGCACTGCAAGAATAGGGAACTCATAACAGTGCAAAGTGGGCATTATTTAAATTACTACACCTTTATATATTTCATATGGGACGATATTTTAAGGGAAACCCATTTCGTTATATA
>Ga0325400_1007175_pt1 | contig 10648 bp, 10 predicted proteins | sample PopdelMetagenome_2_FD_205662 | JGI IMG/M metagenome (GOLD analysis project Ga0325400, IMG submission 205662) | Populus deltoides microbial communities from Bellville, Georgia, United States - Xylem-PdKOR-R1 | ecosystem: Host-associated > Plants > Phyllosphere > Stem > Wood/Secondary xylem...
GTTGACATAAGCTCTTCTGGAATACAACAAGGCAAAATGACAAGGTTGTGTATAATCTTTGGATTTATGTTATGAAGAGTTGTAATATAATGAACCTTCTAGCCAGTTCAGGTGGGCAGGGATGGCACCCCCCCTTGTATTTGTTATTAGTATCTTTTATAAAACTTTGATCTAGGTGAACAAGATTAGGTAACTGCATCAATTGTTGGAGATAAACTAATCGTGTTTTGTCTGAGTGTGCCTTTTAAGTAATACCAATTTGTTTACTTTTTGTCATTGGGTGAAATTAATTGAAATGGAAAGGAATAGATGTTGCAAAAAGATGTGGTAAAGGAGGCATTTTCCCTAATGAAGATAACCTAAACTGAGCATGTCTTTTCTAGGAGTAGAGAATAAACACTAAAGAGTTCAAGACATGCATTCAGCAACAACATAATACCCTCATGATTGTCTTTTAAGTTGAAGTTTTGATGCTGATTATTTCTTGAATGGCTATTAAAGTGCTCTTTACTAGAAATCGTCTTTCATTAACAACCTTTTCTTTCATCTAATTAATGACTATCTATTTACTTGAGTCTATTTATATGCCTCCTTCAGGTGGAGGACAATGTTTGGCATTTCAGTTGTTCCTGCTGTTCTATTGGCACTGGGAATGGCATTTTCTCCAGAAAGTCCTCGGTGGCTTTTTCAGGTTTTGTTGTAGTATTTAATTTCATGTCAATGAGCCTTTGTATATTTGATAAGAGTTTGGATTTAATTGCACACGTTTTTATCTAAACTAATAATTCATTTAGAGGTCATTGACAAACTTCTTTATCTTAAAGCAAGGAAAATTTTCTGAAGCTGAAAAATCCATAAAGACGCTTTATGGAAAAGAAAGCGTTGCTGATGTCATGACCGATTTAAATGTGGCTAGTCAAGGTTCTGCTGAGCAAGAAGCTGGATGGTTTGACCTATTTAGCAGCCGCTATTGGAAAGGTACTCATAAGTCTCGGGTTCAAACAAAAATGTAGATCTTGGGTTATTGGACTTCTAAACAATAATCTGGATCAAATGATAAAATCTTTGTCTGATTTGAAGCATTATTTGCCACTTGAAAAGATTTCTAATGTTCCTAAATTTTCTGAACATACTCATGACTGCACCTCTGTGTTTTAGTTAGTTGTTGATGCCTCCATTAAATCCACTACTTCAGGCTTGACTGCATAAAGGTTTGATGGACTCTGTGAAAATCAAAGATTGTACTTCCCCGCAACCCTCCAAGCCAATATTGCCAAAACAATGAATGGGGATAAAATTTCACGGCTTTCACCCTGCATACACCCTGCATATCTGTATTAAAAGCATGTTTAGTGATTATGGCTATTTGGAAAATAATGTTTTCACAAGTAAAATAATGTCCAAAGTAATCTTCTATAGCTTACTGTCGCTGCAACTAGTTACTATATTACTTGTACAACTAGTAAGTTTGATTTGTCAGGGTAAATGAGTTATTTTTTATTTTTATGCAGTTGTGAGCGTTGGTGTAGCACTTTTCTTTTTCCAACAAATGGCTGGGATAAATGCTGTGGTGTATTATTCAACTGCTGTGTTCCGTAGTGCTGGCATTGAATCAGATGTTGCTGCCAGTGCTCTTGTTGGGGCATCAAACGTCTTTGGTAAAAAAATTGTTATCTTTCCCCATGAAATTAGGTGCATGTATAACTTTGCAATTTGCAAATGTTTTAATCTGAATGGCCTTTTCCAGGTACAATTATTGCATCTTCCTTAATGGACAGGCAAGGAAGGAAGAGTCTTCTGATCACTAGCTTTTTTGGAATGGTAGGTTATTTGGTAGTTTCAAACCATTCACTCTTCTTAATCAAATAAACATAATTTTCTGTCGCATTTTTATGATCATCAAGAACAGAGCTGACACCCTTTTTAACTACCTTCTGCATCTGATTTCGGTTACACATTATCCTTTTCTCTCTCTCAGCCCACACTGATGAACTTGATTTTCTATAATCAAGTACTTCTACTAAGAATTGTTATAAAACTGACTTTCAATCCTATTGGTCCAATACCTAGTCGGGAATTATTGAGTTAAGAGAACACAGAAAAAGTAATAGAAACAGTGGCCAATCTACATTAAGAAGTTATCTTGACAAGGGTTTAGTGGTCTGGTCTGTTCATACTAGTCACCTTTATATGCTGAAAGTAAGATGTGCATCAGTGGTTTCCAATCATAAAGTCTTATTTTGTGACCTGAATGGATTCTTGAGTCATGAACTCTCCTTTCTTCTCTGTCTTTGGTGACTGATAGATGGCATTATAAAACATATTGATGAGCTGATGGTTGCTTAGGCATTATCGATGCACTATTTTAGATAATATTAGTATTTCTTGTCTGTCTACCTTTTCTTCTTCCAGCACACATGGCATAGAATTTGGTTACATAATTTCAACCCTCTATAACTAGAAACCCTCCACATGTCCAAGTTCCAAGTACATCTTTTGTGCATCTTTCTTTACAAACATTTCTATTCCCAGGGAAAAATGTTTCGAATGTGTAGGATAATATTGTATCTAATACACTTCCATTTCTGTGTCTTTGGTTATGAAGGCTGCCTCAATGCTGCTGCTTTCCCTGTCCTTCACTTGGAAGGCCCTAGCACCATATTCTGGAACCCTTGCTGTTCTAGGGACAGTTTGGTAAGTCAATTATTTTGTGAGATCAGTCAAGCTCATTTCTTTCCTCTTGTTTATGAGTGTCTGGGGAGAAGGGGGTGGAGAGGGGTTAAAATGAGATTTAATTGAGCTTCTCCTTTTTCTGGTGTGTGTTATTTTTGTCCACTTGGACGTTGAAATCTAAATGTGACTTCTCATCTCTTAATACAGCTATGTGCTGTCGTTTTCACTTGGTGCTGGTCCTGTGCCTGCTCTTCTTCTCCCAGAGATATTTGCCTCCAGAATTAGAGCAAAAGCAGTCGCCTTATCCTTGGGCATGCACTGGGTAAGTCATGAAGAAGAACATTTGTAAACTATGGTTTTCCAACTGCAGAGAATTAGCAGTGTGCTAGTGTGGAATGATTTGCAATTTTGCCTCTAGTTTCCACCTTCAAAAACTGCTATGCAATAAGAGCAAAACACAACCTGAACATATAGATATGCAATTGGCTGGAATTAAGATGGTGACCGCAAAACAAGTCATCATTTCATTTGCCAATGACTTTGAATAGTTCATTTTGTATAAATATGAATGCACATGCATTTCTGTAGGGGAGCCCATGGTTGATTTAGAGATAATACCAACAGAATGCCTCTGTTCTGTGGAGTTTTCTGGGCATATTTGTAGTCATGTATTTGTGTGTATTCTTTACTTGTCTTCGAGTGGGTACATGCCAATGGAACTTATGTTTAATCTACTTGATTTCTTTTTTGTTTTTTGAGAATGTTTGATTGGTTGACATTACATGCTAATAATGACCTGCTTTGCTGTGGTAACAGGCTGCAAATTTTGTCATCGGCCTGTATTTCTTGAGCTTTGTGAACAAGTTTGGGATCAGCTCTGTATATTTAGGATTTTCAGGCATCTGTCTTCTTGGTGTCTTGTACATAGCAGCTAATGTTGTGGAAACGAAGGGACGTTCATTAGAAGAAATAGAACGAGCTCTTGACCCTGCAATTTAACCGGAATACTTGTCGAAAGTGCACTTGATAATAATGTCACCCTGGCTCGTCGACATGGTGCTTTTTACCCCTGGAGGGTTCATCATTTTGCAGGAACTGTCACTGGGTTTGCTATAGTCCCACATGTTCAAAGTTAAGTCCCTAGTGTGACCAGCTTAGTGAATTTTTATCAGAACTGCGGCACCAATAATCAGTTGTTTCATCAAAGCTGAATGTCAAATATTACAAATAAATTCTTTTCCATATGATTCTTGGATGAAACTTTACATAGCCGTTCCGCAGACTGATTAGCACATTGTCGAGTTAAGCTTCCAAGTTCCAAGCCTTGGTAAATGATACACATGCCTATATACCTCTGAGTTGAGAAATTAAACAGCTAACATAATCTGAAAGGAACAGGTAGCGGGACTTGGCTCGTTATGTTGCTTTGTCGTCCATATCGTTAGAGAGACTGACGTTATAGCATCTAGAGAGGCATCCGCCTAGGGAACACGAAAACTGAGAAGAAAAAAATGATACTAGAGAGGTGGCTTGTAGACGCATCACAACAATGTCACGGTTGTATTCCTGAATGATGTTTGACCGAACATTTTCTGAAAGGCAATAAACTTTCATAATCATGCTTATGTAACTTGGCTAATCAAGATTAAAAGGGTAAATTATCCCTAGCATTTTATAGTTTGATTGAAATTGTATTTGCTCTCGGTATTTTGGTTGTTTAACCCCTCAAGCCAGGTATTATAACTATGGCCAAAAATAATTGCTATGGATGCTGCTGCTCGTGTAGAATCATTTACATTCAAACCAAACACTTTCTATTCCATCTTTTCCAAGTCACCTAGTCCTTATTTGCCAGCCCTTCTAAATACATTCCTCGTTACATCATTAAGAGCTTGTGTACGATGATGCTTGTCGAAACATGTAAATGAAATCCAATATAGGAACGGAACTTCGGGCGCCTTTTGCAAATATTTTGAGAGGCGAGCTTCAGATCAAGTGCGCTGCGTCTCAAACAACCAATGACGTCTACATATTGGCTTTTCTCTCCCATCTTTCCTTTGTATCAAGCCTGCAAACAAAGTAACACATAGGACACCATTAAGAACAGGATACAAGGTGGAGGGAAGAAACATGGCAACGCTAAGCCACCCACATTGATGTGAAAAAAAAAGGGTCACGTCAGAACAGAAGGTGTGACATCCATGTTTTAATGCAGTCACATTAACTAATGTATGTATAAGCATGCATACTCTCTCACACACTTGTAATATAGCCTCGTTATTGCATAACTCACAATTTAGCACTCCACAAGTGGGTTCTGTTTCATACCAAGGAGTTATAGTGGACGTCAAATTAGAATAGCTAGAGACCTTAGAAATAAAACACCCGTGAAACATCTCATTTTTCATGTGTGAGCTGCTACATTTACCCACTTGAACGTGTCCTACAAGCATAGTTAAGAATTACACCCAGGACTAATAGCAGAACATACCCCCAGTGTAATTTCTGGCGTTTCTTTTCTGAATGATGTGCCGACACATTGTCTTGTGGAGTAGAGAAACTGGCATTGTCATCAAGGGGTTTCAAGTCAGGAGCACCTGAGTCTTCAATGTTCGTGCCCGTATCTTTGCTTTTGAGGTCTTTTCCATGAGATTTTTTGCTTTTGAGGTCTTTTCCATGAGATTTGCCAGTACCATCTGAAATCCATAAAAGGTTATTAGATAAGAACAGCGTAAAAATTCCGTATGAAAAACTTCATAGTAGGTAATATGAAAAATGATACCTTTTGATTTCTTATGAATCTTTGATTTTATTTGTAAGCGCCTTTTGTGTAGCTCCTATATCACAGAAGTCAAAATTTCAGGTGTCACAAAAGGATTTGGAAAGAGTTGATTTCAACTAAGCATTCTCTTTTGAGTTTTAAGGACGTTAACTTGATGATCTTAGTCAAGGCTCTAGCATTCTCAACCTTTAGTTTCTCACTTCATGCTATTCCTTTGATTTTAGGATATCCAAAAGGGAATGCTAGACTAACAAGGCCCAAAAGAGCACTCTCTTTTCCACAGTGTGTACTCCACACATAACCAAAACTCCATCATGAGATTCCATCAAGAAAAAGGGTTCGCCTTTAATAATGGATAATAAATAAGAAACCAAATGCAGGCCATAGTCAGCGAGTGAATGCATGTCTTTCACAACAATCCCTTCAGCTATGCCCTTGCATTTTTGACTAGATAAGTCCACCACTTCATGGGAAAACAACTCATAACTGCATGCTAGTCGAACAAGAAGCCGAAGCAAAATCCTACATCATGATGGTAGCTTAGAAATGCATGTTACATGTATCGAAAAGCTCATGACTTGGAAAAATCGCTTCAAGCAAACAAAAATAACCGATTCGAAATATGGATTCACGAATTGACAATGTCTTACTCCCAATTTGTAATACCTCCTAGAAAAAAACTGTTTAGGAACTCACAAAATGCACTAAAAAATCCATGACATTGAACTTCTTTAAGAACCCAGAAATTCTTTACGTTACATCACACACCCCCAATCTGATACACACAAATCTCAAAACTTTGCTACATTAAAGCATTCTAATAAGAAACCAATCACAACCCAATCAACTTTCACTTCCACACACCTTATTCGACCATCTTTACACAAAAGAGAAATCACCCACTCAGCAAAATACATTATAGATCAGAGATTTAGTCCTTAAACTATCAAAAGATTTCAAATTGGCACATGCATATCGTTACATACAGGTATCTATAATAAAAGGATAGATAACGATCATACATACTTGTAGCTTGGAAAGCTGGTCTTGAGTGACACGTTTGGGCTTGAAATTCGGCTGCAAAGATGGGTTTGATGCTATAGCTTCTTCTATTTTCTCGTCTTCTTCCTCTCCTTCCTGAAGCATTGTCACCTATCCTTCTCCTCCTCTCTTTTGGAGGTGTCTTCTGGCGTTCTTCCCTGTAAGATCAAAGAGTTAAACGGTGCGTTTCAAAAAGTGTGAAAACCCATTAAATAAATTATTTGCATGAAATAGTGTGAAAATGAGTCAGTGAGTTTTATTATGCACGGAAGTGCTGGAGTTTTTATTTTTAGATATTTAAAAAAAATAAAAAAATATTGTTTTAGTTTTTTAATGATCTTAAAATATTAATATTAATATTAAAAATAAATAAATAATTATTTTAATATATTTTTAAATAAAAAAATACTTTTAATAATTGCTTTCACAGCGACATCAAATCTTGCTAGCAAAACTTATCATTTAAAACTTACCAACAAAACATGAAAAAAAAAAAAGAAGAAGAAGTTTTCTCCGTCAATGGCAACTAAACGTTTTACTTTAATTGAAAACCCACCTTTTGCTTCAAGCTGAGAAGAAGAAGAATTTGATTATGAACGAAGAGACAAACAAATAAAGCTATGGAGGAGAGCGCAAAAGAAGTAAACCCCAGAAATCAATAACTATGAAGAGAGTTAATTAATGTGTTTTCAAGTGATTCAAAACAGACCAAGAAGGAAAAATTATTTTAATAATAAACATAATTAGAAATAGCTTTTTTTTGTGTTTTAACAGTATTTTTAAAAAAATTAAATTTTTTTATTTTTTTTAATTCAATTTTTTTTAATGATTTAAATTAATGTTTTTTTATATGTTTTCTTTTTTTTTTCTTTTTCTCATTTATTAACACACATATTTTTTGATTTATTTAATTACATGTATACATAAAAAAAAATTATTTTTGCTTAGAGTTTTTTAACTATAAAAACATGTATATATAATTTTTTTAAAAAAATATTTAACTTTAAACGAAGTGTGGGTGAAGTATCTAGTATTATAGTATAATGCCCAACCTATAACTCGAAATGACTAGATCAATCGAACAAGTTTTTACAAGGCTATGATATTAATACAAGATATTCTTTTTATCTTTGTTTATTATAAAGAAAGTTAAATGGTGTAAGGATTTTACTGTAACTCAAGACACATATTATTGTGGATTGTGATAGTAAAATTTACATGGGTATGTTGTGTAATTAAGAGGACCATGAGCGTTTTTTATTTTTTAATTGAAAAGCTTCTAGCATGTCTTCTATACGCTCTAACAAGTGGGCGGCGTCTGCACCATTAAAGAGGCGCATTAGACGCTTCTTGGTATCCAAATCTAGTCATCCGCCATATAGCTAGACGCACAGACGTGTCCTCTTCCACATGGTGTGGCGCGTGTAGACATATTATGGTTGGATTGTCATGCAGTGATCAATTGATTGTGTTTTTCTTTCTTTTCTCTCTCCTGACCATTAAAGTACATAATTGTTCCCTGTTTGTTTGTTGTTTACTTGGGTCTGACAAACACATTAGACCTAAGCTACTTTGGTCTAGCTAGCACACCAATTCAAGGTCCTTGAGTTTGGCAACAATGTCAGGCCCAAAAGCTTTAAGTTTGGTAACCATGTTTGGAGCTAGACCCAAATACGAGTCTAACATGATTGCCAAACTCAAGCTTTATAGGGTTGACAGCCCTGTGCAAGTGTATTGTGGACTAAGATATAGTACATTATAGACTTTCACAGTGGATTTTCCAAGCTCTAAAGGCTTAAGATGGGGCTCATGTTGTCTTTTCATATAAAGTTAAATTATCATTTTGCCATTTGATTGAAAAAATTGAAGCCCTAGTTGTGGAGGTATTCCAATATTTTTCATAAGCTCATCGGTATTAAACATTTCAGTGGGGGTATGATAGTCTTTTGACAATTATTTACATGGTAAAAATATTATTCTATTCCCAAAGTTAACAAAATTAAGACATGTTACCCAGGAGTTTTTTGGTTTTTCACAAACTATTAAATAGTTAAAATACATCTTTAGCCTTGGAAAAGATAAAAAATAAGTGGGGCTATTTTTTTCACACAGTTTTTTTGTGTAATTTCTATAATTATAAGGGATATTTTGGTATTTTGATATTGTTTTATTATTTTTAAATTCAAAAAGCTGCGCTGGACCCACGTTTACTTGGGTCTGACAAACAAACAAGATCTAAATTACTTAGGTGCCAGACCCAAGAAAATTAGATATGGCATGACTGCCACATCCAAGGTGCTTGTGTCCGGCATGGTTGTTAGACCCAAGTCGCTTGGGTCTGGTATATCTGCCAGCTGTCAGATCTAAAACTCTTGGATCTGTCTTTATCTAAAATGCTTAAAATATTTTTTTTATATTTAATATTATTTTTATATTTTAAAAAATTAAATATTGATCCGTGGGCTAATATACTAATAATTTTTTTAAATGAATGACATAAAATAACTAGTAACTAGTTACATGCCCCGCGCGATGCCGCATGTCAATTATTTTTTGCATTTTAAAAATAGTCAAGATCTAAAAGTGTTAGGTTTTTTTTGCAAAGTTATACCCAAGAGTCTCAGGTTTGGTTGCAATGCCTGATCCAAGAGTAATGTTTATAATATTAATAATAACATTAAACTTGGGTTAACCCTTAGCATAAAAGTGTCTGGACTGCAATACCAGACCCAATAGCATTGTACATGGGTCTGGCTGCAAGGTCATATCATAAAAGTGTGATAATTAAATAGATTAATTAAAAAAAAACTAAAAGGAGGAAAAAAATTAATGAAGAAAAAGAAAAAAAATCTGAATTAACTGGATTAACCCTTCAAACCAGGTTAACCCGTCAAACTTTGGATTCATGTCGTGAAAGTTTGATAACTAAATAGAAAAAAAATTTTGACGGGTTAACACAAAATTAACTGGGCTAACCTGTCAAACCTGGTATCCGTGTTATGAAAATTTGATAACTATATAGAAAAAAATTGAACATTAACAAACTAAATTAAAAAAAAATTAATTAAAAAAGAAAAAAACAAACAAAATGACATCAACTTTTTCACTGTGGACTACAGTGTGCAATCCACGGTTAAAGATATAAAAACAACAAAAAAACAAAAAGAAAAACTAAAGGCATCAGTCGATAACTAAATAGAAAAAAATTTAATACTGATGAACTAAATTAAATAAAAAAATATTAAATAAAAAGAAACAATAAAAAAAAACTTTTAAGAAGAAAAAAACTAATTAAGAAAAAGAAAAAAAATCTAAATTAACTGGGTTAACCTGTCAAACCTGAGATCCGTGTCATGAAAATCTGATAACTAAATAGAAAAAATTTAATATTAACAAACTAAATTAAAAAATTAATTAAAAAGAAAAAAAGAAGGCATCAACCTTTTTACTGTAGACTGCACTGTGCAGTCCACAGTGAAAGACATAAAAAAACAAAAAAAAAAACTAAAGTTTTTAGCCTTTTCACTGTGGACTGCATACAATATTAAAAGATGAAATCGGAAGAACAAAACTAATGAGGAAAAAGAAAAAAAAATCTGAATCAACCCGGTTAACCCGCCAATCCAGATTAACCCATCAAACCTGAAATTCATGTCATGAAAGTGTGATAATTAAATAGAAAAATGATTTATTATTAATAAAATAAATTAAAAAAAGATTAATGTCGAAACTGGGATCCATGTCATAAAATTCTGATAATTAAATAGAAAAAATTTAATATTAAGAAACTAAATTTAAAAAAATAATTAAAAAAGACAAAAAAACGAAAGACATCAGCTTTTTCACTGTGAACTGTATTGTGCAATCCACAGTAAAAGGCTTAAAAAGGAAAAGAGAAAAAAAAAAGGCACACGCCATGGGTTAATTTTTTTTCTTGCATAAAAAATATCAAAAAAGGCTAAGATCTAAAAGTGTTGGGTCTTTTTGCTAAGATATGCCCAAGAGCCTTTGGTTTAGCTGCAACGCTTGACCCAAGAGTAATATTTATAATATTAATAATAATATTAAACTTACATGACTCAAGTTTAAGTGAGTCTGGCTACAACACCGGACCCAAGAGTCTTGAATGTGGGTCTGACTGCAAGTTCGTGT
>Ga0325400_1007180_pt1 | contig 10646 bp, 8 predicted proteins | sample PopdelMetagenome_2_FD_205662 | JGI IMG/M metagenome (GOLD analysis project Ga0325400, IMG submission 205662) | Populus deltoides microbial communities from Bellville, Georgia, United States - Xylem-PdKOR-R1 | ecosystem: Host-associated > Plants > Phyllosphere > Stem > Wood/Secondary xylem...
TGCTCCTATCTCTTGGAAATCAAGCAAATAATGATCAAGATGGCAAGCATATTTTTTAAGCCTCCTATTATTTTCAACTCTACACATTATATGTTCTTTGCAGTGCAAAATAAAATTTGAGAATATTGATTTTTTATGAATTATTCTGTGTTTGTTCTTCTTAAGATTTTCAAACGCAGTATCTTATGATACATACATACAAAAATTTGGTTCCTATGCCTGTTTGGCCGGCAATGCATATAGTTGCCCAAGGAGAATACTTACTTGGAACCATGTTAACTGGCATTCCAAAGGAGTGCTTGATAAATGTTTGACTTGGAACCTTGCATAGATTAGTACACATCCCAATACAGTCTGTCTCCTCTAAAAACCTGCAAGGTGTAGATTTGATGGCTAAAATACCAAGAGCAATAAAAACTTCAATGATGATTTGATAATTTCCATTGTGATGGCCATGATGGTAATGGAGAAGGGGAGAGCCTTGAAGCAACAAAGCAGATTGATCTAGGAAAGAAAGTGTCGACATATATGAGATAGTAGGGGGGCCCTAAAGGCAAAAATTATAACTATGAATTTCGTCTAGGTTGAAATTACAGAAAGTTAATATTTACCTGCACTTTTTTATGTGAACCACATTCTTTTCTTTTCTTCCATTGAAGTCGGATTCCCGCACCTTGTTTTGTAAAATTGATAAAAATCACTCTCTTTAGTGTATAACTCACAATTTAATACAGAATGCTATTAATTAAGACAAATTTAGGTAAAAAAAAAAAGGGGGCAGAGCATGAGGGAAAACAAATGAGTAAAAATATTAATGGTTGAAGGCAAACGTTAGTATTGGATCAGCAACTTCTTTTTTTTCTGGCTCAATTCTCGATTTTTCAAGTTGCCATGACAAATTATCCCTTGATGACTCTGCTACTGGCATGTTTTTTCCCATGGCGAAGGATCTGAGGCCAGAGGGGGGAGAAAAAAGAAAAGGATGCTCCACCACTATATTTTCTTTTTTTTCTTAAGGAAAAAAATGAAAATTTTAATTCTTGGTGTAATGTCCATGTAAATCAATCTAAAACAACATATCATGTAAATGGATCGATTTCCCTACCTCGCAGGGTCCGACTAGCCAAACAAAGAACAAGGTTGTGAAGGCAGCAAAATATTCTCTTGTAAACGTGCACTGTGGTAGCATGATCTTTACCTGCCACAAATCAAAACAACAACACTGAGTTATTATAATTAATATCGGAGTATACTATAAGGAATTTAGGAATTATTCCTCACATGACAGAGATTGGTAGATAAAATAATTAATGGTTCGATAATATCTAAAAGGTCTTCTTGTAATGATTCATGTGTCTCTGTCTCAAACATGTCCAAATCAACTTTCCATCAAGGATGGAAGGAATGAGAGGAAATATTATCTCCTTTTGATAAAATAAATAAAGAGGAAGAGGAAGAGGAAGAGGAAGAAGAAGATGATGATGATGCATGTTTTGCCACTAAGGCATGTTGTTTCAGATGGTGGTGGCATTTACAGTAACTTCTGCTAAAAGATGCAGTCAGAATGCTTTATTTCATACACACATAGATTTACTACTCAACTTGCATTATTTCTGGGCTCGAAACTGATAATCTGAACTCATTTGTTCTCAAAGAAATAGAGATGAGAGGCCTAGGAGTTCCCATGCATTTCTCTCTATATATGTATGCATGAAACCTGATTAATAGTTTTATATATCGATAAAAACGACAAGAACAGAAAATAAACAAGAAAAATATGCATCGAACTTGCCAAGATCGATATCGTTGCGGGGATGGCTCTATTAAGAGATTGAAGCACAAGCTCGTGTTGTTGAGTTGGACTGAATTTCCGCCATGTATCTCTAGCTGTCTGTGTCAAGCTCTCATAATCTCTCTTGCTGTTTCTCATCCCTGCACATGTTTTCGTGATCTGATTTTCTTTCCTCGAAAATGAAATGAAGAAAAGCCCATATGAATAATCAAAAGAAATTAACTAAACCTGTTGCATCTTGAAATCGCTGCGATAGATAGTTTATAGCTAGCTTAGCAAACCAGCTATCGTTATAGACAGTAGTCTTTTTCGTAAGTCCTGCTAACATATCAGTAGGATGCGAAGCCTTCTTTTCCTCTCCAGTCATATTATTATCTGGTGTTCTTGTCAGAACGGCAAGAACAGGAGAGCGATGTTTGAGCTTACAAGCACGCTTCTGTCGCGGCAGGGATGGAACAGGACTTCTAGTTTGACAAAGAAATCTTGCATCCATGTCTCTGATTGATCAAGAAGAAAGATAGGTTAAGAGGCCTAAAAATTCTGCACTGAGTTTTAGGAGGTTGTTCTTGGCAGAGGAGGAGCACAAGGCAACAAAGAGAGCTTGTCGAGCATTTTAAAGAAAAACGACTGGAACAAAAATTGGTGTAATCTTTTTTGTTTATAATTTATGGAATCTTACAACCTTATTGTGTTATTGCACCTTCCATTCGGACAGAAGATGCTCCTTTTGTTTTGAATGTATATAGTAAATTACAAGTGGACGTTTATTTGTACAAATATTGATTATCATCGCCACCTTTCGGACAAGTGATCAACGTAAGGCACCGCACCCTCTCCCATTCAACTTATATCACATCGAAGATCAAATATTACAAAACATAATCCCAAAGAATCTTTCACTAGGAAGTCATCAATTATCCTCTTATTATTTTTCCGGTGAACTGCTTAGCTCTTTAGTCTTTGTTTTATGTGTTTAGTATTGTGCTGTATTGTGATTTTTAAAATTATTTTTATTTTAAAATATATAAAAAATAATTTTTTTAATTCCTAATATCAGTACATTAAAATCATTTAAAAAATTAAAAAATAAATTGTTATAAATTTGAGATAAATTAATATGTTTTTTGTATGACATATTAATTTCAGAAGGACATGTAAGCCGGGCGATCGTTTTGTTCAGTTCATGTCTTCCTGTGAAGAAGGCGTCAAATATTACACCAAGCGTGGGCCAAAGCACGTCGGACTTGGGGATTAGAATTTGTCTCATCCCGGAGCTAGTCGCCTCATCGTGGGTGGCCTTAAGAAGATGCCGTCTGGATTCTGTATCGAAACAAAACAAAAGGATGATACCGCACAGTATTCAGGGACGAGACAGAACAGTGAAAGAATTTGTGTGGGTCCAATATCGAATACTTGTTTATGCACTTTTTGTTTGGCTATTAGTAAAAGACCAGCTCTGTTATCCAAGCTTTGCTGCGGATCGAGCAAATTTATTTTTTAATATAAAAAAACTATTTTGTAATGCTATTTATTAATTGATCATGGACAATTTAATCATTCATTGTTTTTTATGTATTGTAAAAATATTTTGTTACCCTTTAAACATAAAAAAAAAATATCCTTTTAATTAAATCTTAAAAAAAAGAATTAAGAACAAGACGAATATTGAGACGTCAATATGTAAGGTCTATATTGTTGAGGAGATCTCAATATTTATCTCATACTATTTCGAACCTCATTTGAGAACGAGGATCAACCATGTTCCACGGCATAATGATAGTGGTGAAATGCCTTCAAGTGAGAACTTGTCAATATTCTCAAATCATGAACGACCCACACCTAAAAATGCCGTAAGGAAAAGATATTTGTCTGAAATAGAGTTCAGACAAGCACATAATTATATCTTATTTAACTGTGATGAGCTGAGACCTTTTATTAAGTAAATAGAAGTTCGACATAAAATTTGTTAAGAGTGTACTATTTATGTTTTGTGATATCATAAACTCATATAATTTGAAACAACCTTGCAGGAAACATCGACGATACTTACTGTCGTACCCAACATCGCAGCGGCCCTAAAATTCTCTTGAATTATGGAAAAAGAACAAATTTCTGGCATCTTGTTCTTTTAGTGGAAAATGTCTTGTTTAAGGAGTCACCACCTAGTATTATGATCATTAGGAACCTTAACTGATCATCAGAGATTCTATGGTACGGGACTGGTTACGTAAAAGAGAAGATATTATCATCCCTTAATGTTCTGCCTGAGGCAGACTGCATTGCTGATTTTGTTTTAAATTACTAAATATTTACTCGCTTATGCTATGATGATTTGTTTATAATATTCCTGACTCTGGCGCTAGTGAATATTCGATATCGAATAATTCCAACTCTGACATTGGTAAAAATTTCACCCCGAATAATTCCAACTCTGGTGTTGGTAAAAATTCCTCCATGAATAATTCCAACTTTGGTGTTTGTAAAAGTTCGTAGCTACAAAAAAAATCAGTATATTTTTTTTTAATTTCCTGATCCTGATATCAATGAATAAATTGAAAAAAATACATTTTTTATAAGACATGCAAAATTTTTATTTCTACACTTTCTATTTTTTTTGTTTTTTATTTTTTATTTTTTTATTTTTTTGGGGGGCTGGGTCCAGCTCAGCTCACATGGGCTGGGCTGGGCCCAGCCAGCCCAGCCCGGTCACTGGCCCAAGCCAGTGACCCGGCTGGGACCGTGCAAGTGAATTTTAATTCACTTGCACAGTGCAAAATGGAAATTAAACAAACTAACACCAGAAAAAAAAAAGATAACTTACCATTCTGCTGCACGTTTTGTCTCCTTCTTTCCTCTTTGTTCTTGGGATTCTGCGAATGGCTGGTTCCCTTGATTTTGGTATTTGATCGATCTCCTGTGCTCCCTCCGGTTTTCGTTTGTTGTTTTCGGCTGCCGAAGTTATGAAGGAACTCTGCCTTCCCTTTCCTCTGTTCAACCCGCCCCTGTCTTCCCCTGGGTTTTTTATTGGGTGTCTGGTTCGCGTCTGTCTTCTCCTCCAGTTCCTTCGGGCTCTTCTTCTCGTCCCCTCTGTCTCAGGCCTTTTGTTTTTGTGTTCTAGTCTCCTCCCAGTTTTCGTCTTCCTCGTTGGTTCTTTTTCTTCCTCCCCGTTTCCCTGGTTTTTTTGGTGTCTGGGTTTAGCTTCCCTCCTTTTGCTCCTCGGTTCTGCTCCTTTTTTTCTTCTTTTCTCTGTTTTTTTATTTGTATGTTATGCTTCTATTCTGGGACTAAACCAAAGCTGGGTTTAGCTCTCTGTTTCCTTCCTCTTGTTCACTGCCAGCTCCCCTCCCTTTTTTGTTCCTTCTCCTTCCTTTTTTTTCTTTCTTTTCTCCCGTCCCCTTTTCAGTCCCAAATCCCCCCTCCTGTTGGCTGCGATTCCCTCTCCTGTTATAAGGCCAAAATCGGTGATAACGGCCGGCCTCCTAAATGCCCTGTAACCGACCCTTTAATCGCCTTCAATGATGGAACTTAAGCGTTGGCTGGAAACTGATGAAACGGAGGAAGAAGACAGTGAACAGTTTTGTCCAAGAAACGGCTACGTTTTTCCATTCAACTGCTATTTATGATTTAGTCCTTGAAGTTTGAAATTGTTGTAATCAAGCCCTTGGATAAACTTTAATTGGACCCCTGCATTTCAACAAATTTTACAAAGCAGTCCCTGGATTTTAATTTCTTGCAAAATTTACCAGAATCAGCCCTATACTTTGACAATTTTTCAATTAAGCCCTTGATTTTATTAATTAAATTAATATCAATCTCAATTAAGTCTCAAAATTTATCAATTATCCAATTAAAACCTTGATTGGATTAATTACATTAATTCCAAGCTCAATTAAGTCTCAAAACTTATCAATTCTCCAATTAAGTCCTTGATTTAATTAATTAAACTAGTCAAGAGTTTAATTAAATCTTTAAATTTCCAATCATGTTGTCCTTAACCCAAATTTTAATTCATACTTCATTTATTTTCTTTTTACTTGTTTTTCATCATTTTTTCATCATCTTTTAGTAAATAAAATAATTAAAATAAAAAGGTCAAAAATTTGGTTATGAGACTTACTGTCCAATAACTCATAGTTGACCGAATCCCAGATTTTTCAATTACAATATAAATAATTTGCCACATGGTTTAGAACACATGTAAGTCCTATCACAAACTCATAATCTCTTGTAATGTAATTCACTGTACGTAAATATATATTACATAATATTCGTTTATTGATTGTTGTTGTATTTAATATACAAGGTTTATAAAATAAGAGTTAGTGATGCTATTTCACTGTCTTTACTAAGCCTGGTCCCTGAAAAAAAAGTCAAATGCTATAACGGTTATTTTTTCAATGGATATGTCCTTCATACTAAATAATACGGGCATGGAAGAAAAACATATAACAGCGGTGTTTGTATTAAGGTATCGATTTCTATTGAGTTTGAAGTTGACTACTACGGTAGATTGGAAAAGGTCATCGAACTGCAATATCATAGCGAGCAGAATTGAGTGTTTTTATTCAAATGCTATTGGTATGACACAACTGACAGAGGAATCAGAGTAGATCCTCACTATGGTCTCGTTGAAATCAACTCAAAAGCTCGACACCGCAACGTAAACGACGTCTTTGTTTTCGTAAAGCAATGCCAATAAGTTTATTACATATACACCCCTTCCTTTAGAATGGAACGATCAAGAGTTGATTGGTTATCCGTTTTCAAAAAAAAAACCCAAAGGTCGTGTCGAGGTTGTTCAGGATGAGAACGAAGACACAAGTGTGATAGATGAAGTCTTTCAAGCTAGTTAGTTGGTTGAACTATACCGAGTTGCTTCTTCGATTGACTTAGAAGAAAATTTGAATTTTCATGTTTTCGATGATAGTCTTGTTGATGTTGATGCAGAGGAGTTGAATGTCGTTTTGAGCTCTACTAGTGCAATAGAGAATGTTGATGAAGAAGCTGATAACCACATTGAAGAGTGCGATGAAGCGGATGATAACAATTCAATTGAGGACAAAGATGAAAATTCTAACTAAACATGCTGTAAAACCTTATTTTTATAATGTAATATTTTGGAACATAAAATATTTATTCTTTTTTAATTGTCAGCTCCTGTAATTGTGTTGTGTGTGATCTAAGTGTGCAGGAGGATAGACACAAATAATATTTCTGTCAGAATTACCGATGGAAATAAATGCCACCGACAACATTTATGTTCCATCGGTAATTCCGACGGAAATATTGGCATATAAAACCGTTCCCCCTCCCCTATTTGGTTCATTTTTTTCTCTTGGCTCTCATCTCTATTTCTTCTCCTTTCCGTTTGAGTTTAGTTTTTGGAAGAGATTTGATTGTTTTAGTGGTAGTTTTCAACATATTAAAAGGTATGTAATGGTTATTTTTTATTTTTGTATTTTTTTTAATTATCATTATTTTTTTGGTGTTCTTTGTTTTGTGTGTTGTTTATAGATAAAATCTAAAAATCAACACACTATTAAGGTAAGTATTTTTTATTCCGAAATTTGTTTTGAATTAATGTATTGTTTTTTTAGTTTTGTATATTGTTTGTTTTGTATTTAGGATGTTTTGTTTAATGTTATTGAAATATAGAATTAAATTTAATTTAATTAGTTTATATTAATTTTAATTTTAGGATATTATTGTTTGTATTGAAATAATTGTTATTGTTGAATTTATGTTATAAATGTGAATTGATATATAGAATTAAATTTAATTAGTTTATATTAATTTTAATTTTAGGATATTATTGTTTGTATTGGAATAATTGTTATTGTTGAATTTATGTCATAAATGTGAATTGATATATATAATTAAATTTAATTAGTTTATATTAATTTTAATTTTATGATATTATTCAATTTATGTTATGTTGTTTCTTTTTTTAATTAATTTTAATTGTTATTTATGAATTTGTTGACCTTCTTTTAACCTTCTCTTCTTAAGGCATTAGAGGAAACTATTGAAGGATAGCGTTGTTTGATTTCCACACTCAATGATAGTATACTATGTTTCTTTAGAACAATTGGTTCGATTGTTGTTCTTAATACTAAATAATTGTAAAAACATTAATTTCCCAGATATTATTTTTTATATTGTAGATCCTAGCTAAAAAACTGACCCATCACCTCAAAATTTGGAAGTTGAAAGGATCTATAGCGTGAGAAAATCTTTTTCCAGGATAACAGTGAACTCATCTGTCATCCAACAGGGATGCAATGGAATACAATAGACATAATCTTCTGGCTATACTCGTCCTTGAACTAAAAACAACATGCTTCTTCTGTTTATGAGAAGTTAAGAGGCAACTCGCCCTACGACCTTTCAAGTGTAATAGCATAATTTTAAATCACAGGATTTTTTTCGTTTTTCTGGGAAACACAGAAGCATGGAATGTAAGTCAAGAGGATGCTAAGAAATTTAAGTTACGGATCCAAAAAACAGCATTCCTATTCTAAACAAGGCACTAGTTCTAGAGGACAAACCTAGAAGCCAAACGATATGTACTTAACCAAGATGCCCTACCCACACATAAACATAACACTAATACCAAACAAGTCTATCTTAACCTAAACCAAGATACAGTCACCAAATAAAACACATAATCTTCCAGCTGAAAGCAACTTGAGATCAGGTGCCAACAACTTCACTCTTTGGTGGTTTTGTTGATGAGAGACTTGTGAATGTGAGGGATTACACCACCACCAGCGATAGTTCCCTTGATGAGGGTATCCAGCTCCTCATCTCCTCTGATGGCCAGCTGCAGATGCCTTGGAGTAATTCTCTTCACTTTCAAATCCTTGCTAGCATTTCCAGCAAGCTCAAGAACCTCTGCGGTCAGGTATTCAAGGATTGAAGCCAAGTAGACAGCAGCAGTTGCCCCAACTCGCCCATGGGCAGAGATCCTTTGCTTCAGATGCCGGTGGATACGACCGACAGGGAACTATACTCAGCCATCGTTGACATAAAAAGATCATGTCAGATAAACCCAACCATCAATAATCATAAGAGTATGGAACAATGTCACCTTGAAAGAAAGAAACTTCTTAAACAGAACGCAAGCCCTACCGTAACCCATGTTTTATTCTATAAACCCACGGAATGACCAAAAGAAAAGCTCTACAGCAACCCCAGTTTTAAAACAAGATAGACACTGCTATTCTTCTGATAAGCTCAACTGAAACACTAAAACCTAAATCATGGCAAGCTTAAGGATCTTTAAGATCAAATGTTTCATTTCATAAACTCCTACCTTCCCTCGAAAATCTCTGTACCATCAACCAAAAAGAAGAGAAAAAAAGGCATTTGGCTGGCTACAATCCTTCTAGATCACGCGTCCTTGGCAACTCTCCCTAGTGAACAACCACTTGTCTAACTGTGAATACCCCCCGCACTCCCTATAGTGAGTAAAGGGTTTGTCCGGTTTGGTTTGAGTTTTCAAACCAAAATCAATTTATGAAAAACATAATTTTGCGAGCCGAACATACTGTATTGTATCTGTTTACCAAATAGGGCACTCTCTTCCCCGCCCAACCACTTTGTTCAATTTCCTTTGCCTTGCATCAGCTGACTCAAATGCTACTGGCTACAACACCTAGTATAACCTTCAATCTCCTCCAAAACAACTTTAACAACTACAAAATTTATTATATCTCCAAAATGTATGTGCAAGTAATTTACATGCATCGAATGGGGATTCTATTTAATCACGAGAAGACCCACATCCTCAAGATATGGGAAATTTTTGCGAGCAACATGACAACTACAGTTACTTATATCATCCTAAAAAATAATTGTGGGATGTGTGATATAAATTATCAAGAGATAATGTTCAGATTAAGGCCAACCTCGTTCAAATCAACAATAGTGAACGAACAGGTAAATCTTAATTTATTAGGACTGCGTTACCTGAATGCCAGCACGAGAAGACCTAGAGACCGGCCTCTTCTTGTCCTTGTCCTTGTCCTTGTTAGCTGCTGCAGTTGTTTTCGTTGCCAGAAGCCCCTTTCCTCCTTTTCCAGCCATCTTTCACCTTTTCTTTTCAAAAATTCAAATTCTCAAATTAATAATAATTAAAGAAAACAAAAAGAAAATGCTTCCCTAAAACACTGTCATCAAAATGTAGTTTGAAATTATGTATAAAATTAGACAAAAAAGAAAGGAAAGCCCCCCCATATGATGAAAACAACTGACTGATACTTCTAATTATGGGAGAGAAAGAAAGAGATCTGTCCTAAAATTCTTGGAAAGACGAGAGAATTGAGACGTGAAATACGATCTAGGCAAAACCCACTAAGAAAACTCTTAAATCTTAACCGAATTGAAAATATTTAAGCAAAGAACAGTAAGAGAAAGAAAATCGCAAAGGCCCAGAAATCCAGTTCGAAAAGTTAAAACAAAAAAAATGGAAACCAGAATGAGAGGGAGACCGAGAGACCTGAGGAGATTTGAATCTTGAGAGGAGAGGGAGCTGTGGAGATGGGATGAAAATGAGAGGCTGGTGTATGGTGTTGAGGATTATAATAAACAGATTCAATAAGGAAAGTGTGAATTTGAATGTGTAAAAACCTAAAGAGGCGGTCTCTTTTGGGCGGGAAAAACTCTCCAAATTTTCGATTTCAAATTTTTCGGCTCTTTTGTTTTTTGTTTTTTTACCCTTTGTGGACTAATTTATTTTGCTTTAATTGCAAGAAATACCCTTGCACCTGCTTGACGCGTGTCCCAATAAACTGAAATCCAACGGCTGTACTGTGTTATTTGGTCTGCAGTAAAAATCTCTGCTTCCTCCGTC
>Ga0325400_1007182_pt1 | contig 10646 bp, 9 predicted proteins | sample PopdelMetagenome_2_FD_205662 | JGI IMG/M metagenome (GOLD analysis project Ga0325400, IMG submission 205662) | Populus deltoides microbial communities from Bellville, Georgia, United States - Xylem-PdKOR-R1 | ecosystem: Host-associated > Plants > Phyllosphere > Stem > Wood/Secondary xylem...
TTATTTCGTAAAAAAGTTTCAAAAATTTGGGTATTTTCAATAGAATTTACTATTAGAAGTTCCGTCAAAAAATAATTTTTGATAAATTTGCTCCTGAAAAATGAAAGGTAAAATTTGATTTTTTATTTTAAATAATCCATCAAAATATTACGGACAATTTCATTGATATTTGAATTGTCGATGGAACAACAATCCTTGATGAGTAACTTGCCGACATGTTTCTATCGGAAATTTTATCGGCAATTCAAACATTGACAAAAAAAGATTTTAAACACCGAAAAAATATTCCGTGGAACCCCAAGATGTCAACGTGGAAAAACTTCAATGATTTTGGCATAATAATTTAGAAAGGGAGGTAAGTCTTCAATATTTGTTAAAAAAACCTTGTATTCTTTCCTCATGGTCAAATTAGTCCCCAAAATCTTCAACATAATGTCAGGAAAATTAAATCAAATCAATTGATTAAAGCAACCACAACAACCCTAGAAAAGAAAAAATGAATGAATCAATCTTGAAACCCAAACTCCAATCGAATCAACACAATGTACAAGAATGGAACCAAAAAAAAGAACCACGTTAGAAACAGCAGTAGAGATGGAAAAATCAGAATTTTTGCCTCATTCTCAATTTCTCTATATTTACAAGTATGAATTCAATGTCGGGATGTTGCTTTGACACCATAAAAATTCTATAAAAAAACAAATTAAAATAAATCATCAAACTCAAGTGGTTATGCCTGAAAAATTAAGCATGCCAAGTCAAATTCTATATTTTATTTTCCGGCTGTTTCACTAGGTCTGCTGGTCGGTGAAAGTAACAGACATAGCATGGGAGGTAGTGCTCTTACTTAATCATCCAAGAAATTGCTTAAACTATAAAATTACACATTAGTTTCTCCATTTCTTAATTAATGTATGTCCTATTGAATACAGGTTTGAAGGCCAAAGGAGCACAGGAGTTCATAATTTTAACTGCATTTGCATCATCTATCAATTACAAATTGCAAACACGACAACAAAGACAGCATATTTAACATCCAAAAGTCACACTTACAAAATGCATTAAAAAGCGGTTTCGTTCTGAGCTCTATGAGGAGCTTGTTCTGCTTCGGCTGCCAGGGCTGGCAACAGTCCTCGAACTAAAAGATTCTGATGAACCATGAAAGTCTCTCTGACCAGACAAAGCACTTCCTCGTAGTCCAGGAGATGGAACTTGACGGGGAGATCTGGAACTTGACGGGGAGATCTGTAACTCACTCCCTTTAGCGGTTTCCATCTCCAACATCTTGGCTTCATCAGCAAGTGTTGCTAACTGTTTCATAAAGGCAGTTTAGTGTAGATACATGTAACTTGGAATAAAAGGGATGATGTAATTAAGTGGATCAACACAAAGATGCTGTATGGCACCGAATGTTAGAAGGGAGGGAGAAAGGGATTGAAGGAATCAAAGGTGTGACATGCAAATCATTTGCAGATATATCAGAGAGAAGCAGCTGCATGACAGATACACCAGTTGGAACACAGAGATTGCAACTTGGAAAACTTGGAATTTTGGCCTCCAAAGAAAAAAAGCTCTAAAATCCAACACTGGTCAAACTAAAACAGAATGTCGAATCTATTCAAATTCCATTACAAATGCCATTACTCAGTTACTGTCCAACCAAAGCAGGATCTCTAGAAACATTACTATCTTTCAACATTGTTTGATAAAGGAGTCTGAGGCCTCAACCTGCAACCGTAGTTGCTGCCCAAGACTTTACTGCTGGACGAAAAAATAGTCCTTTGAAATTGAAAAGACTTGCTATAACAATCATAAGCCCACCCTTTTTTTTTCTCCAGGAGATAATCATAAGCCTTTCGGATTGCCAATCAAATGCATGCATTTTATTTAATTATATACCCGAATATCATTCTCTCTCAAGCGGCCCTGGAGAGCATTTATGGCAGGACTTAGACTGCAAGTTTCAAGTAAAAGAAATATCAATAGAAAATAATATAAACAAAAATTCTAAAAGGAAAAAGAGAGACAACAAAAAGTTGATTAGAAGGGAAGTTTGATTGTTCCTAACCAGTATTCAATCAATTTGCACATGGAAGCCTGATATGTTGCTGTGTGGTGAATGAAAGTCAAGGGATGTACTTTTCCATTCCTAATAAAATGCAGCACATCAGAAGAGTATAAATGGTCAAAGTAACCGTACAAACATGAAAAAGAGAAGGTAAACAATAAGTTTCTACACCATCATGATTACCTCATATTCTGCAAGATGGCTTGGTTGTATGCTCCACGCTCCTCTTCATATAACACACGTTGCAAATCACCAAATGACATTAGAGGTGAATCAAGCTTCAGCAGAGAGCATGTGGGCAAAACATGAAGAGGAATTTCTCTTCTGGAATACTCCGCACCACTATCAACATATAGAATCAATTTTAGAATTTGCAATTGAGGATTGCCTTATGCTAACTTGCAAAATGACAGGACATTGTTAATTTGTGAATATAAAATACCACTACCAAATGATACCAGATAATAACTTCAACCATGAACAAAATGGAAAAGAGAAACCTTCTCAAACTAACACACATTATAAGAGAACTGATGCCACTTGAACAACATCAGCCGGTTGCTGTTTTTGCAACAATAACAGATAAAAACTTGAAACAATTAGAAGAAAGGTGTAAGAGAACCAACTGACAAAGAACACACTCAAGTATACCTCATGTCCAAATTTGAGCGGTGCATAGCTTCCTGCATACTCTCTGACATGTCCATGGGGTCTATATCAGTTATCTTATCACCTGAATTGCTGCTATAGTAGTTTCCTCCAATTCTTTCTCTCCCAACATAGCTGGCATCAGCATTAGCAAAGAAATCCCCAAGACCCAAAGATCTTGCCCCACCCTAGTCAATAGTATATTCACAGATTTAGAGAAGTAACTGTGAAGTATAACAATTTTTCTTTTGATTTAAGGGGCAAGGGGGTTCAGCAATGGAGATCACCAAGTGAAAATAGTAGTAGCATTGAAAGATCAGGACCTCTGGAGCATAAATATGAAAAAGAAAAATTAATCTGTATCATATCATTCAAAGACTTAAAGCACAAAGACAAGAAAACCTTGTGTTAATGAACACTTTTTTGGCATAGAGAAAGAAATCACACAATCTATTGCAACCTAGCCAGCAACCAGATACACTTAACAAACAATAAATGCCCGCTATACCAATATTTATTTTTATCAAATTAAGAATTTTGCAACAAAAGAATACATTGAATACAACTTTTATCTTCTTCTCTTGTTGTTTTCCCCCCAGAACAACTGCTCTACAAAGCAGACACTTCCATTTCCATCTTTTTTCTTATAAATAACCAGCCTATTTATGCTGTTCAAGAGATTTTCAAACTTCTAATGCTAATCAGAAAGCACCAAATTTTCATTAATAGGCATAATATAAGAGTCAGAAGCAGTTTGTCACATCTCACGATGACCCCCTTTATCTACAGCAGGCCTGACTTGCTGTTTCCTCTCTTTTCTATTTCTCTATGAATTTATATGGTGACATGCAGCAGCCCCTTGAGATGCTACAGTATATGTAATGCTTGGAAAAGAAGAGTATCTAGGCTGGATCTTAAAATAAAATTAAAAAAAAAAACCCGTTATAAATGGTCTTCATGCTATTGCATATGAGCCCAACCTAGCTGTATTTATACAGCATTGCAGCTTTACATGCAATTATTTAGCAACCTGGAGTAGAAAAACTAAAAATATTTGAAAAGAACTTTAATATGATGATACACTGCATATTAGCCAGATTCCACATAAAGTGTGATCTGAGACAGCATAAAAGGGCATAGTAGCAATCTAAAAATGGAAATAACCAAGTTACAGAGCACCAGGGTCACCAGAAGAACATGTCTGGAGGTGTCCGGCAAGAGGAAATTTCGATAGTCTTGGTAGTAGAGAGAATGATGATGAAATTGTGAGAACTTGGAAAATCACAATCAGTAAAATAATGCTGCCCATGTTCAATGCCTTTTATCCAATGTTTAACAGAACACTGATAGAGCATATAGGTAAAATCATGAAACATCTACATCATCCATTGTTTTTGTGAACTTTTTATTTTTTCATCAATTAACATGGCCAGACTCAATTTCAAGAAACAAAGGTCGTACCTTACTGGATCCTGCAGCTGCTCTTGAATCAGCAGTGTCCAGTTCAGGGCCCTCCAGACTTGCAATATCTGAGGAAGATGAATCAAGCTCTATTATTGAACTTTTATTTACAGGCAATGCAGAAACAGGTTTTAACATGTTATTCTGTTTCCCATCTGAGGACTGGAAAGCAATGACTTGGATTCTTCCAACCTGAAATAATTCAGATTAAGATATGTTTCAGCCAGGCTACAAAAGTTTTCAAAAGACTACCTACGTAGCATACATCTAATGCAGACCTTATTGACATCCTCATTAAAACAGGAAAATATCAGGCCGATAAACCCAGGATCTAGAAGTTGGTACATTGCCTGGGTCCTCACATCTGCACAAGGTAAGGGACAAGAGTGAGTTAATTTCCAGTGACCATTTGTAACAAGTATAAAACATGTATCAACTAGTCAACAAAAAATTGGGAAATTGTATTATTGCAATGTTTTAGCTGACGAGAATTAAATCAAGAATAAAGTGTGCTTCATGAGAAAACAGCATGGTGTGCAGTAGAAAATTAAGAATAAAAAACATTAATAAGAACAGCGAATGTTATGTGAGAGATTTATTTGAGTAAAAAAATTACAAATTTAGGTTTGTGTAAATGGTCCTCAAAACAAAAGGCTAATAAATTAAATGACACTTTTAGATAAAATAAGATTTTGTGTTTGTCCACAAAAGAGATAAAGCATGCAAAAAAAAAAAAAAAAAATAGAATTGGTGTGTGTGTGTGTGTAAACAATATTAAATGCTCTTCATGGTTTTCATCTAACTTTATGGGCTTGAAACATACCAACATGAGAAGGAAGTACAGTAATATGAGGGTGTGAATGATACCACCCTATCACTCTTGTTGTTCGTCCTGTTGATGCAGTCATTCTGTGCTATAAAGTTAACTATACAACATTACCAAAAATCTTCAACATCCCCATGCATATGCATCATGCAAGCTAAACTACCCCTTTCAATCATCAGCAGTAATGAAGCAAAAGCAGATCTAAATGTCAATTTGAAGTAGTGACCCTAAAGGTCATTGCTATCCAAATCTCTGTCGGAAAGTCATGACTCAAGAATGCAAATGCATGAACTACATGGCTTTAAAGAACCTCTATTAATGTCAAAATTTAAGTTTGCGACTATCATGTCAATGAAATGACAATCTGTGAAGAATCTACAGAAACCCATCCCACTGGAAAAAAAACAAGACAAATAGGAAAAATAAAAGGCATGATAATGCACAGAATTTTGTTTATGGAGTGGATTTCATTTCCTGTGACTCATCAAGTAGACCTTTTTGTAAAAATTTACTTGTGACTTGTGAGGTCACAAAAAAGAACAATCAGAAATTACTTTGTAAAATATGAAAAGTCTAAATTTATAAAGCAATGAAGTCATAAATTTATAAGCAATAGTGGAAATATTATTGGAAGTTTAAGCTAGTTTCATTTATCAACAGCATGAAGTTTTACTATTATGGAAAATATAAATTTTCAGGTAAATATTAAGTCATTCAAAACAGATAGAATTATCACACAAGAACAGTAAAGGATATCTCAGCTTGAGCTGATGCTGCAGCCAACTGTTCTGGTTTTGTCTCTACCCGGTCCTTTCTCCTATCAGATCTTGACTGAGGTGAGGCTCCCCATATTAATGCAGTAACATTGCCATCTTTCGCATACTGATATTCCAACATCAAAACCAAACAACCATACACAAAAATATAAGCAATACGATGTACATGTGCACAAACACATAAAAATGAGCAAACATTTACATAGAACCAAGCATAGACACAGCACACTTTCCAGATCCTTGAAATAAAAGTAGAATCCTAGTCAGTGGCCTTGGGCTCTAAAGCAAATGTCAAATCACAAGACGAAAGAAAGAGCATAAGTAACAGACATGGTCGTTCCAGAATGAGTATAATGACATTAATATAGGAAAAGGAGGTTTAAAACTCCAAAAATAAATTGCGTCAATCCCAACTTTCAGTCTATTCAACTGACCCTGAAGTGCCACAATTCCGATTTCCATGTAACACATTCACAGAACACCTAGTAAAAATGTTCAAAATGAAAGGTATTAAGTAGAGACTAATCCAAACATTTTTCAACCAAAACAAAAAAAGGATATGATTTGAAAAAGAAGAATCCATTAAAAATTTAAAAATTAAACAAAACACAAGCAAAACACACAAAAACAAGACTTTTTCAACAGCATTACTGAGAAGTTTTGGAAAAATTAGCTACAGTTTAAAAAACAGGTTTCCCACTGACAAATAAACAAAACACATTTAGTAACAATTCAAAGGGAGGAAGACGATATAGAGTCGATGATTATATTAAAGAAGGAAATTTTCTACAGTCCAGTTCAATAAAATTGCAGATAGAGAACAAAAGATTAGAATTTATCAAAAAATAATTGTATATGCATAAAAAAAAGGACTTGACAAGTTTTTATGCAAAAAAGCAGAAATGGCTGAATTTGAGAAATGTATATAATGAGAAAAAGAGAGAATGGAAGGACAACTAGAATTACAGCTCATGATCCATAAAAACCAACCCTTATAAATCCCATTGCCATTGAAAGAACAAAATCAAAAAGAAATACAATATACAAGACAATTGACAATCTCAAATTTTGGAAAACGGGAATCAAAACATTTGAACAGATTCCTAAAAGCCCCATCAAAGCCCAGAACTAAAAAAAAAAAAATTCAATTCCATTTCCATTTAAACAAGTAGTTAAAAAAGAATTACACAATTTCAAAGAATAACCCAAGAACACAGCGCAACCGATAAAAAATACAAACATAAAACACATTTAATAAATAAAGAATTGAAAAGGTTTAGCTTGATTATTATGCAAACTAAAAATAAAAATAAAAACCTCGATATCACCAAGGAGTAGGCCAAGGATTTCTTCAGTCTCGGTAGACAACGCATGGGTGAGACATGTTAACCAGACTTCCTCTGTCATCTTCACGCTCGTTAAAGACATGATGCTTCTTTAAATTGTGTCTTCCTCCTCCTCCTTCTTCTTCTTTTTTTATTTTGTCGAAAGAAAATAAAAAAAAAATATTGATGGGTCAGTGAGTTTCGGTCTTTTAGAGATTCCGAATAAGGTTTGTTTCTCTTACGTTCTGTCTGTCCTCCACTAGAGAGTAAAGAGAGAGTTTTCGGGTTTAGAGAGAGGGGGAGGGAGGGGTAGATTTTGTGTTTTGACAGAGGGGCCGATGATGCAATTTACCATGGTATTTTTGACAGAGGGGTTTTACATATAATCTCATTATTAATAATAATAATAATAATATTTTTAAAATAACAATATGGTCTCTTAGAATTACAACTTACAAGGGCTCTTGCCATCCCCTCCGAACCACTTTTATTTAATGGATACATCGATCCTTTTGTCTTTAGTTCCCTCGATTTCACAAAGCCTTCCCATGCCTACAACTCTCTGGAGATGGTCATAATTTTAGACGCAGAGGCACATCACCTGTTTACTTCAATTCCCTTCATGTTCTACAACAAGACATTTATCACCAATTCACTTCTTTTTTTTTTTTTTCCTCTCTAAAACGAAGCTCATCATCATCATCATATATATATATCCCACCACTCATGTTTGTGAGCTGTAACTTCATTTTTGGAAACCTAATTGATTGTGCCCTCAACATTAATATAGTCCCTAATTGAAATCATAAAAGTCTCTCTCTCTCTCTCTCTCTCTCTGGGAGTGTGATAATTGATGAAAGAAGCATTGAAAATGATTTAAGGAAGGTATATGGAGGAAGATGCTTGAACAACACAAATGTTTTAACTACAGGCTCTTAGTCATGGTGCTAAGAACCTCTTTGTTTGTTTGAGTAAAAACTCGTTGGCTCGATGAAACCTTAAACATTGTGTTTCGAGAGTGGAAAAGTGAGGCAAAGGAATTAGAGAGGAATGGAGATGACGGTGGAAAGTTAGTCTCCATTGTTTGAGAGGAAGGAAGAGAATGAGGGGAGAGGAAGGGACATTCTCCCATGAAGCCACCAAAAATCAATCTCTCCATTTTGGAGAGAAAGTAAGGGAAATATTGAGCACAACTACTCATGTTAACCTTAATTAAAAACAAATTTCTTAACCACAAAAGGTTAGATTCTTCTGGTTTGGTTTTCTCTAATTCTATGGTGGCATTGATTCTGATATAAATACATTTGTAGTTTTAATTTACATAATTAGATCCTTATGATTAATGTAAGTACTGTTACTCAACAAGAGTCCTTCGATCTATGGTTAATCTAAATTTCGATTTATTTTAAAGCATTTGGGACATGTGTCAACTTCTTATTGATTCCAATTTTAGAAAAAATAAAAAATATTTTGTTAAAGTTTTTCCCAAATTTTTATTTATTTATAGATATAATATTTTTCATAAGCTCTTTATGTACGTTGGAAATTCTTCTACTTTATTTAAAAAAAGACAAAAAAAAAATGATCATATTCCTTTTTGTTAGTTTCTCATTAATTAATGCTGGATTTTTCTTAATAAGAAAAATCCAGCATTAATTGATGAATAATTAAAGTTCTTAATTATTTCTATCCTAATATTTATATTTGGTCTTTGAAAATCGAATGCAAAATCATATAAAAAAATATGAAAAAAAATAAAAATATCCAGCATAAATTGATGAAAAATATCAAAAAATTAAAGAATTAAAATTTTTAAAATAAAGAGAAAAATTATGATGAAAAAAAATTCAAAAAAAGTAATTCCTAGAAATAAATAAACACAAGTTTTGCAAGAATTCTTAACAACATTTTTTATTTTCTAATCAGTTTTTCTCTTTTTTTATTTCTATAATTGAAACTAATATGAAGATGATATGTGCCTTCCCCTCCTTTAAAAAAAAAAAAAAAAAGTTAACGAAAAACTGAGTTGACTATAAACGTAAAGATCTTCGGTGCATATATAAAGGACCAGAATATAAGGAATTAATTGCTTAAATTAAAACCATAAGGATTTTTTTTTGTCAAATGGGATCTCAATTGTAATTTAGCTGTTTTCATATATGCTGGTTGAAATCTAAACTTCTTGTGTGTGGAACGCAGGGGAGCACCTAACTTCCCTGGACAACTTGTTATGGCAGTGAAAGGAATATGAACTCTCATTGCAGATCCATGTCCGTGTCTGGCGCTGGACTGGACCTTATAACTTCCATATAAAAACAGTTGAAGATCCATGTTTTCATGAATAGATAATTTCTTAAGAGCTACTGCTATGGGTCTAACTCCAAGCCTAGCTCCGTCGACATGCATGGGAGTGCGCGCGAGGTTCACAAGTTAAGTTCATGGAGAGGACTTTCCAACACAAGTTAACAAGCCAACCATTCCTTAATTTTGGATTAAATGAAACATTAAGTAGTACAAAATACAGATTAACGAGAGAGATATTCCCTTTTATTCAGTACTTTTCTTCTTCTTCTTCTTCTTCTCTGAGAATTTTTATTCATGCTAATCTATTACTATCCACGAGTGCAAGAGGCGCGTGAACATATAGTTTCATGGAGACCCAGTTGTGGACTGAGTTTGAATAGGAGAAGCACAGCACTTGTTGCAGCAGGACCCTCGAGGTGGAGGTGTGCAGCAGACACAAGCTGGACATATTGTTCGGGAGGTTCCAGCGAGGTCTACATGCATAAAATAAACCAAAAACAGTCTGCTGGTAATGAATTCAAAAACAGAAATGAATCGGAGGGAGGACGTATATGCTTAATCAACTAGACTACATACCTCGATGATTCAGACGGCCGGCTTCAGCTGATGGTATTATTGGAGATAGTACCATGGCGAAGATGAAGAGGCTCACCAAAATAGACTTCAGAGAATTTCCTGCCATATCTGTGCCTTGATATTGTTGAAGATATGAAGATGATGTTCTGATAAGATCATGGACTGGCAAAGGATGTTTATATAGGCCTGAGGATCTTGGACCTCAACGTACGTTAATGTCAAACATGGTTAACCACACAAAGATCGGCAGAGTCGTAAATGGTCGCTACAGTGCAACTTGAAGGCATCTCAATAAATAATAATACATGTCCGGTCGTCTTTTAGTTTATAAAGATTAAATATATAATTCACGAAAATATGAGGATTAAATAATTAGTTTTGCTAAATTAGAGGTAAAAAAAAAAAGGCAGCTTGAGAATCTTTGACTTTTGGATTGATCGTTTTAACGGTCCTTAATTAATAGGCAACTATTGGTCATCGACAGCTCATATTTAAGTTCTACTAGCTTTCTCAGCTTAATTACCAATGGTAATTAACAGGCACCAAAAGTCAAGGATCCAATAATATTGTTGCAATTTTTGTGCTTTGACTATATGCTTGTGCATGGTGTTTTTCCTTTCATTGGGAAAAATATTTGGCAAAATTGCACCGACAAAAAAAAA
>Ga0325400_1007184_pt1 | contig 10645 bp, 5 predicted proteins | sample PopdelMetagenome_2_FD_205662 | JGI IMG/M metagenome (GOLD analysis project Ga0325400, IMG submission 205662) | Populus deltoides microbial communities from Bellville, Georgia, United States - Xylem-PdKOR-R1 | ecosystem: Host-associated > Plants > Phyllosphere > Stem > Wood/Secondary xylem...
ATACAAAAAGACAGAAAAGGAGCCTAAGAGATCAAGACTTAAGATTAGAGGGAGTAAATGCATAATTTACAGGGTCACAGCGGCATGGATGAGGATCTATGTGGGCAAGACCATCAAGAGTCATGGGGTTTTTTTTTTAATTAATATGAATATTTGAGGCATGTATTTTAATTAATTTTATAAATTTTAAAGTTAATGTCTTCGGTGGTTATTATAGGATTTAAATTTGAGAAAAAAATAAATTTTTTAGAATGTTTTTTTATTAGATGGATGATGCGCTCTTCTTTGTTGATGAGACATGTGATTGTCTGATAATGCCAAGTGTCAAGAGAATTATCGGATGTAGGGGAAGCGGCTGGGATGTCCTCTGGGGTTGCTAATATCTTATTATTTGACTAGTTGTTGAAATAAATGTTAGGTTGAACGTTTTTTTATATTTTAAATTTAGAAATTTAACGAAGCAAAAGGACAGAAAGAGAATAAACTCCCACAATCTTGGATATAAAATTAAGAAAAAAGAAAGCTAACCACAAGAAAAGAATATAAGATAATTTATGGTGGAAAAAATCAAGCTAAAGTTCCCCATAAAAGAAGAAAAACAAGGCAGAATTTTTCCACAAAAGCGACTCCAAGTTAAAACATGGTTGGACCCCAAAATATTTGAAATCGAGTGGTGTTCATTGCATGGAACACACAAGAGCATGAATCTTTTGACACCCACCACAAGTTGCTCGAAATCTCGAGACATTTGTTTTTTATCCTGTCTTGTCTCAAAGTTGAAAGTTGTAGGTGATAAGATTAGAATTCAGATAGGCATGAGTTAAGTTGAGTATGATATTTCTTGATAAGAGCAGAAAGGGTTAATATTAATTAATTACACAAGAATTCATTCTTGGTTTTAATAAATTTCATTTGATGAGAAAAGTTTATTTGAATATTTTTTTTTATATAAAATGATAGATATGAGCTTAAGAAGTTTTTTAGATTTAGATTATTTTTAAGTTTTTGCCCGATCGGTGGGATATTTGAACCCATTTAGTTTATATAGGTCTTTAGGACATGTTTAAGTGTTTTTGGATTGAAATAATGTGTTGAAAATGATTTTTTGGGTATAAAATACCCCATATGTCTAAAAGTTTTTTTTTCCGTAGAAAACACGTTAACAATGCATGAATGTTCTTTTTTATAAATCTTAAAAATAAAAAATTGATCTGACTTGTAGTATAACGCGAGCTAATAATCTAGTAAACACCATATATAAATCATTTAAAAAACATTATATGTAAAAAATAAAAATAAAAACTATTTAAAATATTATATAAAAATTATTATTGAGTCTAAAAAATTATTAAATGTGATTTTTGAATCTTAAGAAAAAAAATAGAAAACTTGAGATAAACAAGTCATATTAACTAATACTCTAAAAGGAGTGGGAAAAGCACTATAGCTTTCTTCATGCCACATCTTTTTTTTTTCTCCCTCTTTGTTCGTTTTGTTTTTGTAATTTTTGTTTTGTTTTATTTTTCCTTTTTCCCTTTTTTTTCCCCATATTTTTTTTCCTTTTTTTTGGTTTTACATGTTTTTTTTTTTATTTTTTTCCCAAGTCTTCTTCTTCTTCTTTTTTTTGTGTTTTTTTAAAATTATTTTTGTCGATTTTTTTTATTAACTAATACTCTAAAAGGCGTGGGGAAAGTACTGTAGCTTTTCCCACGCCACATCCTTTTTTTTTCATTTTTTAATTTTTTTTCCTCTTTGTTTATTTTTTTTGTTTTGTAATTCTTTTTTTTTTCCTTTTTCCCCTTTTTTTCCCCACATTTTTTTCCTTTTTTTTGGCTTTACATGTTTTTTTTTCTTTTTTTCCCAAAATTATCTTCTTCTTTTTTATTTTTTTTATTATTTTTTGTTTTTATGTTTTTTTTTTCAAAATTATCTTTGTCGATTTTTTTTAATATTAAAATGGTTAAAAATTTAGTTTTGTAGTTTTTTTCTTTAAAACATTATGAATTACTACAATGTTTCCCTACATGGTTTTTTTTTTTTTATGAATTTTTTTATTTTTTTTTCAAAATGGTCTTTGTCGATTTTGTTTTGTAGTTTTTTTCTTTAAAATACTGTGGATTGTTACAATATTTCCCCACATGGTTTTTGTTTGTTATAGTGTTTTCACACATGTTTTTTTCCAAAATTATCTTTGTCAAATTTTTTTTTTAATATTGAGCTGGTTGAGAATTAAGTTTTAATTTTCCCCACATGCTTTTTTCTATTTTTTCTATTTTTTTGCTTTTTTTTTCCAAAATTTTCTTTTTAAAAAATTTTTTTGTGTTTTTTTCAGAATTATTTTTGTTGATTTTATTTTTTTTAATATAGAGTTGGTTAAAAATTTAAATTTGTATTTTTTTCTTTGAAACACTCACATGGTTTTTGTTTTGCTACAATGTTTTCCCACATGTTTTTTTTTCCAAAATTATCTTTGCCGAATTTTTTTTTTAATATTGAGCTAGTTGAGAATTAAGCTTTAACTTTCCCTATATGTTTTTTTTTCTATTTTTTTCTATTTTTTTTGCTTTTTTCCCCCCAAAATTATCTTCTTCTTCTCTTTATAATTTTTTGTGTTTTTTTTTTCAGAATTGTTTTTGTTGTTTTTTTTTAATATGGAGGTGGTTGAAAATTTAGTTTTGTAGTTTTTTTTTAAATACTGTGGATTGCTACAGTGTTTTCCCACATGATTTTTTATGATTTTTTTTCAAAATTATATTTATCGATTTTTTTTTCAAATTGAGCTGGTTGAGAATTTGAAAAGCGTTTTTAACCAAACACATTAAACTACTTTTAGTTCAACCTCAATTTCAACTACAATTTTAACTAAACATATATAAATACCAAACCAACCTCAATTAAAAATACTTTTTATAAAATTTTTTTTTTCAAATTACAATAACAAGCTACCACAGCTCCGAATACATTTAAAAAAAATTATGTGTCACGTATTGTAACACTACGGTTGAATTGTTGGAACAATGATAGCTAGCTTGCAGTCTTTCTGGGATACCATCATCTTTAGAAGAAGATTACGTTGATTTTGTGTTTAAAAACTATTGTGATTTTTTCTATTTTAAATTATTTTAATATATTAATGTAAAAAATATTTTTTTAAAAATAAAAAATATTATCTTAAATATATTTTAAATAAAAAAACACTAATAACTGTTAGAAAATAATATAAATTATATCTTGATACCTCACCTAATAGTTCAAACTTTTAGATTGAATTAGTTTTTTTATATTATATCAGGCTACGATGACTTAACACTTACAAGTTCAAATTTTATTATTTCTATTTATTTGATAAAAATTAAGAATAAAATAACATGAGTCTCTCTAAATTTTAAATTTAAAAAACTTTTAATTAAAAAAATATATTAAAAAATAATATAAATTATATTTTAAATCTTTATTTCATTATTTAAATTTTTAAATTAAATTATTTTTTTGAAAATAATAAATAATACACTCTCAGTCATTAACATCGAAATCCTATCAAGATTGAGTGTATTGTGCTTAGACGTGGGACAATACTGATCATGTACTGCATGACATGACATTTTCTTGCCTGTATAAATCAAAGCACATCGGTCAACCGAATAAGTTTTTGTTGGATCCTAATTTATGGAAATAATAATAAGTACTGCATGCCTATTGCTCTGCAAAAAAACAGAAATGGAAATAACATTAAATTCATATCCTAATTTACTATACAATCTTTTATATATAAAGAAATAGGATCCACAAAAAATAATTAGGTTCAATGATATGTTTTGAGCTATCCAAATTAATCACTAGAAAAATAAAGATAAAAATCTAAAAAATATGCATGATAAATAAGAAAATAAATAAAGAACAACATTTTTTGGACATAATTTGAGGATCTTTCTTACCTCAAGTCCTCAACTGGTTACATTCTATAAATATTTAAACACGATCCAAAAGCGTTTGCTAGACATTGCACACAGTCAAATGCAATAAATCCATATTCAACTTTTTATATTCTCCCAGCATCAGTACCGTCTAGAGTTATCCATAATAATTTTAGCTGTCCCTAACAATGGTTCGTAAATGTTAGGATGTTTGGATTAGGATTTCATGTTTTGAATAATGGTTAATTTAATTGTTTATCTTTCGGCTTCTTCATGTGTTCTGAGAGGCAAGGAGACTGATAAGCATCCTGCATGTCCTACTCCTACATAGCTTGATTCGGAGTTCTAGGAATTTATATTTAAAGAGGACTGAATTAACGTAATATATAAGCAATTGATCCTGCATCGGTTGGAGTGTGGCCTTTGTCACAGGAAAAACATTGTGTGCCTTGTCATGCTACTGGTGATGTTAGTATGTGCCAAAGGCCAAAGACTGAGAGTGGGTTGCTGAGAAACCAGACATCCTGAGTAAGATCATTCAACATGGATGCTTAAATTTTTGCATTTCTAGATGAAAGCACACAGAATTGAGTGTGTGCAGAAACAGGACAAGTCCAGGTGCTCTGTTCCCTGATACAGGGAGGAACAGAAAATAAATGCAGTGAAAAGCTAACGTGGGAGAATTGTTGCTGTTGCTTCTGGACTTCTGGGCACCCTCTGCCTGCAAAGATGACTTTGCTGAAGAAGAACCTTTGGACATGCAGCTCTTCTGATTGCCATTATGTTAAGGAGATTATATCTAACTAGCTTCAAGGAATCAGAAAAAATTCCACCACTTCAGGTATGACTACTCTTTTTTATAGATTTCTAGTGTTATTGCTTGTATTCATGCTTGTTTCTCGGAACCTTTGCGCTATCATCTCTTGCTCTTTCTCTTTCATTATTGAAAGGGACTCAGAAACCAGGTCAACGATCTATTAATATATATTTTATCCTCCATACGCACGCCCTTTGCCTCATTCAGCAAAGCATGTATCTCTCAATGAAGGCTATCATCTGTATTCTGTTATCACATTGTTTTTATGCCCTTTCCACGGTTTATAAAACTTACTGCAAATTATGTTCTTACAAGCATAAGATGCTTTTATCTGTGATTCTGTTTGGTAATATTAGAGGCATGCATTACATGAGTTTGAGATGAAAGTAAAAGGGAAATTAGAGGTTTCGGGTTTCGGCTATACCAGACCAAGTCCAAGCCGTGCTCCTACTCATCTGTTTCACGTAGAGAGTTCTATGTCTAGATCATAACATACTAGCTACATTTTAGCTTTTAATACTCCATATAATCAAGTTCAGTATGATTGACCACGTGATGTTTACATTTGAGTTGTCACAAGTTATTACTTGGAGATATCATTTCGTAAGTCAAATTTCCTTTTTATGTTGAAATTTACATGCCAGTGACTTGGTCTTTCGGCTATTTGGTTGATTATTGTTTCTTTTATTTAGTTGGTCACTTAATTCTTTTTTTATTAGACCTAAGTCTTGACATTTCTACTTGTATCTTAGAGAGAGTTTTTGTGTATACTAAACAGAAGAAAACAAGGAAAACTTGGTCCTGTAGAAAGGATCTACAGACCGGAATTGATCCCCATTTTTAAACTGCAGTAAATGTAGAGCAGAGGAGGGACAAGAGGAGTAGGCTGGATCCTATGTGAAGCTAAGCTAGGATGCACTTGATCCAGCATATATGACTGGACATGATTCTATAAAATCTACAAAACTGAGTAGATTGATCTTGTATGAAGCACAATTCAGCCACGAAGTTGTTGGAAGAAAGATAGCTGTGGTATAAGATTAAAAACAGTAATGCAAAGTAAAAAACTCAAGAATAAGAAGAACATTGAGAGGAAGGTATACTTTTATTAAGTGTTTCTCTTTAAGCTCTCTTAGATATTTTCTCTCCTTTTGTATGCTAAATAATATTGAATTACAAGCTTCTTTATAGGCACAAATTAAGACCTAAATAATCAAGAAATTAAACTAATGTAAGATTTTATTACAATCTTTTAGGTAATGAAATCTTGTGTCAGTGTGCTTACTTTTGTCATGAAAAACCTGGATTTTTAGCTAAGACAATGACTGATGAGTTGTCTACATAAACATCTTTTGTGACATTCACAATTCTTTCAATAATCTTCTTAGCTATATGAAATGACAAACATATGATGTAGTATCTACATATTCAAATTCACATGTTGACAAAGTGACTATAGATTGCTTATTTGAACTTCATGCGAATGTTGTCTTCCATTTAGAAAACAAAACTCGTAGTGCTCTATCATCCATATTTCCGACCCAATCATTATCACTATAACCCACAAGATCAAAACTATTAGAATATCTATAAAATAAGCCAAAATCAACAGTACCTTTAATATACCGAAAAATTTGTTTCAAAGCTTTGAATTATATCATAGTTTGTGTCTTCATAAACTTATTCACAAGTCCTACTCCAAAAATAATATCCGGACGAGTGTATGTTAAATATCTCAAACTCCCAACTAGGCTTTTGAATGTTGTAGAGTTTATCTTCACCTCTTTATCATTCTTTGACATCTTCACTCCACACTCAACCGAAGTATTTAGTCTTTCACAATCCTCCATCTTGAATTTTTTGAGAACCTCTATTGCAAACTTCTTGATTCATAAAGATTTTGTCTTCTCATTGTTTGATCTTAATCCCTAAGTAGTAGGACATAAGACCAATATTCGTCATCTCAAACTCCTTGATCATTGCTTACTTAAAGTTTTTGGATTATTTCCTGTAAAGATTAAGTCATCCACATATAAATATAAAATAAGAGTATCACCATTCTATTTGATCTTAACATAGAAAACATATTCATGGGGGCATTTAACAAATCCATTATTTAAGAAATAGCCATTAATGCAACTATACCAAGCCTTTGTAGTTTGCTTCAATTCCTACAACACTTTGTTCAACTTTAATACCTTGTATTCATGTCCCTTCGCTTCATATCCCATAGGTTGCTTAATGTAAACCTTTTATTTAAAAAAACCATGAAGAAAGGTTGATTTGTTATCCATTTGATAGAGTTCTCATCTATGTTGGGCAGTGATAACAATGATTAATCGAATGGTCTTCAATTTAGCAATTGGAGCAAATATTTCATCATAGTCAATCTCATGCTATAACTTTTTCCCATTAACCTTGCTTTGTACCTTTCCACATCTTCTTTGACACTCTTCTTTTCTTTGTAGATCCATTTGACACCTATTGGCTTCTTTCCACTTTGTTTGGAAACTAATTTTCATGTGTCATTCTTCTCAATTGATGCAGTCTCCTTATCTATAGTAATTCTCCACTTTCCATCCTTTTTTTCTTCAAACACTATAGGATAACATATAGTAAGGTGACAATATAGTATTACATCATCATTAATGTCATAGGTGTACAACATTGCGACGATTGTCCTCTCGGGTCTGGAATGGTGTGGGAGGAAAGGATAAGGAATTCTTGTCCTTTATTGGTAAAAAAAATATAAGTCGCCACTTAGTATTTTGGTTACTAGAAACCCTAATTGGTTTTAAAGTTCTAGTATGGGGACTGATTATGTAAAGGTACGATATTAGCACCCCTAATACGCCTTACCTAAGGTAACCTGCATTATTTATTTGTCTGATATAAACTAAGATATTGTTAAATTTTCTAATAATTGGTTTGTCTAAGGTTGAAACAAAGTCCTTATCGGTAAGGAGATTCTTATTTTATCAGGTTAAAAACCTAACCATTCTAATGTCACTACAAAAATAAAATAAAAACTATCTTTTATTTAATAACGAGATCTTACGTCTTATGTATACGTTTGTAATCTCACATATTAACAAGAACAAAAATAATGTTTTTGTTATTTTTTGAAATGTAGGTCAAGTTCTCATGGTTTTAATAAACTAGATGTTAAATCCAAAAAAAATGCATGCAAAATAAAAAAACTATTTTTTTGTGATTTTCTAATATGAGGAAATATATAGATATAATATATTTTTGAGAGACTTGGTCATATGCAAATTAAAACAGAAATTGTATTTTTAAAGGAAAGATTTTTTTTTTGTTTTTGGTGGGAGAGAACTGATTCGTTTAATATAAAAAAAACACCTCGCATGTAGGTCATAGTTGATAATAATTGGGAGACTTAACCTAATGTAGGGCAATATACAATAGTAATGGTGGAGATTACCACACAAGAGTATGACTACAATATTTTCTATATAGGTATATTCTATAATAGTCACAATTCCAAACATAAAAGGAAAAAAAAGGTTATTTCTACATGCTTTCCCCACACCTACATAACACAAAAAAACCCTAGATTTATTATCTTAAAACCTAGCAGTCAACGTCGCTTAAAAAGAAGAAGAAGAAAGAATGCACTGAGCCACCATACTAATGAGCCTTCTCCCTTTCCAACTGAAGGTTACATCATCATCAATAGGATTAGTTACCTCATATAAGTTATAAAGGCTCATCATCTTTCTTGGTGGAGTGCCACTACTTAAGCTTCCACTAGAAAAAAAATAAGAAGAAGAAGAAGAAGGAAAAATTAAGCTCATTGGTGTTTATGGAGGCGTAACTATAGGTTTGTTGTTACCCATTTTTGGATCCTCACATAACAAAAAGAGAAAGAAAAAAAATCAAAAAAGAATTATCGAAAGAAAACCAAAAAAATATATATAGCAGTGAGAAGAGAACACATGAGTGCCTCAAAAATAACCAAATATTGATTGAGAAAGTTCAAAAATATAAAAATTGAGATTTGATAATAAATTTTTGATTGATGAAAGCCCTATTGACAAAGAAAATTCAATTTGAGAAAGAACAGTCCAAAATCAGATGTTTAAAGACTTAATTAGATTTGGTTGAAAGATTGATTGAGTTTATGAAGGGTTTGATTGCAAGAAAAATTAATTTTTAAGTCAAATTAGGCTTTCATTGTAAGAAATTAAAGTTTAGGGGTCGAATTATAATTTTTAAGAGTTAATTTGGTCAAATCAGTGGCTTAATTGTATAAATATTAAAGTTTGATGGGCAACTAGGGACTTGATTGAAGAAATTCAAAACCAAGGACCAAACTGGAAAAGACGCGTAAATATAGGGGCTATAATTGACTGAATCAGGAGCTAAATTGAAGAAATTGAAAGTTTGTTGATCAATTGAGGGTCAAAATGCACAAATTCAAAACTAAGAATCAAAGAAAAAATGATGACCAACTTCAGGGCTGACATTTGAATTTGACAAGGATGCAATTGAATTGATTCTTAAAATTAAAATCTCAATTGAGGATTGGATTGAACAAATAAAAAATTAAGGACCGATTTGAAAATTGATACTTTTTAATGCCCTTTTCTTTTCAATGAAACAACATGTTTTGTACAAAACGACGTTGTTTCACTCACTGTTCATTTTTTAAAAAAAGAGCTCAAAACGGTGTTGTTCTCTGCTAGTTTTTCTTGCCTCTCTATTCTTTGTCTTCCTTTTTTTGTTTATGTTTTTCCATCTGTTTTTTCATCTTTGTTCTATTTTTTTTGTTTATGTTTGTCTCTCTTTCCTTTTTTTTTTTCATTCCTTCCTCTCTGTTTTTGTTTTTTTTTTTCGTTCATGATATTAAATAAAAAGGTAGTTCGTTTTTTTATATATAAACATTAAAATGGTTAAGTTTTTACCTGATAACATAAGGATCTCCTTACTAAGAAGAACTTTTCTTAAACCTTAGATAGACCAACAATTAGAAAACACAACAATACTTTAATTATATCACACAATTAAACAATGCAGTTTACCTTAAGTAAGGCGTATTAGGGGTGCTAATACCTTTTTATTACGCAATCAATCCCCGTGCCCGATCTCTAAGATCAGTTAGGGTTTCTAATAATCAAAATACTAGGTGACGACTCTCATTTCCTCTTTTCACCGATAAAGAACAAGAATTTCTTGTCTTTCCTGTTTTCTGATTTGAGAGGATATTCGCCATGACGCCTCACAAATATAGCAAGTCTAATTATAGGTGATGTGGCTCAGCTATAGTCTATTATTTTTGTTCAATCAATTTTTATTTAACAAAATTTATTGATTTTGATCTGGTTAAGTTTGGATCTAGTTTAATTAGGTCAACCGAGTTGTAAGTCAACCAGTCAAGTTACATCAGATTAGCAAGGTTAATATCAAACCAATACAAATTGAACTCAACTCGGATAAAATTTTGGATCATAGGCTCAGTTATAGTCTATTATTTTTGTTCAGTCAATTTTTATTTAACAAAATTTATTGATTTTGATCTGGCTAAGTTTGGATCTAGTTTAATTAGGTCAACCGAGTTGTAAGTCAACCCGTCAAGTTACACAAGATCTTAGCAAGGTTAATATCAAAACCAATTCAAATTGAAACTCAACTCGAATAAAATTTTGGATCATATATTTACTTGTTGGGGTTGGATTTAATAAGCATGATTGTGAGCAATAAAAAAACAGTTGATTCAAGTTTCGAGCTACCTCCGTCATTCATCCACTATGACCTAGCATGATGCGAGTAATGGGCGTTGTGATGTCTAAATACATATGCATGGTCAAGTTTCAAGAACGATTAATTAACTCAGTTAATTTCTTGCAGATCTTTTGTCAACTTCTCTCCGTTTTGTCTCCTAATACATTTT